>Ga0075460_10000160_pt1 | contig 23515 bp, 19 predicted proteins | sample DEB08_DNA_3_FD_77580 | JGI IMG/M metagenome (GOLD analysis project Ga0075460, IMG submission 77580) | Aqueous microbial communities from the Delaware River and Bay under freshwater to marine salinity gradient to study organic matter... | ecosystem: Environmental > Aquatic > Marine > Coastal ...
CTACCGACCGCCGAGATGCGCCGCCAGGCGCCCGAAGCCCTCCTCGATCGACACCCGCGGGTGCCATTGCAGGGCTGTGCGGACCTCACGCTGGTCGAACCAGTGCGCGGTGGCGAGCTGCTCGGCGAGGAACGACGTCACCGGAGGCTCGCCGGCCCGCCCTGTCCGCTCCCACCACTGCTCCACCACGCGCCCGCCCGCCTTGGCCACCGGGAAGGGGATGGACCGCGCGGGGCCATCCGCGCCACCGGCCCACGCGATCCGCGTGAGCATCTCGACGACAGTTCTGGGTTCGCCGTTGGAGACGACGAACGACCGACCCCGCACCTGCGGAAGTTGCGCGCGGCGAACGGCCGCGACGATGGCGTCACCCGCGTTGTCGATGTAGGTCGTATCGATGAGAGCCGCACCAGAGCCGATCGTGACCAGGCGCCCCGCGCGGGCGCGCTCGACGATGCGCTCCGTCAGCTGTCGGTCACCCGGCCCCCAGACGAGATGGGGCCGCAGCACGATCACTGCCAGATCACCGGAGTCCGCCTCGAGGGCCACCAACTCGGCCATAGCCTTGCTTCGGGCGTAGTTGCCGCGTGCGGCGTCCGGGTCAGCAGTTCCGGCGGGTGCCCCGACCAGGGACCGGCCCGCGTGCGCAACGGACGGTGACGACACCATGACAAGGCGCTCAATTCCAGCGATTTGCGCCGCCTCGACAACCGCGGCCGTGCCGTGAACGTTGATGCGTTCGAACTCTTCCCAGGGACCGATGATGTCCACGCGCGCGGCTGCGTGCACGACGGCGCTCGCTCCGCGCAGAGCGTCCACCAGTCCAGCGGCGCCGCCTGTGATGTCAGCGCGATACTCCTGGATCCCGAGCGTGCGCATCTCGTCACTGATGGGTCCCCGCTGCACACTGACCACGTCAAAACCGCTCGCCGCGAGGGCACGCGCGGCGGCTCCCCCGACGACACCGGCTCCCCCGGTGACGACGACCCGGTCAGTCATCGTCTCCGTCACCGGATAGCAACGCGGCAGCCTCCTCGGCGACGGCCGTGCGATTTACCTTGGACCGATGGCGCACATCCACGGGAATCTCGCGCATGGTGAGGACAGCGGCCACCTCCACTCCCGTGGCCGCGCGTACCGCGTCACGGACCCGCATGGACAGTTCGACGTCAGCAATGGCCATTGACGGACCGGGCAGTTGGACAGCGACGGCCACCGCCTGCGCCCCTACGGGCCCTATGCCGACACAGGCCGCGAGGTCCGCACCGGCGCGACGCTGGGCCGCGAGTTCGACCGCCACCGGTGTCACGGGACCGTCAGCCGTCGTGACCACGTGGGCCAATCGACCTTCCACCCACAACCGTCCGTCTCGGTCGAGGTGGCCCACATCCCCCGTGCGATGCCAGCCGCGCGGGGTGTCGGCCCGGTCCTGGACGCCCCAACGCCGGTCATAGCGGTCTCTCATCCACGGCGCTCGCACAATGATCTCGCCGGTGACGTCCGCCTCCTCCGTGGCGTCATCAGCCGAGGCACCCATGGAATCGAGCGGGGCGATGGCGATGGACACCCCGTCGAGTGGACGACCCACCAACACCCCGGAGCCTTCGGCGCTGGCGAGTTCACCGAGGTCGGTCTCAGTGAGCGGGAGTGCCTCCGTCATGCCGTACGGCGTACTGCAGCGAGCACCCGGAACCATGTCCGACATGCGCTGGAGCAGTTCCACCGGCACGGGCGCACCCGCGACGAGGATCTCGCGGAGGGTCTGCAGTGCAGACCGCTGGGGCGACGTCAGGAAGTCCGCCGTGGACACAATTCCGCGCAGCCCGGTCGGTGAAACCCACATGAGGGTTCCGGCCACCGCCGCCGTTGCGTCCGCGAAGGAGGCCGACGTCAACGTCGAGGCATCGGTGAGGTCCATATCGGGAATGGCGGAGGGAATCCCCAGCGCGGGACCGAGCACAGCCCACGGCGCGAAGGCGGCCACGAGCGCGTCGGACTCAGTAATCGAGTAAGCATCGCGCAAGGCCTCACGCAAGGCCCGCAGTCGACCCTCGGTGTAGACGACGCCCTTGGCCGGCCCTGTGGCACCGGAGGTGAACGCGACAAGGGCATCCGCATCCGGGTCGGACTGCGCCGTGGTCGGTACGACACCGGACTCCTCGCGTCCGCGACGCGCGACCTCGGACAAGGTGGCATCGGCGCCGAGGAGACGTGCGGCCGCACCCGGTCGACCGACCAAGAACCGCCGCCCCGGAATCTCCAACGTGCGAGCGAGTCCGAGCCCGGCCGGGATACCGATGACGTGAGTCGGCTCGGCGGATCGCAATGCACGGCGCATGCCACGCAAACCCAAACCCGAGTCAGCCACGACGACGACGGCACCGATACGCCACGCCGCGTAGACCGACGCGATGAGGTCCGGACCCGGCGTCACCAGGAGGGCGATGCGGTCCCCTGGACGCACCCCCCACGCCACCAGACCGGACGCGATCTCCTCGGTGCGCGTCGCAAGCCGCTCCCAACTCACCCGCAGTTCCGAGCGCATGTCCGCGATCGCCACACCGGTGTCGTGCGTTCGCTGCCGCAGACCGGAATTCATGTCCGGGAGGTCAACTCCGATCGACGCCGGCACCGGCCGCCGACCATCACGGAGTCGTTGGATCCACGTGATGATGTCCGGGATGCAGCGTGCGTCGTCTTCAGTAACAAGGTGCCGTGCTCCCTCGTAGCGATGTACGTCGGCGTGCGGCATCCGAGCAACGAGATCGCGTAGGTACCGATCAGAAAACACCGGGTCGTCGGAACCCCACGCCAAGAACACCGGCAGATCATCGAAGTGCGTCACACCTTCGGCGATGGCGTCGAGGGTGGGTGCGCTGGGGTGGGTGGCTTCGAGGGGGATGTCAGCGACGAAGTCCATGACGGCTCCGCGTTGCTCCGCCGTGGCATACGGAGCGCCGTACGCGTCGATGACCTCGCGCGGCAACTGTCGCGACAGCGCTGTGGTGCCACGAACGAAGGCACGACTCCCGCGAGTGACCCAGGGCAGCAGTGCCCGTGAACGCGCCAACCGGATCAACCCCGGGGTGCGCGCCCCTTCGGGCTGATGCACCGCAGTGTTCGTGAGCACCACACCCACCACGAGTTCTCGATGGTCGAGCACCCACCCGAGGGAGACCGGTCCACCCCAGTCGTGCGCCACCGTCACCACCGGGCCGCCGACACTGAGCGCCTCCGTGAGTGCGCCCAGATCGTCCACCCGATCGGCGAGCCGTCGCGTCTCGCCCCGGGAGGAGTAGCCCATGCCCAACTGGTCGACCGCAATGACCCGCCACGTGGCGGGTGCGTTCTCGAGGAGAGCGCGCCACAGGTAGGACCAGGTGGGATTGCCGTGAACGGCAAGCACAGTGATCTCGGGATCGCCCTGCGCGGGTCGTTCGAGGACGTGCATCGTGCCGCGTCCCGGCAGGTCGACGAGCCGCGACCATTCGGGGCGAAGTCCGGGGAGGGCGGGCGGCAGGTGCGCAGCCGTCATCGCCACTACCAGACGATCTCGATGACGCTGGCGTTCAGACCGGAGCCGATACCGAGGCAGCCGATGCGCTGACCGGGGACCAAGTCCTGGGTTTGGAGAGCGAGCGTCACCGGGATCGACGCAGGTCCGATGTTGCCGAACATCGGGAAGGTGAGCGGGACGCGGTTCGAGTCAATGCCGAGAGCCGCGCAGACGGCCTGGGTGTGGACGTTCGACACCTGGTGGATGACGTAGCAGTCCAGGTCCGCCCAGTCGAAATCCTCCGCCGCTTCCTTCCACAACTCTCCAGACAGTTGGAGTCCCGCCTCCAACAGTGCCCGGGAGTCGGTGACCATGCGGTTCATGTCGCCGACGCAGATGCGGTGGTGCTCGGTCGCGGCCCGGGAAGCACCACCGACCAGGCGGTGGCCCTCGGGATGTGTGGACGCGCGACCAAGAACCATGGCGGCTCCACCCGAACCCAGGGTGAGCGACGCGAAATCTTCGAAGATGTCCGCTGCGACGGAGTCCGGCCCCTGCAGTCGCGCGATCGTGCGCTCCTGCAATTCGCGGGACCCCTCGCCGTCGACGATGAGCGCGTAGTCGATCTGTCCCGAGTCGATCATCATGCCCGCGAGGTGCATGCCGTTGACGAAGCCAAGACACGCGTTGGACAGATCGAAGTTGATGCAGTGCGGTGGCAAGCCGAGTTGGTGGTGCACGTCGACGGCCGCGGAGGGTTCGAGATGGGCCCTCGACACGGCGGTGTCGATGAGCAGCCCAATGGCTCCCGGCTCAACTCCAGCGGCGTCCAGTGCCTTGCGGCCAGCCATCGCGGCGGCGTCAGCAAACGACACGCCCTCGGGCCACCAACGACGTTCCTTGATCCCGGCGAGTCCTTCAAGGAGGCCGGGCCGCACATCCAGGCGCGCATAGGTGTCGGCGAGTTGCTCATCGATCCACGCAGACGTCACGACCTCGGGAGCTTCGACCTGCTCAACCGAGAGGATGGCGGTATCCCCGAACCGAAAGGTGGCGTTGCGGGCCTGCGGCTGCGTCATGGGTCCCTTCCCGGCGCTTCGTGCGCCTTGCTTGCACGGAAGGACGGACCCTTCCACAGACGGACGGGCGGCGGCTTCCACGCAAGGAAAGAGTCTGTCACGGGCCCCTCGGCAAGGCGCGCCCGGATGCACAAGGCGCACACCGGGGCGCCCTAGTCTGGAGCCATGACGACATCCGAGCCGTGGTGGCGCGACGCGGTGGTCTACCAGGTCTATCCGCGCTCCTTCGCTGACGAGTCGGGGGATGGCGAGGGCGATCTGGCCGGCGTGATCTCGCGATTGCCCTACCTGGCCTCCCTCGGCGTCGATGCCATCTGGCTCTCGCCCTTCTACCCCTCACCCCAACTCGACGCCGGGTACGACGTGAGCGATCCACGCGCCGTTGATCCTCGCTTCGGGACCCTGGAGGACGCGCAGCGCATGATCAACGAAGCGCATGCGCGTGGGTTGCGCGTGATTGTCGACCTCGTCCCCAACCACTTCTCGACTGCTCATGAATGGTTCCAGGAAGCCCTTGCATCTCCACCCGGGTCACCCGAACGCGCCCGCTTCCACTTCCGTGAGGGTCGCGGACCCAACGGGGATGAGCCACCGAACAACTGGGCCAGCCTGTTCACCGGCCCATCCTGGACGCGAGTGACAGAAGCAGACGGACTCCCCGGTCAGTGGTACATGAACATGTTCGATTCGTCGCAGGCCGACCTGAATTGGACGAACCCCGACGTCGTCGAGGACTTCCACACGACGCTTCGCTTCTGGCTGGACATGGGTGTGGACGGCTTCCGCGTCGACGTCGCCTTCGGCCTCGCCAAGGACATGACCTACCCCGACGTCCCCGATCCCGTGGGTCTGGTCGAAGGAGTGCGCCTCGACCTGGACACCGGAAGCGAGGAATCACAGCGGCGCCGTGACCTCGTCGCTGGCTCGCCGTACATGGATCGCGACGAGGTACAGGACATCTACCGCGGCTGGCGCGCGATCCTCGATTCCTACGAGGGCGATCGGATGGCTGTTGCCGAAGCCTGGCTCCCGCCGGCGCGAGCGCGGCGCTACGTCGCAGGCGACACGCTGCACCAGATCTTCAACTTCGACTTCCTCATGGCGCCCTGGGACGCTGGCGCACTCGCGCGCGTCATCACCTCCACGATCGACGGTCTCGCGCCCGCGCCGGTGACCTGGGCGCTGAACAACCACGACACCGCCCGCGTGGCGACTCGGCTCGGAGGTGGCGACGTCGGGGTGCGACGGGCGCGCGCCCTCGCGATGCTCGCCCATGCACTGCCCGGCAGCCTCTACATATTCCAGGGCGAGGAGTTGGGCCTGCAGGATGCCGAGATCCCCAATGAACGCCGCGAGGATCCGGTGTTCTTCCGATCCAAGGGCGAACAACTCGGTCGCGACGGCGCTCGGGCACCCCTACCGTGGTCGGGAGACGCGCCACCATACGGCTTCGGCGGTCAGCACACGTGGTTGCCGCAGCCGGATGGTTGGGGTGGACTCACCGTCGCGGCTCAGCAGGACGACCCCGCGAGCACTCTGGCGCTCTACCGCGCGTCTATCCTCCTGCGGCGCGCCCACCCGGGCTTGGCGGGGGACGCGCCGTGGCGCATCACCACGGACCGCGATGACGTCATCGTGCTTGAGCGTGGAGCCGGCTTCGTCTGCGTGAGCAATTGTTCGGCCGGGCCCATCCCGGCTCCGGATGGCATGGTGCTGTTGAGTTCGGCACCGCTGCTCGCGGACGGGTCCATCCCTCCCGACACCACCGCCTGGTTCCAGACGTAGGACCTGGTTCGAGAAGGACGAGGAACGCTGGCGCCGCTGTCCGCCGATCGCCAGACCGATGTCCCCTCACAGGGGACCATGGCGAAAACGGCCAAAGGTGCAGATCGGACGCGAATCGCGGAAACGTTTTCATGGTGTTTGCGAAACACTCGTGAGAGTGCACCTCCCCATAAAAACGTTGCGGTTTCGTTACCGTCAGCCACGCCTCATGGGCCTTGCGAGCCCGCTACCGGCGAGAAAGGATGGACACGTTTTCAGCCCATGAACTCCCGGGCACATCAATGACAAGGAGACGGCATGTCATCACCCAATCGCCGTCGTGGGGTCGCCCTCATCGTCGGCGCGAGCGCAGCAGCACTCCTGCTCGCCGCCTGCGGTGGCTCGGACACCTCCGGCGATTCATCGTCCGCGGCCCCCGACAACTCGTCGGCGTCGTCCTCGGAGAGCTCGAGTTCCGGCGACGCACCCGCGGCCGGCTGCGAGGAGTACGCCGACTACGGCACCTTCGACGGAGCATCCGTCACCATCTTCACCTCCATCCTGCCGCCCGAGCAGGGCCTATTTGAGGAGTCCTGGGCTCAGTTCGAGTCCTGCACGGGCATCGACATCGTGTACGAGGGCTCCGATCAGTTCGAGGCGCAACTGCCCACCCGCATCGCCGGTGGTAACGCCCCTGACATCGCCTTCATCCCACAGCCCGGCCTGCTGGCCAAGCTCGTCGAGACCGGCGGCCCAATCGCCGCTCCCGCGTCGGTGGGCTCACTCGTTGACGAGTACTGGAACCCGGCTTGGAAGGCCTACGGCACCGTCGATGGCACCTTCTACGCCGCTCCGCTCGGCTCGAACATGAAGTCGTTCGTGTGGTACTCGCCCAAGGTCTTCGCGGAGAAGGGCTACACCGTCCCGACCACCTGGGATGAGTTGTGGTCCCTGACCGATCAGATGGTCGCCGATGGCGTGAAGCCTTGGTGCGGTGGCATCGAGTCCGGTGGCGCCACTGGCTGGCCGGCCACTGACTGGCTGGAGCAGATCATGCTGCGCATGTATGGCGGCGACGTCTACGACCAGTGGGTCAACCACACGATTCCGTTCGACTCCCCCGAGGTCACCGCGGCCATGGACGTGCTCGCGGGCTGGATGAAGAACCCCGATTACGTCAATGGCGGCTTCGGCAACGTCCAGACGATCGCGACGACCGGCTTCCAGCAGGCCGGTGAGCCGATCCTCAAGGGTGAGTGCGGCATGCTGCAGCAGGCCTCCTTCTACGCGAACTTCTGGAAGGAATTCAACCCGGACGCGACCGTGGCTGAGGACGGCGACGCCTACGCGTTCTACCTGCCAGCGATGAACGCCGATGTGCCGAACCCCGTCGTCGGTGGTGGCGAGTTCGTCACCGCGTTCTCCGATCGTCCCGAGGTTGCTGCGGCGCAGACTTTCCTGGCCTCGCCGACGTTCGCGACCAACAAGGTCAAACTCGGCACTTGGGTGTCGGCGAACTCCGGTGTGCCGCTGGACGCTTACACCCCCGGCTCGATTGATCAGCTGTCGGCTCAGTACCTCACTGATCCGCAGGGCACCTTCCGGTTTGACGCCTCCGATCTGATGCCGGCCGCTGTCGGCGCAGGCTGCGAGTGGACCGAGATGACGGCGTGGTTCGCCGAGGACAAGCCGACGGCTGACGTCCTCAAGGCGATCGACGCTTGCTGGCCGGCCGAGTAGTCACTTCGCAACCGATTAGCAGTTAGGTCAGACGACTGACGAATCGGGGCCCGACGGTGTAGACACACCTCGGGCCCCGATTCGTGTCTGGTGACAGTTTCAAGCGACGAGAGGTATCGATGATCTGGGACAACATCATCGCGGGACTACCGAAAATCGGCATTGCCCTCGCGGCTGTTGCCGCGTTCCTCGGGATCCTCCTCATCCTCTTCTTCGTCCTTGGCCGAATCCGCGGCAAATTCGCCAATCCGCTCGCCGGCATCATGTTCCTCGGGCCCGCAATCCTGCTCCTGATCATCGGCCTGGTCGTCCCGACCATTCAGACAATCTCCAAGAGCTTCTACAACGCCAGTGGGCAGAAGTTCATCGGACTGGCGAACTACGGCTGGATCTTCACCACCGAGAACAATCAAAAAGTCCTCATCAACACGGCGCTCTGGATCATCGTCGCGCCCATCTTCTCCACCGGCGTAGGTCTGCTCCTCGCCCTGCTCCTGGACAAGATGAAGCGTGAGTCCATCCCCAAGTCCCTCATCTTCATGCCGATGGCGATCTCCTTCGTCGGCGCCAGCATCATCTGGGGACTCGTCTACGCCTACCGGGATCCCTCCCAGGAGCAGGTGGGCCTGTTGAGCCAAGTGGTCCTGTGGCTCGGCATGGAGCCGCCGAATTGGCTGCTGCTGCAGCCGTGGAACAACTTCCTGCTCATGGTCATCATGATCTGGATCCAGACCGGCTTCGCCATGGTCGTGCTTTCCGCGGCCATTAAGGCTATTCCGCACGACGTCATCGAAGCGGCGACACTCGATGGCGCCCGCGGCTGGCGCCTCTTCAGCCGGGTCACTGTCCCCATGGTGCGCACGACGTTGATCGTCGTGTTCACCACCATTCTCATCGCCACCCTCAAGATCTTCGACATCGTGCGCGTCATGACCAACGGCAACTTCGGCACACAGATCGTCGCTAACGAGATGTACAGCCAGGCCTTCGTTCAATTTGACGTCGGGCGCGGATCCGCGCTCGCCGTCATCCTGTTCCTCGGCGTTATCCCGATCGTCTCCTACAACATTGTGCAACTGCGGAAGGAGCGTGCGGTCCGATGAGCGTCGAAGCACATGAGATCATCCCGATTCCGCAACCACCCAAGGACGACGTCACCATTGGCGGCACCGCGCGCCGCACCCTGAGCAGCCCCTGGGCCTCTGCCGTGGTCATCGTCATCACCGTGTTGTGGACGATCCCCACCTTCGGGCTACTGGTCACCTCGCTGCGGCCTTCGGGACCGGCCACCAACTCTGGCTGGTGGACCGTCTTCACCGATCCAGAGCTCACTCTCCAGAACTACGCGGAGGTGCTCGGCGGTGGCGAGATCGTGTCCGGCGGCATCCTCCCCTACTTCTTCAACTCCTTTGCCATCGCGATCCCGGCCGCGATCTTCCCGCTCGTCATCGCCACCATGTGCGCCTACGCCCTCGCCTGGATCCCCTTCAAGGGAGCCACCGTGCTGTTCTTCATGATCTTCGCCCTGCAGATCGTGCCGCTGCAGATGGCCCTGCTGCCCCTGCTCCAGTTGTTCAACCTGGGCTGGAGCATCGGGCCGGTGCCGATCATCCCCGACCTCAACCTCGGCGGCACCTACATCCCGCTGTGGGTGGCGCACACGATGTTCGCGCTCCCGCTCGCCGTCTTCCTGCTGCACAACTTCATGGCGCAGTTGCCTCGAGACCTCATGGAAGCCGCGGTCGTTGATGGCGCGAGCCACTTCATGATCTTCCGCAAGATCGTGTTGCCACTCTCGGTGCCCGCGATCGCCTCGTTCGCGATCTTCCAGTTCCTCTGGGTGTGGAACGACCTTCTCGTGGCGCTGACCTTCGCCGGTGGCACACCCGATGTGGCACCCATCACGGCGTACCTCGCCAATATCGTGGGCAGCTACGGCGCCAAGACCCACCTCATCACCGCGGGAGCGTTCATCGCCATCGTGGTTCCGCTGATCGTGTTCTTCGCACTGCAGCGGTTCTTCGTGCGCGGCCTGCTCGCCGGCTCGGTCAAGGGCTGACGCGCGTCGCCAATCGGTCCCGCCACCACAGGGCACTGTCCTTCGGCGTCCGCGTCAAGGTCCCCGGCTCGACCCGCACGATGCCGAACCGCTTGGTGAACCCTTCGGCCCACTCGATGTTGTCGAGCAGCGACCACGCGAGATAGCCCTGCACGTCGATGCCCTCGGCGCGAGCGCGCAGCACCTGCGCCACGTGCTGCCGGTAGTAGTCAACGCGGTCGATGTCGTGGATACCGTCGGGACTGACGACGTCGGCGTACGCGGCGCCGTTCTCCGCGATCCACAGCGGCACGCCGGGCAACGCCGTTGCAGCCAACCGGAGCGCATCAACGATCCCCTCGGGATACACCTCCCAACCCATCGCTGTCACCGGCTCACGCGGTGCGAAGGTCGCCGGTGGGCTACCCGGATAGGCCGCGAGATCCTGCCCGACCGCCGTTACGTCCGACGCGACACTGCTGACCCGATTGACGGTGTAGTAATTCTCGCCCAACCAATCGATGGGTGCCGCAATGATCGGCAGGTCAGACTCCTGAACGAACGACCAGTCGGTGAACTGGGTCGTCCCGGCCACGACGTCGGCCGGGATACCGCGACCGGCAAGTAGGTCGAGGAAGAACCGATTGTGCAGGCCGTCGATGTGGGTCGCCGCAGCCTGCGCGCCGGGATCGTCGGCGTAGACCGGGATGAGGTTGAGCACAATCCCCAGGTTGATCAACCCCTGTGCCCGCAGTCGTTCGAGCGCGAGGCCGTGACCGAGCATGAGGTGGTAGGCGGCCGACAATGCCTCGGCGGGCGCACGGCGTCCAGGGGCATGCACACCGGCGGCGTAGCCGAGGTAGGCGGACACCCAGGGCTCATTCAAGGTGGCCCAGTGACTCACTCGATCGCCGAGCCGCGCACCGACTGCCTCGGCGTAGTCGGCAAAACGCTCGGCGGTCTCCCGCGAGGTCCAGCCGGGCAACTCCGAGGGCAGATCCCAGTGATAGAGCGTCACCACCGGATCGATCCCCCGTTCGAGCAGACCATCGATCATGCGGTCGTACGTCGCGAGCCCTGCTTCGCTCACCGGTCCCATGCCGGTGGGCTGCACCCGCGGCCAACTGATGGACATGCGGTAGGCATCGACGCCAAGCCAGGTCAGCAGATCGAGATCCTCGTCGAATCGCGCGAGGTGATCGCACGCTGGCTCCCCCGTAGTGCCGTCCACGATGGCACCGGGGGTCGCCGCGAAGTCATCCCAGATGCAGTGGCCACGTCCCGCCACATCTCCTTCCACCTGCCACGACGCGGTTGCGGTGCCGAACGTCATATCGGCCGGGAGGGCGGGCTCTGGTTTCACGGCGTCACTCATGGCCACCATCGTGGCAGGAGGTCAGCCCACGCGCGGTGGCGACGTCAGCAGATCGGTCGTCTCGCCTTCGCCGTCGGGCCCCGACCAACTCAGGTGCACCTCTCCTTGCGACAGATCGGTGACCAGGGCCGCCCACACCTCGCCTTGTCGGCGTGTGATTCGGATTCCCTCGTCCTTCCCCTCCACGATCGCCTCACCCTCAAAGACGGGCAGTTCGTTGCGCCACCGAGCGAGGGCCAGCAGCGATTGCACGACCGGGCGTTCAAGATCCGCGGCGAGGTCGTCGTCGGAGTAGGCGTGCCGGTTGATGTCGCGTCCAACCCCAGAGCGGGCCAGAAAGTCCATGTCGTTGGCGCCAGCGAGCGCGCCGACGTAATACACCTGCGGGATGCCCGGAAGCATGAACTGCACGGCACGGGCCGCGAGATAGCGTCGATCATCGGCGCCGAGAGCCGAATAGAACGTCGAGTTGACCTGGTAGACGTCCAGATTAGAAGCGGCCTGCCCGGTGGACTTCCGGCTCTCCCCCGCCGTGCTCTCATGGATTCCTTCGACCACGACATCCAACTGCTCGGGCGTCAACAATCCGGGGCGCCCCGATACCTTCTGATCCGGTCCGACATCAACGATGCCGATCCCGTCGTGAGTGTCGAGAACCGTGATGGCATTGGCCGGGCGCATGTCGCACCAACGGTGGAGCGGCGCGTGGTCACCGGTGTAGGCGGCGTACAAGACGAGCGGCGGAAGGGCGAAGTCGTAGACCCAGTCCACCCGCGCCGCGATATCGATCTGGTCGCGGTAGTAGGAGTGGATTTCCACCAGGATGTCGAGGCCTCGCGCATGCGCCAACGCGGTGAACTCGTCGATGAAGTCAAAGGTGTCCGGAGTCATGAAGCAGGAGGTCCCCGCGGTCTTGATGGCGTAACCGACCGCATCCATGCGCACGAGCGAGACGCCCACATCGCGCAGGCGGTCGAGGATCGAGATGAGATAGGCCCGCCCCTGCTCTGACCGAACGTCGATGTCGACCTGCTGCGGAGTGAACGTCGTCCACACCAGTCGCCGCTCACCGCCGAGGGTGTACGGCGTGAAGGGGAGGCCGGGCCGTGGCCGGTAGATCTTCGCCAGGTCAGCCTCGGTGGCGCCGTCAGGGAAGACGCTCGACATCGTGAGGAACATCGGGGCGTAGGTCGACGCGTCACCGTGGGCAAGCACATCGATGAAGGCAGCGGAGTCTGCCGAGACGTGATTGACGATCACATCGACGACAACCTCGTGGTCGGCTGCCAGCGCGGCGAGGTCCCCCCAACCGCCGAGTCGGGGGTCGACCTCGGTGTGATCGACCGGGTCAAACCCCGCGTCGGCGCCGTCGAATGGGGTGAAGAACGGCAGGAGGTGAACGCCGCCGTAGGCGCCTGCGAGCGGACCGCGCACGATGTTTGTGAGCGCCGAAATATCACCACCGAGTCGGTCGGCGTAGGCGATCAGCTGAACACGGTTTCGCACAGGTTTCCTCCCACGGAATTGGGGAAATCCTGTCATACAGACCGGTCGCGGTGTGTAGGAGTGGCACCGTTTTCGTCAGCCCTGGCGTTGCCGGCTCAATGCCGTCAGTCGAGGTCGTCGCCGGACTCGCGGCCGTGCATATCGGCGAGGAACTGCTCCACCTGCGCCGCGATCTCATCCCCCGAGGCCACTCGGCCCTCCGGGGCCAACTCCGAGGAGCCCGCCGATGCAGTGCCGGTGCGCAGCGCGGCCATCTGGTCGTACTGCTGCTCGAGGGCACGAACGATGGTGACGAACTCCTCATTGTTCTGCAGTTGCTGCGCGATCTCACCCTCGGCGCGCGAGGCCGGGGCGCGCAACTCGTCGACCGGGAGCACGAGACCGGTGGCCTGCGCCAACGCCTCCACCATCGCGATGGCGGCAGCGGGGTAGTCGAACTGGCCCAGGTAGTGGGGCACGTGGGTGGCGATCCCGATCGCTTTTTCACCGGCCTCACTCAAGGACAGTTCGAGGAGTCCTCCGATGTGACCGGGGACCTGGATATTGCCCGCGGTGTGGGGCGCCTGGACCAAGGACGGGACATTGCCGTGGATGGTGATGCCCAGCGGCCGGGTGTGCGGCGCGGGCCACGGAATCGCCGACAGACCCACGGTGAGCGTCGTACCGGTCCGTCGGGTGAGTTCGACGATCGCGGCCGCGAAGCGCTGCCACTGATAGTCCGGTTCGGGACCGGTGAGGAGGAGGAACGGCGTTCCCTCGTCGTCTAGCACCTCATGCAGGGCGATCTGCGGCATGTCGACGGCGGCGAAGTGGTCGGTGACGAAGGTGAGCACCGGACGTCGGGCGCGGTAATCCAGCACTTCATCGACGTCGAAGGTCGCGAGGAGCCGGTGGTCGCGGGACTGCAGGAGGCGGGCGGCGGTCGCCGTGGCCCCGCCGGCGTCGAGGAATCCGGTGAAGGCGTGCACGAGCACCGAGCGCCCCTCGACCGGGGTCGGCTCGCTGTGCCAGGTGATCAGGTCAGCGGGTTCGCGCATGGGTGTCCTCCTCATAGGTGCTGACCTTCGCAACGCATCAGGGTGCCCCGATGTTCCCGCGAGGGTAATTTCGGAGCGCTCGGGGTCCGCGTGCGGCGCGGCGATGGGCGAGCTAGGCGTCGGGGGCGCCCTCCGACGCCTCCCGGTCGACCGGGACCCCACCCTTGGTGCGGTTGCGGCTGCGCTTGGGCGAGGTCGCCGCCGCACCGGAGGCGGACTCGGCCGGTGGTTTTGGCTTCGGGGCGGCCGCCTTCTTGGCCGCAGGTTTTTTCGCCGCCTTCTTGCCCGCCTTCTTCGCCCCCGGGTTGCCGACCGATGTCGGGGTGGGATGCGGCTTGGGTGCGGCCTTGGGCGCGTTTGCCTTGGGCGCGGCCTTAGGAGCGTCCACCTCGGGAGCTTCAGCGCCCTCCGTTCCGGCGGGTGGCTCGACCTGCTCCTGTGCACTTGACTCCGCCGCTTCACTCGCGGCGAGATCCGCAGCGGCCGCGGCGGCGGCTCCCTTCACCGTCTCGGCGGTCTCCGACGCAGCGCTGGCGGCCGCATGAGCGGCGGTACCGGCCACGAGGCTCGTGGTGTCCGCCGCCGTAGAGGCCGCGGCACCGGCCTGAGCCGCGCCGGCAGACACCGAGTCGGCGACGGAGCCGGGCAAGCGGGCGGCGTGCGCGGCGTCGGACACGGTCCGGGCAGCGGTATCGGCGACTCCCGCGGCCAGCCCCGCGGCACCCGCGACACCGGCCGAGGCACGGTCGGCGTACGACGACACGGCACCGGCCCAGGCGTCGGCCCGCTCCGCAACCGGACTGGTGTCTCGATACTTCTTCCAGGCGGCTACTCCTGCGACCGCTCCGGCCGCGGCAGCGGCGAGGACGAAGACCTTGCGCATGGCGGACTCCCTTCGTGACCAGCCCCGACCGTAGCAAGGTCCGCCCAACCCCTCCCGGTTTCCGACCGTTGTGGTGGGTTTCCCGTGCGCGAAACCCACCATGACGGTCGGAACCGGGCGGGTTTAGCGGCCCTTGAGGTAGGCCCGGAACAGCTCCAGCGGGGCATTCCCCGCGAGGAACCGGTCCCGCTCGGCATCGGGGAGCGCGAGGGCGTGCTCGCACACCCGCGCCCACGCCATGCCCACCCCCCGAGTGAGCGATCCGGCGACCGTCGCCGAGATTGCCGACGTTGCCACCTGACCCCCGGGGATGAACTTCAGCAGGCTCGTCACCAGGTAGCGGCCTGCCATCGTTGCGCCGCCGGTGAGGACGAGGGCACCTGCCGCGGCGAGGGCGCGTGACCGATCCGCCGGCAGACCGTAGGCGGCCGTGAGCCGGGCGATCATCGTCACCTGCGCCGGAACCAGGATGGCCGCATCTGAGAAGGGGATGGGAGTGGCACCGACGCCAGCCGCGACCGCCACCGACTGATTGATGATCTTCTTCGCCGCCTGTCTTTTACGCTCCCAGTCGAGGATCTGAGCGGCCGTCAGCGCCGCCGTCGCCACCTCGGGGACGACCAGGTACGTCGCATCGAGCAACTCCTGCAGCCCGAAGACGGGCGCGCCGGTGAAGGGATCGTCGAGAGCGTTGGTGAGCACGACCTTGCCCCCGGGGCGCAGCGGCAGCCCGAGGCTCTCGATGTACGCCGCCAACTCCAGGGCCTCCGGGTGCGGAACGCCGTCGCGCGTGGGTACCTGCGTCACCACAAGAACGACCGGCAGACCTAGGTCGGACAGGGCACGGACGAAGTCCGCCTGCCGATCCTCGAACCGGCGATCGGACCACCGCACGAGGTACCAGGCGGCGTGAATCCGCTGATCGACCGGCAGTCCACGGGTGCCCTCGACCCGTTCGCGCAAAGCCGCGAGGATCTCGTCCCCCGAGTGACCGGTCTCAAAGCCCTCGGAGTCGTACAGGCCTAGCAGGCCGCCGGGGTGACGGTAGTAGACCAGGCCCCGGGTAACGGGGCGACCGACGCCGGTCTGGGCGACCTGGGCGCCAAAGATCGCGTTAACCAGCGTGGACTTGCCCACCCCCGTCTTGCCGAAGACCGCGAGGTTGAAGCACCCCAGCGCGTCGAACGCCTCCCCAAGGCGGGCTCCGAAGAGGCGCTCCACCTCCGTGCGGTCGATATCGCGGCCGGCCACCTCATCACCCATGGGTCCACGGTAGAGCCCCGACCGCCGCGACGTCGGCTCGTGGGGCAAGAGGCCTCAGGGGGAAGGATCCGAGGATCTGCCGGGTTACCGTGGTCTGATGGGGAAGGTCCTGGCCGTGGTCGCCGCGGTCCTCGTCCTCGCGGGGGTGACCCTCGCGGGGGCCTTTGTCGCACTCGGCGGAGTCGACTGGCTCCGCGATCGCCAAGCGATTGTCGTCCCCGAGCAGTACCGACCCGTGATCGTGGCCGCGGCCGAGCGGTGCCCCGTGGTTCCGCCCCAGGTTCTCGCCGCGCAGATCGCGTCGGAGAGCAGTTGGGATCCGTACGCCGTCAGTCCCGCCGGCGCCCAGGGTATTGCTCAATTCATGCCGGCCGTGTGGGAGCAGTACGCCGTCGACGGCGATGGCGATGGCGATATCGACGTGTGGAATCCGGTGGACGCGATCCACTCCGCTGCTGAACTCAACTGCGTGAACGCCGCCCTGGTGGCCGACGTACCCGGCAATTCGCTGAAGAACATCCTCGCGGCGTACAACGCCGGCTTCAACCAGGTGGTCAAGTACGAGGGTGTGCCGCCGTTCCCGGAGACGCAGGCCTACGTCGATCGCATCCTCACTCGGGCCGAACGCGTCCAGCTGTAACTCAGACGGCCTCCGGGTGAGCGCTAGGTCCGAGGATTGCCGAACATGTCGCTGGAGCCACGTGCGTCGCCGACGAGTTCGGGAATCACAGCACCGAGTTCGGCGGGCGCCCAGCCGCCCGACTCCTTGGCCGCTGTCGGTCCCTTGACCCACGGCTCAGCCACCCCGATCTCGTTGCCGGTGATGGTGAAGACCCGACCGGTGACACCGGCCGACTCAGCGGAGCCGAGCCACACCACCAGCGGCGAGATGTTCGCCGGATCCAGGGGGTGATAGCCGCTGGCATCGGGCTCCAACTTCGCGAGTTCAGCGAACATCGGCAGTCCCTCGGTCATCCGCGTGAGCGCGACCGGCGCGATCGCATTGACAGTCACCCCGATGCGTGCGAGCTCATCGGCCAAGATCACCGTCATTGCGGCGATGGCGGCCTTGGCAGATCCGTAGTTGGCCTGGCCGATATTGCCGAAGATGCCACTCGGGGACGACGTGTTGATGATCCGCGCATCATTGGATTCCCCGGCCTTTGATCGTGCACGCCAGTAGTCGGCCGCGTGCCGCGACACCGCGAAGGTTCCGCGCAAGTGCACGGCGATCACGGAGTCGAACTCCTCCGGGGTCATGTTGACGAACATGCGGTCCCGCAGGATGCCGGCGTTGTTCACGACGACATCGAGTCCACCGAAGGCATCGATCGCCGCCTGGATGATGCGCCCGGCCCCGGCGAAATCGGTGACATCATCGGCATTGGCCACGGCCTCGCCGCCCATCGCCTGAATCTCCTCGACGACCTGCTGCGCCGGACTCACATCGGAGCCACCTCCGTCAACGGCTCCACCGCGGTCGTTGACCACGATCTTGGCCCCTTCGCGGGCGAAGGCCAGGGCATGTTCGCGACCGATCCCCCGTCCGGCTCCAGTGATGACGACGATCCGTCCGTCGCAGATGCCTGGCATGGCTACCTCCCGATCGCTGGGCCGCTGGCGCACGTGATCCACATCGGCCGCGGAAACTGCTCCCGACGAAGGCTAGTGCTCTGCGCACCAACCACCCACGCGGGCACCGTCCGCGGTGCTAACTTCGCGCAGACATACGGGTGTAGCCATGATGCGACGGAGGTCAACGGCGATGACGGATACCGACTGGGAGCAACTCCGCGCGGCCGCTGTGGCGGCGCTGGCGCACTCGTATTCGCCGTACTCCAAATACCCCGTGGGAGTAGCCGGCTTCGCCGAGGACGGTCGGATCGTGTGGGGCGCGAATATCGAGAATGCCAGCTACGGCATCACCCTGTGCGCCGAATGCTCCATGGTCTCCATGCTCTTCGCGACAGGTGGCGGCAAGCTCACCGCGGCGTACTGCGTCGATGGGCGCGGCGAACCTCTCATGCCGTGCGGCCGCTGTCGCCAACTGCTGTACGAGCACGGGGGGCCACACATGCTCATGATGACGCCGCAGGGCGTCCAATCCATGGACCAGATCCTGCCGCAGGCTTTCGGCCCCCACGATCTTGAGATCGCGGCGGCGATCGAGGAGGGCTAGGCCGGTCGATGATGCTGCCTGCCCGACGGGGACATCGGCGAGGAGTCTTGGCCATCAGGTGAACCTTGCCCGTCGACCGTGTGATGGCAATGGGCTAGGGAAGACCGAGAATGTCGGTGACGCTTGATCGGAGCGAGGCCATCTCGGCATCCGCGAGCGCGCGGGCGGCCACGAGATCCTCGCCGAGGACGGGAACGACAACCTGCAGGTAACACTTCAGCTTTGGCTCGGTACCGCTCGGCCGAATGATGACGCGCGCACCCGCCAAGGTGAAGCGCAGACCGTCGGTCGGCGGCAGGCCGTCTGCACCCTCTTCGAGATCGACGACCGCACTCACTGGACGACCTCCGAGGACACGGGGCGGCGACGTCCGAAGTCGTGCCATGGCGTCGCGAATCAGATGCAGGTCGCTCACTCGAACCGACACCTGCGACGTCACGTGGAGACCGAAACGGAGCGCCAGATCGTCGAGGACGTCCTGTAACGAACCACCCTCCACCGCAAGGTGCGCAGCCATTTCGAGCGTCAGCAGCAACGCGGTGATGCCGTCCTTGTCCTTGACGTACGCCGGGTCACAGCAATAGCCCAGGGCCTCTTCGTAGCCAAAGATCAGCCCGGGCACCTTCGAGATCCACTTGAAGCCGGTGAGCGTGGCGGCATAGTCCAGACCGGCATCCTCGGCGATGCCGCGCAACAGAGTGCCGGAGACGATCGACTCGGCCATGGTGCCCATCATCGGCGCACCGGAGCGTCGCATGCGCTCGACGGTCCACCACGCCAGCAGGGACCCAATCTCATCGCCGGTCAACATTCGGTAGCCGCCGTCTGCGGTCCGGATACCCGCCGCTGCTCGGTCCGCGTCAGGATCGTTGGCGATGATGATGTCGGCGTCCACCGAGGCTGCTTCGGCGAATGCGAGATCCATGGCCCCCGGCTCCTCGGGGTTGGGGAAGTTCACCGTGGGGAAGTGACCATCGGGCGCGAACTGCGCGGCCACCGGCACCGGGGCAGGGAATCCCGCATCGGCGGCCGCCCGCATGAACACTTCGCCCCCAACACCGTGCAACGCGGTGTAAACGGCACGGATCTGCCGCGGTCCAGGGGACAGCAGGTTCACCGCGCGGGCAACGTAGGCATCGAGAACTTCACTGCCGAGTGTGACGTAGTCGTCGGACGTGGGGATGTCCGCGACGGGTCCGACGGCGGCAATACGTTCGGAGATTTGAGCATCCGCAGGAGGGACGATCTGGCTGCCATCGCCCAGATAGACCTTGTAGCCATTGTCCTCGGGCGGATTGTGAGATGCGGTGACCATCACGGCTCCGCTCGTGCCGAGGAACCCGATGGCGAACGCCGTCACCGGAGTGGGCAGCGGGTGCGGGAGCACCATCGCGGCAATGCCGGCACCGGCCATGATGCGTGCCGTGTCGTGGGCGAAGACATCAGAGTTTCGACGCGCGTCGTAGCCGATGACAATGGAGCGGCCGCCGGTATCTCGGAGGTAGGCGGCCAGTCCGGCAGCGGCGCGCATGACGACGACTCGATTCATGCGGTTCGACCCCGGTCCGAGCCGACCCCGCAGCCCCGCGGTACCGAACGACAAGGTGCCGTCGAAGGCATCCGCCAGTTCATCGACGGCTTCCTGATCCCCCGATTCAGCACGCCTGACGAGTTGCTGAAGTTCGGTGCGAGTCTGCTCATCTGGATCGGTGGCGATCCACTGCTGCGCCGATCGCAACGCGGCCGTCAGGCTCATCGTGATTCTCCCCTCGTCGCCATGACCGCGAGGACGCAGGCGTCGCGATCGAACATGGGAACCACCTTGTCTCGTCGGTCGACTAGGTTTCAGGACGTCAGCAGGCGCTGCTGCAGGTAGTTGAAGAGCACATCGCCGGATTGCTCACTGAAGTCATGCAACTGCTCCGGGGTTGACGTGACCTGGTCACCCTCGAGGCGGTTGAGGAGCACCGCGCAGATCATGGCGAAGGACGGAAAGCCCCACGAGTTCCAGTAGGCGGCGAGCATGGCGCCCTCCATCTCGATATTGCGCACTCCGTTGGCGTGGAGCCATTCGAGAAACTCGTGCTTCGTCTGCGCAGTCTCCCGTCGGATGGCGCCATCGAGTCGGAACTGTTCAAGGAAGAATTCATTCGTCGCGATGGTCTTGCCTTCGACGATCGGCAGACCCGAGTCGGCGTTGGCCGCTATGATCGCCGCACGGGTCGCCGCCGGGAACTCACCATCGAACCAGTAGGTGCCGATCCCGCCCTGGAGCAGCCGGAACGGCTTAAGGTCCGCCATGAGGCCGGCCTCGGACACCACGATGGTGCCTCCCGGCAGACCGACACCGCCGCTGGTCCCCACACGAGCCCAGAAGACATCGTCGAGTGCCTCGAGATCGCCTCGCTTGAGGAAGTAGACCATCCGCATGAGCTCCTGGACGGCGATCGAGGCACTCGGCATGCCCATGCCATGCGAAGAGAAGAGCACCCCGCCCGTGTAGCGCGTGACGAAGCGTTCCTCCTTGGGGAAGGCGATGATCTCTGGGTCGCCGCTCAGCGCGCTCCAGCGCTCAGCGAAGTCAGTGATGCGCTCACCAGAGCCGGCCAAAATCACCGCACGGACACCACGTAGCTTCTCCAGAATCGGATCGTCGCTGGCGACACCAAAGTGGTAGTAGACGTCCACCTGGCGACCCTCGAGGACGGCGTCGAGGAACTCGTGATTGATGTTCTCGGTCTTGATGGCGCCTCCCGGAATCGAGTCGTGACCGCGGCTCGCCCCCAGCAGCACGGCCTCATCACCCTAGCGCCGTCATCCCCCCGCGAGTGCTCACTTGTGGACGCCCATGCCGGGCAAAACCCGTGCGCAGGTGCGCACTCGCGGGAGGGTCAGGACAGGATGCTGCGTTGGGTCAGGTCAGCGATGCGTGTCTCGTCGATGCCCCAGGCGGTCAGCGACACCGGCGATGACGTCGCCGGGATAGACGCCACCGCGCCGACCGTTGTCCGATCGAAGCGCGGTGCAGGCGCCGCCTGGACCAGACCATCGACCTCGACGAAGGTGCCACGCGACGCCAGGTGCTTGTGCATCGGCGCCTCCGCCATCGTGAGTACAGGTGCAACGCACGCATCGGTGCCGTCGGCGATGGTCGCCCATTCCTCACGTGTGCGCATCGCAACAACGCGCGCAAACTCCTCCCGCAATCTCGGCCACTGCGTCACGTCATACTGCGGCGGCAGGTCCGCATTAGCCAGATCCGCGATACGCAGCCATTCGGCGTAGAAGGCTGGCTCGAGGCAGCCCACCGCGAGATAGCCGTCATCGGCCGTTCTGTAGACGTCATAGAACGGCGCTCCGGAATCCAGCAGGTTGACACCGGCCTCTAACTGCCACATGCCCTGCGCAGTCATCGAATGAAACAGCGACATGAGCAGTGCGGCGCCATCGACCATGGCGGCATCGACCACCTGACCCACTCCGGAGCGCTGTGCCTCCCACAGTGCCGCGAGGACCCCGACGAGGAGCAGCATGGCCCCGCCCCCATAGTCACCCACGAGATTGAGCGGGGGTGTCGGCGTCTGCCCCCGACGCGCGATGTGCGCAAGCACGCCGGCAATCGCGACGTAATCGAGGTCGTGCCCCGCCGTCCGGGCCCACGGACCGTCCTGGCCCCAGCCCGTCATCCGCCCGAAGACCAGGGACGGACGACGTTCCAGGCACGCCCGCGGCGCCAGTCCGAGCCGCTCCATCACGCCGGGGCGGAAGCCCTCGATGAGCAGGTCGGCGGACTCGATAAGGCTGAGCACGAGTTCGCGTCCGTCGTCGTGCCGTACGTCCACCACGACGACGTCGCGCCCCCGGCGGGTGATGTCACGCGCCGGATCACCGAGGGTCAGTCCGGGTCGAGGGGATTCGATGCGCACACCCTGGGCTCCCAAATCAGCAAGCACCATGGCGGCGAACGGCGCCGGTCCAATCCCCGCCATCTCAACGAAGCGCAGTCCTGCCAGCGGTCCTGTGCCTGTTGCCATGCCCATCCCCTCGCCCTGACGTGATGCCCGCCGTTATTTGATGACGGTGATGACCTGGGTGTTGTGGACCGCAAGTCGCCCGTCAGCGGTCCATAATTCTCGCGTTTCCGTCGCGTAGCCATCGGCGTAGCCGAGCAAGCGTCCGTGATGCAGCAGCGGCACCTGCGGGTCCACGGTGGCCGGGTCGACCAAAAGCGTGGCACTGAAACTCAACGTGGCCATGGGCCGCGGAGTCGACACCTGCACCAAGGACGCGGGCCACATCGCATCGATGAGCCCGACGAGGAGGCCCTCGTCGTACGTCGTCGGCGGCTTCGCGGGCGCCAGCCACGCCATCACCGGATCGGCGCCGCCCGAATATGGCAAGCCGGAGATGGGCCGCAGTGCCAGGTGCTGCAAGAACTCCGGAGCGATCGGCGGACCGATGGCGACCACATCACAGGCGGCCCACTCCGGCGCCTTCGGCATCACCAGGTCCACCGTCGGCGTGAAGTTGGCAGCGCGCGGCCCACCGAAGACCGCCGTGCCGACGGCCCAGGTCTCCTCCCCAGCGACCGCGACCTGCCAGACGGACGTCGCTGAGCCTTGGCGAACCAGGGTCGTCGAGACCCCTGCCGGGCCAGCCGGCAGCGGGCCCACCATGTGCACGGAGACCTCCCGAAGCGGCAAGCCACGCCCCTCGGCGGCCGCCGCCGCGCGAATGATCCCCGCCGCGAGCAGGCCACCCCAGGTTCCGCGGCCCTGGAGCCAGCCCTCCGGCACCTCCCAGGAGCCATCACGGACATCAACCGCCTCGTCATACGTGGTCACCCGGCGAGCGTATCGGCGCTGTCAGGGAACCGCGTTAGCCTGCCGGGGTGCGCGTTCTCCACACCTCCGATTGGCACCTGGGCCGTTCCTTTCACGGATCCGATGTCCTTGATCATCAGCGCGCCTTCGTGCAGTGGTTGGTTGACCTCGTCGCGGCACAGGAGATCGAACTTGTGGTCGTCGCCGGCGATGTCTACGACCGAGCGGTCCCTCCCCTGCCGGCGGTCGCCCTGTGGGAGGAAGCCGTCATCGGGCTGACGCGCACCTGTCCGCTCCTCGTCACCTCCGGCAACCATGACTCGCCGACCAGG
>Ga0075460_10000163_pt1 | contig 23431 bp, 24 predicted proteins | sample DEB08_DNA_3_FD_77580 | JGI IMG/M metagenome (GOLD analysis project Ga0075460, IMG submission 77580) | Aqueous microbial communities from the Delaware River and Bay under freshwater to marine salinity gradient to study organic matter... | ecosystem: Environmental > Aquatic > Marine > Coastal ...
TGCATTCGAGATTCCCTCATGGGCTACTCGGCCGAAGACCTCGACCTGCTGGCTAACGGCAAGTCCGATGCAGACATCTCGCCGGAACTCCAGGAGAAGGTCGTGAACATGATGATGACCTGCCTCGGGGACACGAACTAGGGTCCTAAGCGCGCACAACCCTGAGCGTTCGGGAGCGCCGCCGTAGTGCGGATTTCCGCCGGGCTGAGTATTTTGACTTCCGCCGCTAAACCACGCTTTTCGGCCCCGATTCCGTGGTTTTCCGGCGGAAGATTGCGCGCGGGTCACGCTCACGGAGGCGAACCCTGTTCACCGCACGGCCATGGAGTTTGCTCACCGCGCGAATGCCGCACGCGCGTGGTGTCTGCTCACCGGGCGAATGCCGCACGCAGGCGCGTGATGAAGTTCGCCGGCCCCACGGCATCGGGCCACACCCATCGAATGAATCGTGCACCGCCAATCTCCAGATCAGCCTGTCGCGACTTCTCACGCATGATGTCCACACGCGAGGTGTACTTCACCGCTCCATCAGCCTCGCCGATCACGCCGAATTCCGGCCACCAGAAGTCCACCCGGTACTCGCGACCGCTCGCGCCGCGCAGCCAGGTCTGCGTCTGCGGAAGTGGCAATCCGGCTTGCACCATGCGCGCCCAGGACACCGCCTCCAGCGGCGTCTCCACTCCTGGCTGAACCATCGAGAGCGCCTCGCGGACCCTTCTGACGCCCTGGCGCGGGCACCGGGCAAGCGCTGCTTCGATGACCTCCCGTGTGTGTGGGTCGGCGATGCGTTGGGTGCATGCCCAGTCTGTCCGCTGTTCGTCAATGTTCATGCGGTGGCCATCCCACGTGATGACGTGTGGCTCATCCCACTGAATCTGTCGTCGTAGCCCCATGCTCATCGTGGCGGCCGCGAGATGGGGGGCCAGCGAGGTCTCCCGCCCGAGGTCAAGGGCGGTGCGTAGCGGTGATGTCACGACGTAGACGTCTGACCTCGGCTCCTCCTGGTCAGGGGTGGCACGCCGGACGTCGTTCACCCGGCGACCACCGGCATGGCGATGAGCGACGGGAAGGCGCACCACATCGGCTTCGTCGATGACGCCAAGTTGAATGCGAACGCCGCCCCGCGAACCAGGTCGAGCACCGCGAGGTACGACGATGGTGGGGAGAGGTGGCGGCTCGGCGAGGATTGGCACATCCCACAGGAGGGCACCCGCCGAACTCGACATCACGGAGGGCAGGCCACGAGCGTGGAACTCCCGCGCTCGCGCGCAGGCCAGCGACCACGCGGTCGTGACGAGGGGTTTGCCGGCGGAGTAGAGGCCGCGCCGCAGGCGAGTGATCTGTCCGTTGCGCGTCGCTCGTTCGAGTTGGTGGGCGGGGACACCGAGCGCAGAGGCTTGACCGGTCGTGAAAGGCGCGTCGCCGTACGCGGTCCTCAGGCGATGAAGAGAGTCAAGGAGAGACACGCCAGCAGACTGCGCGACCGCGGGTATGCGATGCAGTGCGTCGCCGACTCCTTGTGGATAACCCGCTCCGGTCGGGGGATGCGTGGGCGTTGCGGGCTACAGCCTCCGCAATCTTCCGCCGCTAAACCACGCTTTTCGGCCCCGATTCCGTGGTTTTCCGGCGGAAGAGTGAGGGTGGAGGGCGTCGCGGGGAGTGAACGTGGTCCGGCGCAGAGGGAACGCGAACCCACGCCGTCGGAGTCAGTCGACGCGGTGGGCCCGAAGTGTGTAGGTGAGCGGTAGCCGTTCGCCTCGTTCAGTGAGCCGCCACTCCCCGTCGGGACCCTCAACCATCTTGCCGGGCAGCGCCTCCCAGGGGCAGCTGTCATGTTCGAGGAGGACGTCCAACTCCATCCCGGTGTCGAGGATCGCCATCACGGTCTCGGCCAGCCCGTGATTCCACGAGTGCGAACGCGCGGCGGCGAATGTTGTGTCGACGGGCAGGTACGACCCGTCGTGTTCGTCGGTGACGGGCTTCGGTGTCTCAAAGTACGGGTAGTCGACGACGAGGGCACCGTCCATTGACTCGTCGATCGCCCACAGCATCGGATGCCCCTCGCGAATGTGCAGGGTGCCACCGGGGACGAGGAGGTCATGGGCAACCTGTGCCCAACGGCGCACGTCGGGGAGCCAGCACAGCGCACCGATTCCCGTGAAGACCAGATCGAACCGTTCGGTGCCGAGGACGTCAGTGGCGGCGTAAACATCGGACTGGATGAACTCCACGTCCGGCCCCGCCTGTTCGCTGAGCGCACTCGCCTGGGCTAGGGACTCACCGGAAAAATCCAGCCCCACCATCTCGGCGCCTAGGCGGGCCAGCGAAAGGGTGTCGGTGCCGATGTGGCATTGCAGATGCACGCCTCGGACGCCGGTGAGATCACCGAGAAGGGGTGCATCAAAGGTGACGACGTCGCTGAGATATTCGGGGTCGTCGATGAAGCGCGTTACGCCATAGCCCTCGGCTCGGGCATGGGCGGGAGCTCGCTCATCCCAAGCCTGCAGGTTCTCTAGGTAGTAGTCCTGGGGAATCACAGCGGAGCGCGTGGAATCATCTTCCTTAGGCATGCGTCCACCGTAGTGAGTGGTCACGGTCGGACCGGTACTGGACACAGTGGCCACAACGCGACAGGCTCAGCGGGTGCCAGAGTCGCCCACCCATGCCGATCCATCCCCTGAAGCCGATCCGTCGAGTGATGAGGTCCTCGAGGACCTGAAGGCCGCAGAGCGCAAGGGTGGCTGGAAGGGTTGGCTCCCCAAGATCATTCTCACGATCCTTGGGATCGCCCTCGCCTACTTCATCTTCCGCTACATGGCGGACAACTTTGGCGGCTTCCAGCAGGGTGTTCAGGCGGCATTCTCCATGCCGATCGGCTGGACCATCGCTGCCATCGTGGCAGCGATCCTTGCGATCGGGGTCTATCCGCTGACGGCACCGGCGGCGATTCCGGGGCTGCATTACTGGCCGGCCTTTGTCGACCGCCAGGGCGGCTTTGCGATCTCCACCACAATCCCCTTCGGCGGTGGGCCCATCGCTGTAGGCACCCAGTACGCGATCCTCGCGAGGTACGGCGTCAAGCAACGACTTGCGGCGGCCGCCGTTGCGGCAGATGCGATCTGGACCTACCTCATGACGTTCGGCGCGCCCGGGGTGTCCCTTATCCTGCTGTGGGTCTTCGAGCGTCGCACACTCAATGGCGATGAGTGCGGGGCGATCTCCTGCACGACGATTGACCTCATTGTCGTGGTGACGGGCGTCATCTGCCTAGTGTCGATGCTCGGCATCGCCTTCGTCTTGCGCAGCAAGACCAATGCCCAAAAAGTCGGTCGATTTGCGCAGGGAGCCGTGGGAGGCGTTTTCCGTTTCATTAAGCGCACTCCGCCGAACGTCTTCGACTCGGTCGTCGGCTTCAATGACACCGCGGCCGACATGGTGGGCAGGCGATGGAAGCAGATCACCGTGGCGAATATCGCCGCTCAACTCACGCCAATGCTCGTCATCATCGCTGCGCTCGAGGGAGTTGGCGCTTCCAAGGTCTCACCGCTGGAGGTCTTCGCGGCCTACTCTGTCGCACTCCTCCTCACGACCGTGCCGCTCGCACCAGGAGGAGCGGGCACGGTGGACGCAGCGCTCATCGGGATGCTGGTGGCCTTCGGTGCCAGCATGGAACAGGCGGTTGCTGCCGATGTGATCTGGCGAGCCTTCTGCTTCCTGCCGCAGATGGTGGTCGGCTGGATTGGGGTCAGCGTTTTCGCGATCCAGCGACGGATGGGACGCCGACGCGAGGCGCCGGCCGCGAACTAGTGGCTGTCGGCGGCTTCGCGATCGAGACCGCGACCGTAGAACACCTGGGAGATAACCACCCAGGCGGCGTAGATCACCAACATGGGGATGTACACGGTGTAGTTCTGCGAGAGGAAGCCGAAGATCCCGAAGACGGCGGCCACCAGGATGAATCCGAAGATGATGCCGGAGGCTAGGTGCCCCTTGACGGCCTCGTGGCTGCTCATGATTCCTCCTCGCCGATGGTGACCAGAGCCTAGCGAGGCCCGTCGGGCCCGCGGCGCAGGGCCCGTTCAACGAGCAACAGACCGGCCCGTCCCCCTACCGTCGTGGGATGCGCGTCATTCCCCTCGTCATCGCCGCCGCCGCTTCGGCTCTCCTTGTCAGCGGGTGCTCCGGCGCGGCCAGCGACTCGGCCGCCACGGCAAGCGCCGACTCCGCGAGCAGTTCGACGGCTTCCCCGACGGCGGAGCCGGAGCCCGAGGCGACAACGGACTCGACCCCCGGGGACACCGGTGGAGCCGCCGTGGACCAGGTCAAGCCGCAGGCGAAGGGGATGGCCGTCGATGCCTTCGCAGACGCCGTGCTCGATCAGTTGAAGTTCGCCGGACCCGGCACGTTGAGCGATCAGCTCGTCACCATCGCGATGAGCCCGCTGACCCGGCAGATGGCATCATCGGCCGACATCAGCACGCGGCTCGACTCGAAGGGTGCCAAGGTGATTCTCACACTGGCCGGCGGCGATGTGACTTGCAAGATCACGGTCACCGATGCGCCCGCCGCGCGTGGAGTCAACTGCGTCGCGTAAGCGTGTCACCACTCCAGCGGACAACGCACGGTGGAGCGTGGCAGCGTCAACTTCATGAGGTAGCGGGTAATCGGCTTGTCGACGCACTGTGAGGTGCGCCCATAGATGATGTGGTGGGTCCCGCCGTACTGGATGGCCTTGGCCCCGACGAAGGCCGCGGTCATGTCTTGAGCCGCACTCCACGGCGTGCGGTTGTCTCCGATGGAGTTTGAGATAAGCGGCGCGGTTGGCAGCGTGAGTGGCGTGTTGATCGGCTTAAGGGGCCGGCCAAGTGCGGGCAGCCCGGCACACTGGGCACCTTCTCGCAGCACGGACTGACCGATATGTACGCCGCCGGCCACGGCGCCCAACTCGGCAAGTTCAGCCAGGGTCTCCACGCTCGGGCGATCGGTCATGTCCGAGCAGTTCACGTAGGTCCACTGCGGGTCGAACCAGCCCTTGGCGAGCGGCTGAGTATCGAGCATGCCGGCTACGCGGCGACCATCGGCGACTGACCGTGATCGCACCGCAGTATTGAGCGCATCAAGGAGGTCGGCGATGTTGCCCCATGTCGTTTGGAATGACGCCCAGGAGATGATGCTGCGCCCCACCTCCCAGCGCGTCGTGCGACCACCGGAACCGTCCGGCAGCGTGCGCTCGTCCAGCGCCACCATCACCCGCTCATAACGTCGCTCGTACTTCGGACCCAACGCACCCAACGCAATATCGATCGCTGCGGGGTCATCCCACGTGTGCTCCCGCGCCCACAGTTCCACCGTGGATTTCGGTGAGATGGTGCCGTCGAGGAGCAGGGCGCGCACGCGTTGCGGGAAGAGTTGCGCGTACGCGCGGCCCACCGTGGTGCCGTAGCTCATGCCCCAGAAGGTGATGGTGTCCTCACCCAAGGCCCGTCGGAGTGCATCGATGTCGTGAGCTGCCTGCCAGGTCCCGAGGTAGGGGGCCTCTGAACGGTTGGCGGCAAGGCACGCGGCATTGCCCTTGGCTGTTACGCGGACGTACTTGGTCGTCCAGGCGAGCCAGTCGACCGGACCCGTGGCGGGAGGTGACACCTCCTTCACCGAGCAACCGGCCACCGAGGGTTGTGACCCGCCCACCCCTCGCGGGTCCCAGGCGACAAGGTCGAAGCGATCGCGAACCTTCTTCGGCAGCAGCGAGGCAACCCAAGTGATGTTGCTCACCGCGTTGGAACCGGGACCGCCGGGGTTGAAGGTGAGAATGCCGATGCGTTTGGCCGGCTTGCCGGCCGGGATCTTGGCCACCGAGATCTGGTACGAGCCTCCCGCGGAGGTATTGCCCCAGTCGCGGGGGACCGTGAGCGTCGAGCAGCGCGCATTGGCCGGCAGCCAGGAGCCACAGCCACGCCAGGCGAGTGTGCCCGCGGCAGGTGCGGCAACATTCGCTGGCTCGGCGACCGATGCGGCGGAGGGCGTCGCCTGAGCCGTGGGCGCGGCAAACGGGAGCAGGCCCGCCACGACGGCAGCAATCGGGATGACGGCCAGGGCTCTGCGCATCCGCCCAGGCTAACTGCTGTGCGGGCGGGATCTCGGCTGAGCGACCCTAGGCAAGGAGCCGATCAATGGTGGCGGCCAGCGCGGGTTCGGGCTGCGCGCCCACGACGCGGTCCACCGGCTGGCCATTGCGCAGGAAGACGAGTGTGGGGATCGAACTGGCGTCAAAGCGACGTGCGCTTTGTGGACTGTCGTCCACATTGACCTTGACCACCTTGATGCGTCCGGCGTAGCGCGCGGCCAACTTCTCCAGCACGGGAGCCACCATGCGGCAGGGGCCACACCAAGGGGCCCACAAATCGACCAGCACGAGTTGGTTCGTGTCCGTGACCGAGTCAAAGTCGGCATCGGTCGCGTCCGCGATCCAGGGCAGGGGCTTTTTGCACTGCGCGCATTGGGGTCGCCCTTTGGAAGCGGCGGGCGTGCGGTTCTTGGTGCCGCAGTCGGGGCAGGCGACGACGCGTGAACTCATGGCACCAGTCTGCCAAAGTCAGGCGGTACGGTGCAGCGTGTGAAGCCTGCCATCGTCGCCCACCGTGGCGCGAGCGCCTATCTCCCTGAGAGCACCCTGCCGGCGAAAGCCCTAGCGGTGGCGCAGGGAGCCGACTATGTCGAGCACGACATTGTCATGACGCGTGACAACGAACTCCTTGTCAATCACGATCTGTGGCTCGATGAGGTGAGCGATGTGGCCGAGCGGTTCCCGGGGCGTGCCCGTGAGGACGGCCACTTCTACGTCATTGACTTCGACCTGGAGGAGATCCTCACGCTCGGGGTCTCCTCCCGTTTCCGGGTGGTCGACGGAGACGTGCTCCCGGTCTGGCCGGATCGGTATCCGGTGTGGCAGGGCCGCTTCGGCTTCCACACCTTCGAGGAGGAGCTGCAGTTCCTCGCCGGGATCGAGCACAGCACCGGGCGTCGCGTCGGCATCTTCACCGAACTCAAGTCCCCTTGGTTCCACGAGCGTGAAGGAGGCGATCTCGCGGCCGCGGTGTACGACGTTCTCGGTCGCTATGGATACCGCACCGCTGCAGACGGGTGTCGGGTGATGAGCTTCGATCCTCAAGCCCTTCGACATATTCGCGAGGAGATCGCCCCGCGCACCGGCATCACGGTGCCGCTCACGCAACTCATTGGCCGCACCGCTGATCAGGAGGTCTTCGAGCGGTTGCCGAACGGTGAGTGGATCAACTACGACGTCGACTGGATGCGCGATCCCGCGCGGGTGAGTGCGCTCGCAGAATGGGCCGACGGTATTGGGCCTGACATCGTCATGCTCCTTGAGCAAGATGTTGCCGGTGGGCTCCGCGTCAACGACCTTGCGTCGGCGGCTCAGTCGGCGGGGATGTACGTCACGCCCTGGACTCTGCGAGCCGATGCCCTGCCTCCGGGAGCAGATTCTTACGGCGAGGTCTTTGACCTCCTAGCAAGAGATGCGTTGGTCGATGCCGTCATCACCGACTTCCCAGATCTCGCCGAGGCGTGCCGGACGGCCTCCTAGCGTCGAGTATCAGTGAGGATCTGCTGGCTGGCGAAGCGCCCGGGGGCACCGATCACGCAGCCGCCGGGGTGGGTGCCGGAGCCGCACTGGTAGTAGCCGCGGATCGGCGTTCGGTAGTCGCTGTAGCCGGGGGCGGGCCGGAAGAAGTACATCTGGTGCGGGAAGAACTCCCCGGCGTAGATATTGCCCTCTGACAGGCCCGTCCGTGACTCGATCGTCTCGGGCGTGACGATCTCGCGCTGGAGCACGAGATCGTTGAAGTTGGGGAAGAAGCGCTGCATGGTCGCCTGCACCCGGTCGGCCATGTTCTCCGCCTGAGCATCCCAGGTGCTGTCCTTAAGCTTGTACGGGGTGTACATCACGTAGCACGACATGACGTGCTTGCCCGGGGGCGCCATGTCCGGGTCGATGAACGACTGGATCGACGCGTCGATGTAGGGATGCTCGCTATACCAGCCGTACTTCGCGGCGTCGTAGGCCCGCTCCATGTATTCGACGGTGGGAGCGATGTTGATGAAGCCGCCGTACTGGTCGGTGCGGTCACCGAGCGCGGGATAGTGCGGCACGCCATCGAGGGCGAAGTTGACCTTCGACGTGATGCCCTGGAAACGGAATCGCTGGATGGTCTCGACAAGGTCTGCCGGCAGCTCGCGGGGGTCGGCGATCTGCAAGAAGGTACGCCGCGGATCGAGGGAGCTGACCACGACCGGCGCGCGGAACTCGGTGCCGTCGGCGAGAGCGACGCCACGGACCTCGCCCCCTTCGGTGATCAAGGCGGAGACGTGGGAGTTGAGTCGGATGTCAGCGCCGTAGGCGGTCGCCGCGCGGGCGAGCACCTGGGTGAAGCCACCGTTGCCGCCCTTGTGGAAGGACCAGGAGCCGCCGAGGCCGTCGTGCTCGCCCATGGAGAGGTAGAGCCAGTTGATGCCCGACCCGGGCGACATCGGACCGAGTTTGATGCCGACGCACGCGGCTGAGCAAATCGTCGCTTTGATGATGTCGGACTCGAGGTAGTCGTCGACGAAGTCGGAGATGCTGCCCGTGAGCAGGCGCACGGTGTCATGCAGGAGCTTCTTGTCGGCGTTGCCGAGATGCTTGACCAGCCAGGCCATCCGCTCGGTGTCGGCTGGGTCATCGCTAAAGAGATTGGGCGGGATGCTGTCAAAGAGCGGGCGGATGAACTGCCTGACGCGCGACGTGTCGTGCTCGAAGCGCTCCATGCCATCGACATCGGCCTTGGAGTGCCGGGCAATCTCTTGACGGTTGACGGCGGCATCGGGGCCGATGAGGAAGTAGTCGCCGTTGTCCATGGGCGCGAAGTGCGAGCGCATGTAGAGCGGCATGAAGCCGAAGCGCACGAGATCGAGCTCGGCGATGATTTCCGGTCGCAGCAGGCTGAGCGCGTAGGAGAACGTCGTGAAGTTGAATCCGGGGCGCAGCTCCTCCGTGATCGCGGCTCCGCCGACGATGTTGTGCTGCTCGAGGACCAGGACTCGCTGACCGGCCTTTGCGAGATAGGCGGCGTTGGTGAGACCGTTGTGGCCACCACCGATCACGATGGCGTCGTAGCGTTGGGTGTCGGTCATGTCAGGCCGTCTTCCTCTCCGGGTTGTAGAACGGCAGCTTTGTCACAGTGGCGCGCACGTTGATGTACTCGTGATTGACGGTCTGCTCGATGTAAACCTCGGTACCTGGTTCGGCGTACTTCGGCTTGATCCGGGCGATGCCGATATGGCGCTGGAGGACGGGGGAGTACATGAAACTCGTGGCGTAGCCGATGCGCTTGTCCCGGTCGTTGTAGATCATGGTCTCCCAGCCGACCGGGATCTCATCGGGCACGGCGAGTTGGCCACGCGAGTCGAAGAGCTCGTAGAAGTCGGCCCACTCGATGGTGACGCCGACGGTGCTCCAACGCGTGGTGCCGTTGGCTCGCTCGGCAAGGATGGCCTCGCGGCCGATGAATGGTCGTGTGGGGTCGTCGATGCCCTTGAGTAGCCAGCCGAGCCCTAGCTCATCCGGCGTAAAGCGCTCATGCTCGGTGTAGGCGTAGCGACTCGACGTGAACTCCACCCCGATGAGTGGAAGACCCGCCTCGATCCGCGTCATCGACAATGCTTCCTCGCCGTAGGGTCGCAGCCCGTGCGGTCGGCCGGCTTCGAGGATGGCATCGAGAACTTGAAGGGCTTCGCCGCTGGGAACCATGACTTCGTAACCGAGGTCACCGCTGAAGCCGGTGCGACTGACGACAACATTCGCGTCAGCGATCTTCGTCTCCGTGAAGCCGAAGTAGCGGAGGCCGCCGATATCGGAACTCAACGCCGACAGGATCGCCGCCGATCGGGGGCCCTGGAGCGCAAGGGAAGCGAACTCCTCGCTGGCGTCCACGATCTCGACGTCGAACGGGCGCGCAAGCCCGCGGAGATAGCCGGCATTGGGCTCGGCTGCCGTCAGCAGGAATTCATCAGAGGAGAAGCGGAACAGGACGCCGTCTTCCATGACGAATCCCGCGTCGTCGCACCAGATGGTGTACTGCGCCCGACCCGGCTTGAGCCCACGGGCATCACGGGCGAAGACGTAGGAGCAGAAGCGCTCGGCATCCCGTCCGCGGATCCAGTACTTGAACAGTGGGGACGTGTCAAAGAGTCCGGCGGCGTTGCGCACGCCGAAGTATTCGTGCTTGCTGGACAGGTCGAACCGGATGGCCGAGAGGTAGCCGGCCCAATTGCCCCACATCTGCGTCTGGCTGAGTTCAGACAGTCGTGGGTGGAAGGGAGTGGTCCGCATCATGGCGACTCCTACCGCGGTTGGAAGCGAGGTAAACGCCACCTTAGAGCCTTATTGGACGAATGCGCAATAGGCGTTACGGTGCTGCCATGGCACGGATGAACCCGGATGATCGACGCGAGGCGATCATCGAGGCGACTCTCGAGGTCGTGCGGCGTCGGGGAATCGGCGGCACGACGGTCCGTGACGTCGCGGCGGAGTTGGGGACCTCCAGCGGACTCATCCACCACTACTACGCGTCTATGGATGAACTCCTGGCCCAGGCCTTTGCTCGAGTGGCGGGGGACGATCTGGACGCCGTCGTGGCGGCGGTCCGGGCCGAGGTGACCCCACTCGATCAGCTGCGCGCCGTCCTTGATGCGTACTCGCGTTCGGAGGATCCCGATGGGATGCAGGTGTGGCTGGACGCCTGGTCAGAGGCGGCACGCCGACCGGAGTTGCAGCAGCGCTCGCGCGAATTGAACGAGCAGTGGCAGCAACTACTCTCGACCCTTTTGCGCACGGGGGTCGAATCAGGGCAGTTTGTCGTGACGGACGTTGATGCGGCCGCATGGCGGATCTTGGCCACCCTCGACGGTCTCCTCCTACAGGTCGTGGCCCACGCCGATGTCATCACGCGCGCACAGGCAGATCAGTGGGCTCGGGAGGCGGTGGAGCGAGAGGTGGGAATCTCGGCAGGATCCCTCACTCAGTCAGAGGGCAGAATGTCGCCGTCAAGCAACGCCTGATCGACGGAGGCAAAGCTGTACTCGGGTTCTGCGGCAGCCCGCGAGAGCACCCACACCAGATCGAAGCGCTCGTCGGGCCAGTGGTGCGGGACCTCGGTGGCGTTGGCGATGGGGAATCCCCGCACCAGGTGACCCATCGCGCCGTGGTGCCACACGACCAGGGTCGGACGTGCATCGCAGAGGATGGATTCGCGAATGAGTTCCTCGTCACCCCTCGCCACTTCGCTGTCGACGAGGACGCGCAGTCGCCGGCCAATCGGCTCGGCGGTGTCGATCTCGCGACGGCTCTTGGCCTCGGCCGATGGCTTGGTGGCCAAAATCCGCTCGGGACGTCGGATCCCGGTGGGCGCGTCGGCCGGCGCTTGAGCCAGCCAGGCCGCCAATGCACCCGCTCTCATCCATCCGCGGACAGACAGCGAATGGTCGTCATGCTCCCCGTGGTGGTTAATACCCCGGGGGTTGCCATGATCACTGGGCTTCTCGCCATGGCGAATGAACATCACGACGGTGGGAGCCCGGGCCGGGTCCAGGGGTGTCACATGGACCATCGGCGGAACGTAGCACGCGATGACACCGCGTTGATGCCGACCAGGATTGTCGCTCGACGTGGCGACCGCCTAGCCTGCGGGCATGACCGGATCCGGACCGCTGACCGTGTCGGCCGTCGGTGCCGTCATTCGGGCATATCGGAAAGCTTCGGGATTGAGCCAGAAGGACCTGGCCAAACTGGGCGGGGTCTCGCGAGCCACATTGAACTATCTGGAGAGCGGCCGAGAGGACATGGAGATCGGCGCGAGCAGACTCTTTGCCCTGCTCGACGTCCTCGGGGTCCCTCTGGCAGTCCCCGCCGAGGTAGATCGGGCAGCCGACGACGTAGCACTCGAGGCGAGTGTTCGCCATCTTGGCGCTGCGCGCCGGCGCCTCAGCGTCTCCCAGATCGTGGAGGCCCTGGCCGCCGGACGAGTACCTGAAGACTCCGCTTCGGTCCTTGCTGCTTACTTTGCCGCCGTAGACACCGGGGAGGCAGTGCTGGCGGTACGGACCGCAGCCGTGCGATCCGGTCATGCGCCGAAGGACATCTGGCGCAACGCGCGCACCTTGGCCAAGACCCTCGGGGTTGATCGGCCCGAGTGGCATCGCGGGGGCTAAGGCCCCGTCCCTCAGCGCCACATCCAGCCCCTGGCGCGTTTTTGGATGTCGTCCGCACCTGACGAAGTCGACGCAATGTGTCGACAGAAGTGGACACTCCAGGGCCAAGATGTCGAATGGATTTGACATCGCCGAGATATCTGTTTACCTTGTGTTCATGTTCACTGATCGGGTACGCCGGGCCTTCCGGGCTGTGTCGCGCCATGTGGACGTCCTGCCGGACACCCTGGTGCTCCGTGCACTCGAGGGCGGCCACCCGGCGCAGTCGCACCGCTAGCCTTCGGCCCACCTTTTCGCCAGCCCCCAGCCGAGGGGTTTCTACTCGACCGGTCCATGCCCCTTCAGGTGGGGATGCATGGGATCGGGGCCGTCGTCCAACTGGTCCTCGGGCAAGATCTCTCGCTCCACATCCGAAGCGTGAATAGTGTGGAACATGGCCCACAGCGCCCAAGCCGCGAAGGCGATGGTCACGCCGCCCACGGCGATCCAGGCCAGCACAGTCGGCAGGCGCGTGAGGTAGTACATCCCAAACGCCAAGGAGCCGGCGAGCGGAATGGTGACCACCCACGCCAGGACCATCTCGCCGACGACCTTCCAGTTCGCACCCTTTCCTGACCCGATGCCCGCACCGACCACGGACGAAGCAGCAGCGTGGGTGGTCGAGATGGGCATTCCAATGGAAGTAGCTCCGAAGATGGCCGTGACGGCACCGATGTTGGCAGCCACGCCAGTGTTGGCATACAGGGTGGTGAGCCGCAGGCCCATGGTCTCGATGATCTTCCAGCCGCCCCAAAGGGTGCCGAGAGCGATGGCTGAGTACGCAGCGAAGGCCACCCACGTTGGGACGATCACCGTGGATCCGGTCTCGTCCATGCTGGTGTAGCCGGCTCCGAGGAGTAGCGCGGCGATAACTCCCATGGTCTTTTGTGCGTCGTTCGCGCCGTGACCGAAGCTCAGCGCCGCCGCCGACACGACCTGCGTCCCTTTGAAGACGGGGTGATTGTCATGCCACTTGGTGATTCTCTGCACGAGCCCAACGAGGTACACCGCGAGAAACGCAATCGAGAGCGCGACTACGGGCGAGGCGATGATGCCGATGGCAGCCTTGCTCACGCTCCCCCAGTCGATCGCGGAGAGCCCGCCAGCTGCCAAGCCTGCACCGACCAGGCCTCCGATGATGGCGTGGCTCGACGACGAGGGCATGCCGACGGCCCAGGTGATGTAGTTCCAGGCGATCGCGGCAAAGAGGGCAGAGAAGATCACCGCAAGCGTGGCCTTCTCCGCATTCACGGTCTTGGCGACGGTATTCGCCACTGCAGTGCCAACGATGAAGAAGGCCGCGAAATTGAAGAACGCAGAGAACGGGGGGGCCCACTTTGCCGGCAAGGCACGGGTGGCGACAACCGTGGCCACGGCGTTCGCGGCGTCGTGAAAGCCGTTGGTGAAGTCGAAGATGAGTGCGAGCGCGACCACCAGAATGATCGCGATCAAGAACCAGTCCAAAGGGGCCCTCCGAGAGTTCACCGTGTGTTTGCTGAGGGGATTGTTCCCGTACACGCTGAGGTGGACCCGGGGCGCCCCCTTTGTTCACCTATTGTTCACCTGCGCCTCCCCGTCGGATCCAGAAGCCCTAGCCTGGCCCCGTGACGACAACGGAGACCACTCCCGCCCGCAAGCGTCGCACCTGGCGCTGGGTCTTGGGCACGATCGGAGTGGTGCTGCTCCTGGTGGTGGCCACCGCTTCCTCGTTCGCCCAGTGGACGGTGAAGCGCAGCTGGCCGCAGACCGAAGGTCAGATCGAACTCGCGGGGCTTGCCTCAACCGTCAATGTCGTACGCGATGACCTTGGTATCCCGACGATCTACGGCGATTCCGACACCGATCTGATGTTCGCCCAGGGTTATGTCCATGCCCAGGATCGCTTCTGGGAGATGGATGTACGTCGGCACATCACGGCGGGCCGCTTGGCGGAGATGTTCGGTGAGAGCCAGGTGCCCACCGACTCTTTCCTGCGCACTCTCGGCTGGCGCCGCATTGCCGAAGAGGAATTGGGTCTGCTGAGCGATCACTCACTCAACATGCTCGACGCCTACGCAGCGGGCGTCAACGCCTACCTTGACGGGCGCGCCAAGGCCGACATCAGCCTGGAATACACGGTCCTGTCGCTGCAGAATCCGGACTACGTCATCGAGCCCTGGGTGCCCGCGGACTCGGTGGCCTGGCTCAAGGCACTCGCGTGGGACCTGCGCGGCAACATGTCCGATGAGATTGCCCGCGTTGTCTACGCCTCCACGACATCGATTGACCAGGCGGAGCAGGTGTTCCCGCCCTACCCCTACGACCGCAACCGGCCGATCATTGAGGGTGGCACCGTCACTGACGGTGCCTATATCCCCGACTCGGTGACCTCTGCGTCAGCGGCCATGTCCGTGTCGCCGCAGGACGTGCCAGCGATCGCCGACACCCTTCTCGCGATCGGAGCAACGGCGGAGTTGCTCGATCCCTGGCTCGGACCCAGTGGCGATGGGATCGGCTCGAACTCGTGGGCGGTCTCCGGGCAGCACACGCAGACGGGCCTGCCGATCCTGGCCAATGACCCGCATCTCGGACCTGCGATGCCGAGCCTGTGGTATCAGTCCGGGCTTCGCTGCCGCACCGCGTCACCGGACTGCACGCTGCAGGTCGCCGGTTGGACGATGGCCGGGCTGCCCGGAGTCTTTATCGGACACACGGACCGCTTTGCGTGGGGCTTCACCAACACCGGCCCGGACGTCACGGACCTCGTGCTCACCAAGGTCGAGGGCGACTCCTATGAGTACGACGGCCAGATTGTGCCGCTGACCACGCGCACCGAGACGATCAAGGTGGCGGGCGGAGACCCGGTCGAAATCACCGTGCGGTCCACGGATTCCGGGCCACTCATCTCGGATGTGGCCGAGGCCGGCGACACCTTCGTCATGGTGGGCGAGGACGCTCCGGTGCCAGCGCCCGGCTACGCCAGCGCTCCGGAGGTGCCTCGCGACGGCGGCTACGCCGTCGCGCTGCGTTGGACCGCGCTCACCCCCGCACCGACCTTCGATGCGTTTGCACTCTTGAACAACGCCGAGGACTTCACCGGCTTCCGCGAGGCGGCTCGAGTCCTCGCGGTCCCCGCGCAGAACCTCCTGTACGCCGATATCGACGGCAACATCGGCTACCAGATGCCCGGTGTCGTTCCGGTGCGGTCGGGCTATGACGGCAAGTGGCCGGTGCCCGGGTGGTCGAGCGATTTCAGCTGGACCGGTCAGATCCCCTTTGACGAACTGCCGTGGACCTACAACCCTGCGGAGGGCTGGATCGTGACGGCCAATCAGGCCGTCATCGGACCGGACTACCCGAACTTCATCACCGACGACTGGTCCTACGGCTCACGCAGTCAACGCATCGTCGACCTCATCGCCGGTCAGATCGCCGATGGTCGACCCTTCACCGTCGCCGACATGCAGTCGATCCAGATGGATAGTTGGAGTGCGAACGCGGACTTCCTCGTCCCCCGGCTGGTTGAGATGCCGGTCTCGGATCAGGCAACGCCAGCGGTCGCGCTCCTCGATGGCTGGGACTACCAGCAGACGCGCGAGTCGGCGGCTGCGGCGTACTTCAACGCGTTCTGGCGCCAACTCATCACCCGCATGTTCGATGCGAAGACCGGTACTGAATTCACCACGGCAAGTGGTGATGACCAGTACTTCGAAGTCATTCGGCGCCTGTGGGATGTGCCCAACGATCCATGGTGGGATGACGCCACGACACCGGAGACCGAGGGTCGTGACGCGGTGATCGCGGCCAGTTTGGATGCGGCCGCCAGTGAGTTGACCGGTCTTCAGGGTGATGACCCGAGTGCGTGGCGTTGGGGCGCCTTGCACACCCTGCTCCTGCAGAACGCGACGCTCGGGTCGTCAGGGATCAAGCCCATCGAGATGCTCTTCAACCGCGGGCCGATCGAGACCGCCGGCGGCAGCGGCATCGTCAATGCGACGGGCTGGACCCCCAGCGAGGGCTACGAGGTGAACTGGGTGCCGAGCATGCGGCAGGTGGTGGACCTGTCGAACTTTGACGCGTCAACCTGGGTGAACCTCACCGGCAATAGCGGCCACGCCTACAACCCGAACTACAGCGATCAGATCGACGCCTGGCAGACCGGTGAGCAGTTCCCCTGGGCGTGGAGTGAGCAGGCCATCGATGAGTCGGCGGAGGCGACCCTCACGCTCTCCCCGGCCGCGGAGGGCTCATGATGACGACGGGGATCAGACCGACCGCGGGGTCACAGGACATCTCGACCTTGATCGAGCGGATCACTGGGCGTTGGGCACTGTCCTGGCAGGTGATCGTCATCGGCACCGCTCTGACGTACCCGCAGATCGTGCTCACCGGTGGGACGTTGGGTTCGCGCGAGGTCACGCCGGAGCAGTTGCCCACGATGGCCGCGGTGACGGCCGGGGCTGCGGTCCTCGCCGTCAGCTATGCCGTGATCGCCAACTTCACCTTCCTGCGCAACCGGGCTATCAAGCCCATTCCGCTGTGGCTCTACGTCGGCTTTTATCTGAGCGCTGGCTTCATCTATGCCGCGGGCATGGAGGTCGCCGATGACGTACTCGGTGTAGAAACGATCATCCCGATTTGGGTGCGTTTCCTCTTTGCCGGGATCACCACGGTGGCGTTCGGCATGGCGATGTCGCTCCTCCTCGAAGCGCGTGACCGCTTCCGTCGTGAGCGCGCGGCACTGCTCGAGCAAGAGGTGGCGGTGGCCGCCGAGGCGCTGCGTGAGCAGGGCATCGTCGACGGCCTGCGCGGTTCCTTGCGGGGTGAGGTGGATGAGTCGTTGCGCCGGGCGCGCGAACGCATCCTGGCCGCCGCAGCACCGGCTGTCCGTGATTCCAGTGGTGCCGACGCGTGGCATCAGGTGGCCGTGGAGGTCGGTGCCGCCGCCCGCGACTCGGTTCGTCCGCTCAGCCACGCGCTCTGGGAGCAGGCCGAGGCGGAATACCCGAAGCCACGCTTCAAGGGCGTGCTGCGTCAGTTCGTCTCCGCGCCACGCTTCCTCCCGGCCGCGACCGCTGTCTTCATCGGTATTGGCCTACCCGGTGCGGCTATCCGCGCGGTCGGTGCGGCGTGGGCTCCGGTGCTTATTGTGGTTGCTGTTGCCGTGGTCTACGCCGTGCTGCGCATCGCGGACACGTTCATGGCGGCCAGGTCACAGTTGCGCCAGGTGTGGTTCGTCCTGGGCTACCTCGCGACGATGGGCATCGTCCTGTTGGTCGCTTTCCTGCCCGGCGCTGGTTCAGGTGCCGCAGGTGAGGTGGGCGCCATAGTCATTGGCGTCACGGCGGGTATCGTCCTCATTTCGATGGTTGGTGCGCTGGACGATGTGCGCACCCAGGCCCTTGACTCACTGCAGAGTGGCGTCGCTCGCGCCCACATTCGTCAGGAGGCGCTGCGTCGGGAGCTGGCGGTGACCCTGTCGGATCTCGCGCAGCACCTGCACGGTTCGGTGCAGACCCGTCTCACGATGTGTGCCGCGGGCGTTGATCGTGCCGCATTGGACGGTGACGGTGATGCCTATCAGCAGTGTCTGGGTGAGGCCCTCGAGGTGCTCGGTGAGTCAGCCCTTCCCGGGGAGTGGTCAGGAGATGTGGCGGCGGACCTGGCTCGGGTGCAGTCCCTGTGGAACGGGCTGTGCGATCTCGAGATTGAGCTCGACCCAGCGCTGACTGAGCGCGGCGCGACCGGGGTGCGACGCCGACCGGAGGTCGCCGTGGTCGTTGCCGAGGCGGTGGGCAATGCCTACCGCCATGGTGGTGCCTCAAGGGCGACCGTCACCGTGCAGCAGGAGGGGGATGACGTGCTCGTGGACGTGCTGGACAACGGCAGTGGGCCCAACGCGGTCGAGCCGGGGCTCGGCATGGTCACCCTCAACCGACTGAGCCGGGGCCGCGTGCTGCTGGAGTCGGTTCCCGAGGGGGGCCACCTTCGGGTGGATCTGCCGTCGTAGCGGTCCTACCACCAGTGTTCGGGGTAGTCATGCTGGCTGATGAGCCGGCGGGTCATCCATACCAGGGCGATCGCGAGTGTGTCGGCCGTGACCAATGGAATGAGCCGATTCCACGGCGGCCGCTCTGTGGGATCTGACACGGGACGCACTCGTGACAGCCGTCGATAACGACTGTGTCGCGGTTGCGTCATGACTGTCACCTTAGAGCCCAATCCGTGGGTCATCGGGTCTCGTGTCCCGTAACGTGAGCCCATGCCGCGGATGCGTATGCCCGGACAACGTCGCATGGTGCCTGGCGTATTCGTCGCGCCTGCCGTGCTTGTCCTGGCGGCATGCGGTGGACAGTCCAGCGATGTGGCATCGAGTTCGGCCGAGCCGTCATCGTCAACGTCGAGTTCGACAAGTTCTTCGGCGAGTACTTCGGCGGCGCCCACACCGACGTCCGTGTCTCCCAGCCCGGTGCCCACGCCCACGGGAGCACTCTTCGCTGACGTCGCCGAGGTGGAACTGGAGAAGTTTGCCGCCCTCATCGGTCAGCCCACGACCGCGGACGTGTCCGGCTCCCTGCCTCTCTTCACCGCGGATGTCCCGCTCCCTGCGGGAACGATCTCGGGCGCGGGCTTCTTGATGGACTCCTGGCAGGGTGTGGTGACCAACGAGCAGATGCTGGGGCTCGATGACCGGCTGAGCCGTGGCGATCTCGAGAAGTTCGGCGGTGGGGTCCCCGAGGACTGGAAGTTCAACTCCATCAGCACCACGGACACCACGGCGACGCTCGTGGCCACGCGGACAGCCGATGGTCTGCGGCTCGCCGTGGCGACGTACTCCAAGCCCGACAAGGGGGAGCCCGCGACCGAGGTGCGCTTGGAGGCCAAAGCCGATGCGATGGTGGAGCCCGCCTGGCTCGCAACTCTCCCTGCACTTGAGGGTGGCACGGTGGCCGCGGTCGGCGAAGGCGTTGGCGAGGTGCTCATCGACTACTTCCCGGCGGGCAAGGGCCTCGTGACCGTTCGCTGGCGCTATGAAGGCGATCGTCTCCGCGAGATCCAGGATTACCTGATGAGTGGCGCTCTGGAGGTCGCCGGTTTTGAACTCGTCGACCCCGACGCGATCCGGATCGGCGCTTCAGCGTTCGATGTCCAGGCGGGGGAGTGGTCCGGTGAGGTGGTCGTGGGGACCACCGAATTCGAAGGCCAGACGCTCACCGACCTGGTGTGGCTCCTACAGCGGAAGTAGTGCGATGAGTGACGTGACCTTCCGCACCGGTGTGCCGTGCTGGGTTGATCTGATGGTGAACGACGTCGATGCGGCACTTGAGTTCTATGCCGCGACGATGGGATGGCGTGCCGGTGAGCGCTCGGGACCGGAGTTCGGCGGCTACGCCATGTGGTTCGCGGACGACGTTCCCGTCGCGGGTGTCGGACCGATCAATGGTGACTATCCGCCGTCGTGGACCGTGTACGTCGGGACCACGGACATCGAGGCGACACTGGCGTCTGCGGCGGCGTCGGGTGGTCAAGTCCTCGCCCCCACCATGACGATCGGCCCCCTCGGCAAGATGGCGGTGTTGGCGGATCCCGCGATGGCGGTTTTTGGTCTGTGGGAGGCGGCGGACTTCGGCGGATTCGCTCGTCGTGATGAGACCGGATTCCCCGCGTGGTTTGACGTGCAGTCGACCGATGTGGACGCGACCCGGGCCTTCCTGCGCGGACTCTTCGGCTACACCGAGTCCTCGCCCGATCCGGCTCCTCCCATGGCCGACTACCGACAGCTTGATCTCGATGGCGCGCCGGTCATGGGCTCGATGGGAGCCTTCGCCGCACCGGTGTCGTTTTGGATGACGTACTTCGCGGTGGGTGATGTGGACGCCGCCGTGGAGCGCGCAATCAGTGCCGGGGGCACCGTGCTGCATGGGCCGGAGGACACGCCGTTTGGCCGGCTCGCGACCCTGGCTGATCTCGAAGGGGCGGTCTTCTCGCTGGTGGGCTGAGCTGCCGCCGCTACTAGGCTTTGGCGGCGGTCTTGGCGCTCGTGACGAGACTGTCGATCGACTCCTGATCGGTGTCGTCGTCCCAGGTGATGGGTCCGCCGACGAGTCGCTTGTCCTCGGTGGTGACTTCATGCGCGATGGTGAGCGTCCCGCGCGCGATCTGCGTGGACCCATCGCGCGTCACCCACACTTCCACCGGGACGGTGCCTTCCACCTCGACTTCGAGCGGCAGTGAAAAGCGGCCGCCTTCGCGGTGCAGGTCGACTGTCTGCGCGGCGTGACCGTCGACGACAGCCGGCTCAGTCACAGGGACGCGCTCGATTCGCCGCTTGATGTAGCGGGGTCCGGTGAGCACGGCCCAGAAGACGAGTAGGCCGCAGATGATGGCGAGGACCTGAGGGCTGCGGACCCAGGTGAGGGCGGTGCCGGCGTTGGGAACGTGCAGGATCTCGCGACCGCCGATCGCGTCGTTGGGGATCAGCCAGGGGTCGATGCGGGGCTTGTTGTCGCCCTGCGCGTACCAGCCGTCCTGCGCGTTGCCGGAAACGAGTCGGTGGACGATGAGGCCGTCGTTCGATCCCTGGATGCCGTAGAGGATGACGTCGCCGAGTTGCCAGCCGTCGTCGTTCCAGGCGAGCACGAGGTCGCCGGTGTGGTAGTTCGGCTCCATCGAGGTGCCCGCGACGGACACCCATGTCGCCTTGCCGCCAAGCGTCGCTGGCCAGGCGAGAATGCCGACGCTGATCACGAAGGCCGCGGTGAAGAGGCCGCTAGCGATCATCCAGATGCGGCGCGCGCGGCTACCTGGGCGACGTATCTCGCGGAGCAGCGTCATGGCGTCTCCACGATGAAGTTCGTCCAGGCGGCGTTCTTTGCGCCGGGGCCCTTGACGAAGATGCCGACGTCCCCGAAGGCGCGCCAGGCCGAGTCCTCCGAGGGCGTTGCTGTGTACGTGAGTGTGGTGGATCCGTTAGTAGCGGTGTAGGTGCCGTGGTCGTAGGTGAAGGACCAGGTGCCGATGGCCGATGAGGTCGCCGTCGCCAAGGTGGCCCAGTTGCTGTTGTGCAGCCGAGCGATTTCAACGTTGCCGGTGTCAAGGAAGCGCAGGGCGACGCCGGTCTGGGTCGCTTGATCAGCCTGCATGAGGAGCCCGAACTGGCCGGCCCCTTGCTTGGTGATCTGGGAGGTGATTTTTGTGGTGGGAATCGAGATCCAGGGGAGGGTGGCGATGGAAAGGGGAGGGTTGTCTGTTTGTGCGGCAGCCTCGTCGGTCTTCTTGATCACTTCAAAGTCGCCGGGCGTTGCCGACCAAACCTGACCGTCGGCCAGCGTGCGACCGTCCAGATCCTCAGTCTTGTTGGTGGCGAAGCCGTCGCTCATGAAGCCGATGACGCCCGGTTCGCCGTGTTGCGCGTAGAGATCTGCGCTGGTGATTCCGCCTAGTCCGGCTGCGTATCCGGTCGTTGCTGGGACAAGGATGAGAGCGCCGACGAGCCCGAGCCCGCCGACGACCCTCACCCTCGTGGGCACGGGACTAGCCCACGATCGCCACGGCGATGCTGTCAACCAGCTCGCCGTCTACGTTTTGGGAAATCAAGTTGATGGTCATAGGGCCGCCGCCTATTACGGAGTGTTGCCGACAATGGCAAGCGCGATGCCCGTAACGAGTTCGCCGTCGACATTGTCGGCGCTGACGTCGATGGACATGGCGCCACTAGAAATTGACGTGGTTCCGGAATCATCGAGCAGTGATGTCCCCCCGCTACCACTCAGCGTGAGGTAGTAGGGCAGGACGTTGCACGTCGCATCGAAGCCGGTGAAGTCCACCGTTGCCACCTTGTAGGACCCCAACTGAGCCGTTGAAAGCGAAGGTTCGTATGCAAGCGTGTAGTCAACCTTGATGGCGTTCTGCGTCGTCTGACATGTGGCGACAACTGCGTTGTCGACACCGACCCTTTCAGAAGTAATGCCACCCAAAGATGCGGCCGATGCGGAAACTGCTCCAACGGCAACGATTCCAGCAGCACCGGCGAGAACAATGCGGTTCATGAAGACCTCCCGAGGTCCAAAGCGTTCTTGGTCCCCGGCGCGCTCAGGAGGCTTCTCCCAAGCGCGATGTTGCGCGCCCGCCGGCCGGTAGCAGGTGTCACCCTTGGCGCATAGTGCTCTGTGTGACTACTCAACGGTACGGATCCACGCCCCGAGGTGTCAACGCGAGTCGTCCGTTAATCGGATGACAAGTCGGGTTCGAGGCCGAATCTGCCCTCCCATGCCACAGTGTTGGCGTGAACCAGATGAATCCGTTGACTCGCGCAGTCGGCCTGGTCCTCCTCATGATCGGCGGCTTCTGGTTCTTCATGGGCATCGGTGTCATCGACGGCAGCGTTCTGTCTAACAATCCGATTGGCACCGGTCTCGGCGTCGTCATCCTCGCTGGCGGGGCCATCGTCCTGTGGCGTGGCTGGGTGCCCAATGGTGGCCGGACCGGCGGTGAGGCGCCGTCCGCGTCCACCGACGACGCCCCCGGAGCGCGGCCGTCGGACTCAGCGGACGGTCCCTCGTCGTAGCGTCACGCGACATCGTCGAAACTTCACGTGACGTCGTCGGAGCGACACGTTGCATCGGCGGGGCGTCACCCGCGGTCTGTCCGCGATAACGAGGCTTAATTAGCGAGCTAACCCTTGTTATCGCGAACAAGTGAGGTGGAGTGGTTCGCCACCCGGGTCTGGGTCACGGAACTCCCGCCACAATGAGCCCATGGAAACGCTCGTCCTCACGATGACCACCGGCGACCGTCTCACCACGGACATCACGACCGAGGTTGCTCGATTCTGCGCCGGCAAAGGTGACGGTCTGTGCTCGGTCTTCGTCCCGCATGCGACGGCGGGCGTCGCCATCTTCGAGACCGGTGCCGGGTCGGAGGAGGACCTCGCGCTCATCTTGGAGTCAATGCTTCCACGGGACGCGGCGTACCACCATCGTCATGGCTCTCCCGGGCATGGCCGCGACCACGTGCTACCGGCGTTCATCTCACCGAGCCTCATCATCCCGGTGATCGGCGGGCGCCTGACGCTCGGCACCTGGCAGAGCGTGGTCTTCGTCGACTCGAACGTCGACAATCCCCGTCGTGAGGTGCGAGTGTCGTTCAT
>Ga0075460_10000175_pt1 | contig 22832 bp, 18 predicted proteins | sample DEB08_DNA_3_FD_77580 | JGI IMG/M metagenome (GOLD analysis project Ga0075460, IMG submission 77580) | Aqueous microbial communities from the Delaware River and Bay under freshwater to marine salinity gradient to study organic matter... | ecosystem: Environmental > Aquatic > Marine > Coastal ...
AGGTAATTTAATGGTGTGGTTAAAAGATTTTGGTCATCAGTTATCTCATAATGGTAACCAGCAAACTGGGAGAACTCGCCAGGAGTGGAGATTCCCACAAAATTGATTAAATAATTTGTTATTGGAGAAGTCTCAAAGTCTCTTATTGCGCCACTTAGGAAAGTAATTCCATCTGAGCTTGTAGCAAAACCGTAAAGCCCATCCATTGAAAGAGAAGGGTCTGCTGATGAACTAATCCACCAGTAACCAAAGTCCTTTCTTGGAATATTGTTCATAACAAAGCCATTATCGAAGCTAGAACCCGTGTAAAGTGTTCCGCCTATGGCATATTTCAGCCTATTGACTCTATTTCTTTGAACTTTATGGAAAGATGCTGTTACTGTTGAGCCTGATTCATAACCGCCAAAAGCAGATGGAATTTGATTGAATAGGTTTAAATTGTTAACTGCTTCTCTGTTTCTATAGGGAAGGGCATTGTAGGGGCTATATTCTGCTGCTTCAACATCTAAATAACCTTCGCTTAGAGTTGCCACTTCACCTGGAGATGAGAAGCGATTTACGATTACAGTCTTGTTATAAGTCCCGTCAGATAAAGCTCTATTTGGCAGAGTAAAATCAATAACACCTGAAACTGCTGTTGATTCTGAGCCGGTTATATTGAAACCGCCTTGTTGAACGAAAGCAAAGTTGTTTTCCTTTCTACCGTTCATGCTTACAACTTCATAGTTTTTAGAGAAATTGCCTAAATGTTGTGAACCAGTTACAGTTTTAATGTTCTTTGTGTTGTAGACTCTTTTGACTAATTCTTCTCTAGAGAATTTAACTCTTGGAATGTTAAAATCATAAGTGTTTGAGTCTGGATTAAATCTAGGATTGTAAATTCTGACTTTATTATCAGAAGAGCCACTTGTGTCTATCTTGTAAAATTCTGGTCTATCTAAAGTCTGACCAACTTCAGTGTGTCTATGCTTGTAGCCACCAACATGTTGCTCGGTAAATGGGCCTTGTAATGGATTTTGTAAGCTCTCACCGTAATAAGTGTCTAAATGATGCCCTGTTAGAGACCCACTCAAAACTCCAAAGAAATCACTAGAACCGCTAACAGTAAATCTAATTGGTAATTTATTTGGGTCCACTAAACTATCATTTGAAGAAACTTCAAAATTTACAAAGTTTTTAATTAGGTCTTCGGCAACTATTATTTGATCTTTTTTGGTTAATAAAACAATGTTGCCGATTTCTTCTGGTTGAATTAGTGGAATTATTACATTTCCACCTTGATTAACTTGTTGTGAAGCATAGAGAGCTATTGGTTGAACACTGCCCCTTATTTTTGTAACACCACCAGCTTCAAGGATTCTTTGTTGCTTTACTGTTCTAAGCAAAGATCTTCTTGTTCTCTTGTCGCCGTCAGTAGTAGCTACCAAGCCTGCTTCGGTTCTTTCAGCCATAATGGCATACCAACCAGAAGTTCCTGCTGAATCATTTGCTTCTGTGAATCTTTTATTGTTATACTGATTTAACCACTCTTTTAATTTTTGTTCTGCCTGAAACGAAAGTGGAACTTTGAATGTTCCGCCGAAGTCTCCTTTTTTGACTTCTAGCTCTGGCTTACCCATTATTGAGATCTTTGTGTCAATAACATCTTTGGCTGAACCAAATGATGGTTCGGCGTCGGCGTTGCCTGGGCCTGTTGGTGCGGCTGAGATTGGGCCTGTTTCTGGGAATTGAACTGGCTTTGGTGTGTCTTTGTCCGTTGTAGACTTAGAGTTTGGAATTAAGACCTTTCTTTGAGAAGCTCTTTCTAGAATGTGGCTTTCAATAACAGTTCTTACTCTACCTGAAGCATTTGCCGAAGCAGGCATCAAGTTAAAAAGAACACCTTCAATGGCACTGTCTAAGAATTTATAGAGGCTTACATATTTCTCTAAATCTGGTTGATTTTCTACTCTGCTGTAGAAGTTTTCTCTAGCAATTCTTAGATCTTTATTCTCTGTTTGGTAGTCTACGATTGGCGATCCAATCATGGAGCCATAATCTAGAACCCCGGCAAATGTTTTTAACATCTCTCTTGAGATTGTGTCATACATGCTTGCTTCTAAAGAGAAGAAGTATTTGACTGGACGGTTATCTAAAAAGAATTTATCATCATCATTCTCAAGAATCTCAATCATGTTATCAGCATTGAGGTTCTCGGGAATTTGCTGAGTCATGATGTTTAGATATTGAATATCCTTGACATCAGATGAGGCTGGGAATCCTGATCCTTGAGCAGTATTTTGAATTCCTACTAGCTTAGAGTAGTCGCCATACTTAGAAACCAAATCTATTGAACCCGATGAAAGATCTGGGACAACAAACTTGCCAGAACCATTAGATGAAGTTACAATGTCAAATCCCCAGTTCATAGCTAGAGAGTCATATTTTGGAATGTAAATCTCATCAAAATTGTTGGAAGTGAATGTAAATGTGTTGTCGTATGGTTCTTTTCTACCAAATGAAGTTACATCTCTAGCATGAGCAGTTAATTCATCATCCTCGACATAATCAGCCCAGACTAGTGTGCTGAGTAACTTCATGTTTGAACGATAGTTTAGAGAACCTGTGACATTATCTCTTTCTGCCCCAACATAAACTCTTTTATCAGATTGGACAAATAATTCACCATCACCAGATACGATGCTACTTGTAAGAGCAAATGAATTTTGTAGAATATCTTGTTCGTAATTATAGCCATTAAACTCTAATGTGTAGACCTTGCCTGATACTGATGTTACTGGCATTGTTTTAAATTCATCAGAATCATACTTTAATCTTACCGAAAGGCTCCATCTTGAGTTCTCATAAACATCATAGAATCTATCTGTTTCTAATAAGAAACCGCTACCAATCGAAGAAGTTAATTGGAATTTAGCAGTGTTATCAACTTTAATTACTCTAACACTAACATCCGCAAAATCTGGAGCTATTACCGTTGTTTGGTCGGTGTAATTTGCTTCTCTAATACCAAAGACAGAAGCGGTGACTATTGCTGGTTCGGTTAAGTTAACAGAGTCTTGATAACTTGGTGGTGTATGAGGAAAGATAGTGTTAACCTCGACAGTGAAACCAAGTTTGTCATATGTGGAACCTGAGATATAAGGAGATGAATTCGAATTTCCAGCCTCGGCAAAGTTATAAATAACACCTTCAGAGTTCTGTGTGTTTGCGAATGGAGTTAAATCAAGTGAATCAAATTTGATTGAACTGTTTTTGTAGTCATCTTTGAGAACATATTCAGCTTGGTCTGCATAAACATTGAAGTTGAATAGGTCATCATCAATACCGTAGCATCTTAGAAGATTTCTAATAGCCTTTACGGTACCTTTTGATTTATTGATGTGGGTTAAGTTATTATAAATGTTTTTGTAAATGAGGTTTTTAATCTCATTTAATTTATCTTCATACTTTCTTTTGTCGTCTTGGTTGACAATTGTTTCTAAAACATTTTTATCAATAAAAAGTTCTGGTGTGTCAAATCCAAGAGAAGTTAATAATCTTCTGTTATAAGGATTTGCTCCTACATTATTATTGTCTTGATATTCTGGATATCTATATTTTGTTATTTGAGTTGTTTGTAGATGTAGAGTATCAAAGTAACTACCGACAATTTGTAGTAAGTTCTTTAATTCTCCACCTGATTCTTGGTCTTCATCCAACATCCATAGTGGCATAGAGTTTTGGAGATTGCCAACATTTTGAGAATCATATTGAGTTCCAGATGCTTCTAGGTTTGTTGATAGAGTTTGAACATCTGGATGAGTTGAATAGATAATTGGATCACCAGTTTCAGTTCCAACCCCTGCTAGAGTTATAGCTGAACCAGTGTCTCGGCTATTAGAAGAATAGCCAGTCCAAATACCATTGGCAAGACGGCCTGAATAATCTAAAACAGTGGCATCCGTAGTTGAATTACCGGTTATGCCTTCATTAAATTTAAAGTAGCATGATAGTTTTAATGGATTATCATCATTAACTTTTGAAGTATCAGTGTTGCCGCCGCCATTTACAACTGTAAAATAGTTTCTACCAATTTGTTGGGCATTTCTTGTTTCTTGCCAGAACCTGAACTCATCCAAAGAACCAGACAATTTACCATAGCCTGCTGGTATATTTGAATCTTGGTTATAATAGTCACCGCCAAGAGCGCCTATTGTCGCCTTTAAAGAACCGGTTAAAGCTACAATTGTATTGCCATCTTTATAGCTATCGACATGTTTACCGTCAACATAAAGATCGGCAAAGTATTCGGTACCGGAAACATAATAAGAAATGGCATAGTGGTGCCATTCAGAGTCGGCAATAGTAGCCAAACCCGTATCAAAAAACATAAAAAATGTGGCGTTTGATGCTGGAGTGTTGTAAGCGGTGTAAATTGTAGAAGTTGTTGTTCCATTAAGAAAAACACTAAAACTTGAGGAAGCTAGTGATGGATCTCTAATATCTAAAATGGCCTCTGCTGAATTTACTGGAGAAGCTGGAGCTACAAAGCCGTTCTTCTTCATCCAGAATTCTACAGTCACGCCCTCTTCAAAGTCCAATCTAAAACTTTGTTGTTGCTTGGAAGTTGTGTCCCAAACTTGATTTTGTTTGTAGCCGTATGCGGTAATGTATTCTGGTTCTGTAGTCTTTGAAAAACCAACAGAGCTATCACCATCATAAGATCCCCAACCACTTTTACCAAATTCGGCAAAACCAGTTGTTTTTGGATACTCGTTATCTAAAATGTATCTTTCAAGTTGAGTTATACCGTTACTGAATGCTAGTTTTTCAGCATTAGAGCCATCATAAGGATACTGTGAATAAATTCTCTTGATAGCATCGGCATAGTATTTTGTTGCTGATCCATACTTTACAAAGTTAGAAGCAGAGGCATAATTTAAATCAGGAATAACCAAATTATCTTGAATTTGTATTTGGTTAATCTCTTCTGGGGACTCAACATCTTGTCTAAATTCATCTAGACTTTTCTGGTTGGCTCCCCTGATTTGTATTGATTGCTCTTTTTGTTTTGAGAATAAATCTTTAATCGTCATCGCTTACCCTAAACTTAAATTTAGTTCTCTGTTCTTGATAGTTACCTACTAGATTAAATAGGAATGATAACTGATAAGTGTAGCCACTTTCTAACATACTTATGTCTAAATCAAAATAATTTCCTGATGCGTCATAAGAAAGTTGAGTGTAGGCTTCGTTGCCACTTCCTGTCCCGTAAGAGATAACTTCAAAATCATCGACAACTCTTGTTAGCTTATAGTAAGCTTCATCAATAGGAGTTGTTTCAATCTGAGTTTGGGCTACTGTGTAAAGGTTGGGATTCCAATTCTTTGGTCTCACATAAAGTCTAAATCTGGCGACTTCATCTCTAGAATAAACTGTTTTAAGGTTTGTAATGTTGATTACCCAATCTGTTATTGGGTAAATTGCTGCGCTATCTTGAGGTTTAACTGTGATAGCTGAACCTGTAAAGAATTGAGTTCCAGCATTGTCGTGCCAGACTGGGTAGACGGTGGTGATTGAGGATGAATCGAAAGCCAAACTAGCCTTATAGATGCCCGTAGAAACGAAGCTACCGGTCGCTGTAGCGTCTCCGCCAGCAGAAACGCCTCCACCTACGGGTAGAGCCAAAGGAGAGCCTGTGGGGCCGTCTGAGCCTGAATAGAGGCTAACATAAATGGCGCTCTCACCAATGCTGGGAATGTTGACCAACTGACCTCTGACATAGTTGTACATGTAAATGTTGTTTAGGTTGTCGGCTGCTGGGGCTCTTGAACTGCTGAGATAGAAGTTCGAACTATCATCGGCTACCACACTATTCCAACGGGCTTCTAAAACCGGTCTTCTTAAGAAATACTCGCTTCCTCTAGCAAAGAATTTCTTTGTGTAGTATGAACTTGTGTCTTCCTCAAGGCTTGAAGTTAAGAAAACACCGAAACCATAACTTCCTGTTGTTCCTTTAATCCACTCTTCAACAAGAGAAGTTACATTAACATTTAGATCTTCTGTTCCAATTGGAAACTCTTGGGTTGTGAATATTAAAGAATCACCAGAACCCGTTAAAAAATCACCGCCTTGATTAGTCCAGTTGGTTGATGAGTTTGGCTTAATCCAGTTCGAAACACCTAAATCCGTGTAATTGTAAGTGTCTAAGCCTGTTCCTTCGACCCATGATTGTGAAACCGCTGCGATTGTAAGGGTAAAGTCTCTTGGTGTGGATTCTGTGTGTTCGGCATCAAACATGCGAAGATAGAAATCGACTGATCCTGAAGCTGGAATTGTTTTTGCTGATCTAGCCGCTGAAACTGAACTTATGTCAAATTCCACAAGGGCTCTTGAAAGCTCGCTTGAAGCAGAAGAGGCTTGACCGTAGATGCTGAACACTTCCATTATGTCCGCAGCGCCCATGTTTGAGCCGGTTCCGCGAGTTGTTAAACCATCTTTGAAGGCATTAGTTATTGTGTTGTCTTTAGTAGCAAAGAACCTCTTGATCGCCATTATCTAATCACTCCAACGATGTCTGAGTCAAAGTTTTTAATTTCCAAAATTAAATTCTCTGGTACTTTAATTAGTCTGCCGTCCTTAGTTGTGTTTTGCGGAATGTCAAATTGAGTTGGACTATAACCTGAACCAGACTTTCTTACAATGCTTACTGCTGTTGTATCAACAACTCCGTCTACTTCATTAAGAGTGCTATAGACATCAGAAATGTAGAAAGGCTCTCCAAGGTTAAATTTAGTTTGGTATTTTGATTTGAGAGTTTCAATACAATCATTTAAAACAATTGTAAAATCTTTGTCTAATTCTCCAACAACTTGAAAATTGATTCCAATGTTGACGATTTGAGCATCTAAAATGTCTATAGAATCGTTAATCATTTTGTAATTGTTTAGCCAGTTCTTTACATTTTGCTTTAGAGTTGTAGAAGCATTGGTTAAATTACCACTTGCTCCCTCAGAAACAACAAATAGATTTAGGTTTCTCTTAGAACTGTTGGTGTCTTGGGTGATATTACATCTTGTTACAGAACCAAAACTAGCAGGCATTCTATAAACTAAACTAATATAGTCTTGCTTTGTTACTGCTCTATTTTGAGCAGCATAAGCATCCATCGCTCTAAACTTGATTTCTTCGGCAGTTGGAAGAGCAACACTGCCAACGATAGGTTCTTCGTTGCTTACTTCAAAAGCAGAGATTTGTTGTAGGGCTGTGGCTGCTGCGATTGAGCTTACTCTGAATTCTACTTTGCTGTTCACAACTGTAGAAACTGCTCCTACGGCGGCATTAACATTGTCTATTGTGTTCTTTCTGTAATTAATAGTCAGGGTTGTGTTAACTGGAACTATGCCCATCTTCTCTGTTTTTAAGATCTGAGAAGGATCAAAACTAGAATCAGAAAAGAAGACTCTGCCGTTTAGTTGTAAAGAAGCTGCTGTTGGATCTGGAAATGATTTGTTTTCTATCTCAGTTTCAGAACCAAAACCAAATTGAATGTAAGTTTCACCATCGACAGTGTGTTCAACAACAAATCTTCTTGGAACATACATGCTTCTTAGAATGTAAGGAACTGTTTCAGCATCCTCGCCTATGTTTCTTATTGATCTGAAAACAGTGTTTTGTGATAGATAATCAACTTCAAAGTATTCATTGCCGTCTGAGTCATAAATGCTTAAAATTTGTGAAATGTTATCTTCAGCTAATCTTAGTTTTAAGAATCTTTCAAAATCGCCAACATCAATTTGTTCTTGGAAATCCTCACCGGAAGCTATGTTTCCATAAGCTTTGAAGGCAAATGCGGTTGGTGTTCCGTTCGCATCTACAGTGGAAACTTTGATTTCTGTGTTAGCATTGGCAAAATCAATGTCTTCAGTTAGAGTAAAGGTAGCTCCTGAATCTGAAGCTACAATTGTTCCGGCTTTTAAGATTGGAATAATGTCTGTGTCTGGACCTGAGCCATTATTGAGAGCTGGAACAGAAACATAAAAGGCGGCTTGACCAGTTGAGACTGGGGCGCTATTGAACTTGTAGCCTAATTGCTTTGCTATCTTAACTATGTTGCCTTCTTCGATGGCTGTCGCCAAGAGAGATTCATTTGTTTGATAATCAATGTAGAATGATAAGATGTCGCCAACATAAGAAACCATGTCGATCATCATTGAACCAAAAGAAGCATCATTAAAGTCTTTGTAAGTGTTTGGGTAATAAACTTTCGCATAGTTTATTAGATCTTGTTTGATTGAATTAAAATCTCTACTGGTATAAGAGATAGGTGGCTTCACATTAGGCATTAAAATGACTCTCCATTAAGGTTGATTTGTAGAATGTCTTCGTAGTTTAGGGCGCTGATAAAATAGTTGATTCCTATGTAGATTTTGTTTGAATCGATTTCAGAATCATCAAAATTAATTGAACGAATCTGAACAAATGGCATGTAGTACTTTGCTTGTTCTACTATTCTAGCTCTTGTTTTTTCCTTGGCTTCCGAAGTGTAGTTCTCAAATAAAAGAGCATAAACACCAACTCCAAATTCGGTATCCATTATTCTTTCACCAGGAGCAGTTAAAACAAGATTCTTAAAATTTTGTTTAACGGTACTGATTAGATCTTTGTTTAGACCGTAAGGACCATCCTCTTTGGTGACTCTCAAGGGTAATTTTACTGAAACTCCGGTTGCCATTATGTTTCCTCGTCAAAATTAATTAGTTTTAAGAGCATATTATCTAATTTTTCTTCTTGAGTTTTTATCGGATCTATTTTTTCTCCTGGTTCATTTTTTATCTCGGCTATCTCAAATAGTTTTTTTATGTTATTTTTTTCATTGGTTTCCACTATTGAAACCAAACTTGTTGGTTGTTCAGAAATTTTATCTGTATTAATAAGATCGTTAAATAATTTCACTTCTTTGGTTTCTAAGAGTTTGCTTATAATTGTTTCATCATCTTCACCACTTTCAGAAACATACTCCGCTATAATCATTGGAAAATAAGCATACATTTCTGGCGGGTTTGACTCTGGTAAATAATCAAAACAAACTAAGCTTTTAGACCACATAAACTCATTCCATTTTTTAAATTCAGGATAAGCCCCTGCTGATTTGAGAGCATAAAAATAGTGTTTGTCTAGGGAATCTTTAGAAGTCGCATAACCGTCTTTGTCTTTTATCCAGTGGACTTCTTTCAAGGGCTTCGCGCCGTTACCATTTTGAATTTTTCTTACAACACCATAAAGGAAGGTTGGTCCATAAACGGGAGATTCGCCAGAGGTAGGACGATTTGTTGTTTCAACAACGCCATTTTTATTTTTGCCTGTTATTCTTGGAACATTTGTTGATAAGAATGGAAGTGGATAATCTTTAACAAATTTTGACGGACTGGTATTACCTGTTTGTGATGAGAAGAAAGGTAAAAACCTAGAGGGCTGAAGAGGATAGTAATTAAATAAGCCAAAAGAGTCAGTACTGCCAGTTGGTTGAGTTATTCCACTTGTTAGGTTAAACATGAGTCGGGCGCCGCGATTAAATAAACCTGTATTGGCTACGTCGAAGGCCGTCGCCGGGTTCAAGGGGTCACCGATTCCATCTCCGGAGCTTACATATTTAAGTAGCGGTTCATATTTAAGTAGTTGTTTATCTTCTCCTTTGTACCTATAAAAGAAATCAACATAAAAAGGTTGAGGCATTTCATAGATAAGTTTTTGGTTGTCAACAGAGGTTTTGCTTAAAACATCGGCAAAAAGAGGGACATCTTTAAAATTTTGCTTATCTAATTGAGTCCCTTTAAGTCTGGTTTTAAACGGAGGTAAATCTCTTTGGTATTTTGGATCTTTAATAAAATTAAATAAATTAGAATTATCGACTTGTTCTCCTTGATTGTTTTCGTCGGGAGCCTTTCCTTCAAAAAAATCTTGAAGAATTTTGTCGAACATAGCCCTTAGATTATCTTCAGCTTTCTTTAAAGATTCCGCATCGTCGTTTATTAAAAAGTTATAATCTGGAGTGTTAAGAAGGATAGAAGAAAAGGCATAGTAGTAAAAAAGATCGGCGGTTTCACCTTTAAAAAATTCAAATAATTTATCTCCTATCGGTACAATTGTGGCGGTATCTGACTTAGAAACTGTTTTGAAAACCGGAATGTTGATTATTTTTCTTTTTGTTAAAAACAATCTTATTCTTTGTTCTACTATTGAACCAATAATGCTTTTTGAATAAGAATCAAAACCTAACATGTTATCCCTCTTTATTCGCTACTTTAATTAATTCCTTCATTTTCTTTAAGTTAGAAATGTAAAAATTAGAATTTTTCCCACCTTCGTTTATAAGTTTATTGAATCTTTGTTTTGCTTCGTTGCTTATCTCGTCTTTGGGTTTAAATGAATCCTCTATGTAATTGTTTAAACTTGTAGAATCCTCTAATACTTTTGTGGTAGTGTCAAAAATCTTTGTTGTAATCTTCGCATGGTTTAAAATCCAATAAGAATAAAATGTTAAGAATTGTGTTGTATTATAGCCAGCATTTTCACCATTAGTAAATGGGCTTGTATTATTTCCTGAGGAATAAATAAACCCTTTAGCTGGATTACCTGTAAAATTAGCATTTAAAGATTTGTAATAAACATCATAAAGATCTTGAATTTTATAATCTGTTTTTAAAATGGCTAAAAATTTATTTTCAGTTTCAACTTGTTCAATTAGATTTTTAAAATCTACCAACTCTATATTTGTTTCACTTCCAATAGGAATTTGAGTAAAAGGCTTTGTCTTTTTTTCTGAATTAAAAATTGCCTTAAGACCTTTTAAGATTTCATCTTTACCCTTTACAATCTGATCTTTTGAATCCTGTTGAGCACTAGCAATCTGCTCTACACCGGCATCAACTACCTTTTGTAGAGCCTTCTTAGAAGAATCTGAAATCAGACTTGGAAGTTCTATTGAGAAATTTAATAGATTATTAGCCAGTCTGGAACAAATAGAGTTTATCTCATCGGCAGCAGTGTTCACCAAACTGTCGGTGTCTAAATCTCCTAAGACCTCTAAATCTTTAATTCCGAGACTACCAAAATTAACAAAGCAGGGATCAGGAATAATTGTAGTGACCTGAGCTATCTTGTTGTTGATAATTTGGATGTTTATGAATTTACTCAAGTAATTGTAGAGGGTTTCTACATTGAATTTGTTGTCCAAAACAGACTCAATGAAAGGTTGAGTCTTAGAATAGTTGATTACCTTATTGTAAGAGAAGTCTTGGGCTGTTCCGTTTAAAAGAGCTTTTGTGTCTGTTGCTGGAATAGCAGCAGATAAACCATCGAAGATCTCTTCCATTACAGAGTTTTTGTTTCTGTTTTCTTTATTTATCACAACTGCTAAAATTGGGAATAGTTTCAAAACACCATCATAAACATTATTTATGTTTTCTATTCTGCTGGCTATAATAAGATTGTTTAGATTAACATAGGCTTTGTTCAATCCTAATTCATCGGAAGTGACTGGTTCAAAAGCAGCTTTGTTGATTAAATCTTTTGTGTCCTCTAAAAGTTTAGATTCGCCTAGTTTGTCATAGAGCAGTGTTAGTAAGCTAGCATCTTCTTGACATCTCGCTAAAATGTCTTCTAACATTATGCCTAAAAGGAATTGTAAGGCTTTTATAATGGCCTCTTCTATTGCTTTGAATAGAAGATCACGGTAAACTTTTTGGAAATCTAAAATGTAAATGTAAGGAAGCAGAGCATTAAGCTTAGGAATCTCTGGTAATGAAGCTTGAATAATTTTGTCAAAATTTAAGAAAGCTTCTTTTAGATTAATAAAGGCTGCTAAAATCTTATCTATGTTTGCGTCTTTCAAGCAAGCATCAACCTGATCAGCAAAAGCTTTTGCTTCATCTGGTCCAACTAGATTGCTGATTTGTCTTAGCCTAGTTAAAAGGGACTTGGCTATGATCTCATCCCAAGGGAACTTGGTTAACAGAGTCAGATAGATTTGGTCTAACGAACCGTCTCTTACAACATTGGCTAGGTCTTGAAGACACGGACTATCACTAACTTGAGCAACATTGACAAAAACTTGTTTTGTAAATGATTTAGAATAAGAATTATAATCAGCTACATCGTAGATTTTTTTCTTATCTTGTTTAGTAGCTGGAGCATTTTTTACTTTTGGTTTAACCAAACCAGAATCTTCTTCTTTGGTGTCCTTTTGTTTAGGAACTGAAGGTTTGAAGATCAGCTTTGGATAATGAAACTTCTTTAAGAAATCTTGAATGCCATCGTCTTCTGCTCTCAAAATTGAGTTGGATTGACTGAAGAAGCCGTTTATGGTTTTTAAAAGAACTGTAGCAAAGATCTGGTTAGTTCCTAAAATGTCTTGTTTTAACTCATCAAATTTGATTAAGACTGGAAGACCTTGAAGATCCTCTGATTTCTCATCAGTATACTTATCAAAATAAAAATCAGTAACTAGAACTAAAAACCCTGGTAATTTGTTATCTTTTTGATCTGATTTATTTAAGAGTGGAGTTATTGAATAATAAGTATCTAAACTAGAGATGTCGGCTTTTTGATCTCCAAATTCAAATGGAATTTCATTTTTTTTAGTTCTTTTAGATAGAATGCTTGGGTTTGTTTTTGTTACTTTTTTTGGCGATAAACCAACAGCTAACAAATTACCAAATTGATCGTAATAAAAAATAATGTCTTCTAAGATTTGTTCTGGGTCTAAATTATAACGATTTGATCTTGGATCTGAAAATCTAGCTAAGACATACTGTTCTAGAATTCTATTATTATAAACACCGTATAAAGATGCTCCTACATTGGCAAGATTGAGCGAGTATTGTCTTTTAAGTGTGGCTTCAGAAAGAGGCTTGTTAATAAATTCATATTTAACAGCTTTATTCTTTATATCTTCAATGTCGCCGGTTTCTTGTAGATCAAAAAATAGAGCGGGGCCATTTTGAACTGCTTCGTTGTTATTTATAATCTTTAAAGATAAATCTGTTAGAGTACTATTAATAACTTGGTCGGTTGTTTGTTCGTTTGTAGCAGTAAAAGTTTTTATTCTAACATCAGAGCTTTCTCCCAGTTTTAATTCAAGGTCTTGAATGTTACTAAGATCAATTTGTTTAACTTCTTGAAAAGTTATTAGACTAGCATAATCAAACCCAACGCAAACTTTATAAGCTCCTGTTTCTGTTATGACCAATGAAATTTTGTTGAAAAGACTTTCTTCTTTTTTGTGAGTAAAAACTTTAACTAAGTAAGGTAAATAATCTTCTGTTGTTGGTCTTCCAAACAGGGGGAAAGCAAAGTCACCAGCTTGTTTGACTATTTTATCTTGTTCGGTTAAGCTATCAAGTCCTGTTATTTCATCAATTTCAAAAATAACACACACAACTGGAAAGCCAGCATTAAAAGGTGAGCCATCAATAGAAATTCTTATTTGTTTTTCTTTGTTTGTAACATCTATTTTTTGTATGTCTAATAAGGATTGAACAAATTGATTTTTGCCTCCGAATCTTTTCGCTATGCCTTTATTGGCAACATACTTGCCATAATGCCAGTTAAAGAAAGCTTGCCTAGTTATGGATTCGTAAGTTCTTTTATCTGTTAAATTCAAAGTTTTTAAACTGCTTTGAAAATCTGAGTCTGCTAATGCGGCTTTAATTACTGCTTCCTTTGTTTCTATGCTTTTACTTTTATCTTTCAAGAAATCTGTAGCCAACTTATAAAGCAGATTATTTGAATTGCCCTTTCCTATTCCAAGGTCTTTTGAAGAATTACCTAGAACTTCTTTGAAAGAGTTTTTTCTGGTGTTTAAAGCTAGTTGTTCAAATTCATTTGGGTTGTCAATGGGATCAGTGTTATCCGCAGTGAGCATTCTCAAACAAGTTATTGCGAATTGGTTGTTAAAATCCAACAGAGGAAGATTTTGGTTTAGTGATTCTTTAGAAGAGAAAAGTTTTTGTTTACCAATGTTATTGGAAACATATTCTTTTGAAAACTCATAAATTTCTTCAGGTAATCCCATCTTAATTCACCTTATTGAACTTACTTAAAATAGCTTTTGGAGAGAAAGGTTGATTATAATTAATCTTTCTTAATTCATTGTTTACACCACCACCTAAATTATTACACAAATTAATTCCTGTTTGAACTATGTCTTGGCTTAGTTTTGTTATTAACGGAGCGGTGGCAGCGGCGGCGCCTGGAATAGCTGAAACCACTGTAAGCAATCCAGACAAAACGACTTGAATAACCATAATCTGCTCTATTATTTTTTGCTGATTTGAATTTACATTGGCTATTGTTTCAGCCATTTCATCTAAAAATTGTTTAAGATTGTCGCCCTTTACCATTGGCTGTAATGAAAAATCACCATCATCGACTTTATTACCAGCGATAATGTGAACTGCTCCATAGGGAGATTGAATCTTTGAGCCATTTGCCATGTAGTTTTCACCACCAGCAGAAAGCTCTAGAACCTCTCTAGCATGTAGCTTTATAACATCAGCTTTCGCTCTGACTGCTGATCTGAAATTGGGTTTTCCCACCAAAGAAACAATCCCCGACTCATCTGTAGCTTCTGAAATAACCATGCTAGCTGCGTCTGCCTTGAGAGGAAACTGATAAGTTGTAGGTTCACCCGTGTTTGGATCTAAGGCTGTCTGAGCCGATCCTAGAGCCCCTGCGACCAAGTTTATTTCTGATTTAGATTGATAGTTTGGACTGTCCCCTACAATAATGAAAGCAGCTTTATTTGGATGTCTTCCTACTATTTCTGTGTTATCTGTTGTGATTAGTTTTGGAACAGGGAAAACATTTAGACCTGAAGCATCGCCGTCTCTATCAGCATTAGCCCGTAGAGTCTCATCTTTCTTGTTTAATCTGTTTTTAGGTGGTTGATAAGGGACTGTAGCCATTATTATAATTACTCTAAAGAAGGTTTTCTAACTTAGTTGGTAAAATGCCTAGTTTTGCTTCTACTTCGGCCAAAACCCAATTCTTTATAATAGAATCTTTGTTTTGGTCTAGTTGTCCAAAGGCTTTCTTATAAAGGCTATTTTCTGCTCCCCCATCAGAAACCCATCTTCGATTAAGCTTAACTAATTTTGTTTGGTTGCCCTCTAAGCTGCCCATCCATTCATAGTGGACATAACCAGTTTTTCTTGGATTTCCTTTTTCTAAAAGACCAATAGAACATTGAGCAAAATAGGGTTGTAGACTTATAAACTTCAAAAGATAGCAGTAAACAATGTAGTTTGGAATCTCAAAGGTTCCTTCGGATGGTAATTGTTCTGAATTAGAATAATCATAACCCTCTGGGCCTAGATAAACAACAAAATCAATAGCTCTATTGAAAAAGTGTCGGCTATTTTGATCTTGCCCGCTACCTAGTTTAATTTCCTTGAATGGTCTGAAAACACTTAGAGGGACTAAGAAAACTCTGTTTTGATCTATGCCTTCGTTTGTTGCTATAAACTTAGTGAAGGCTGTGACAAAGTTTGATAGTTGTTCATTGTTTTTTTCTATCTTAGTCTCGTTTGTTGATTTGGTTTTTATCTTTTTCTCGCTTGTTGATTTGGGTTCTATGTTAGTCTCGCTTGTTGATTTGAGATTTGAAGGATTTGTCTTAGGATTTGTTTTTGTGCCTTTAGGTTGCTGGGTGGGCAGTTTTTTTTCTACTTCTTCTATTGGTGAAATAATTTCTGATTTGCCATTATAGGTAAACTCGTCTGTTTTTGGAAGACCTTTTTTAGATGCCTCTTTGTAATCAAATAAAAGAATGCTTTCAATTGAACCATGCCACCCAGAAAGTTCTTTATTCGGATTTACTTTCTTTATTCTTTCATTGTCAGAATTGAAGCTGGCGGAACCTTTTTCTTTAATCTTAATGTAAATCTCGTTATTGATTTTTGTTTGATCTTTACACTCAGGAATGTTTTCTTTGATTTTTGTTGTTGGGACAGCCTGATTCTTTTGAGCATCTGTCAAAGGAACACCTTCCACTGGTGATTCCGTAACTGTAATTTGAGCTGATTCTGGATTCTGGGTTGAGAGTCCATCAAGGGCTTTAGATTTGTTTATAGCACTATCAATGTCGTCGTTTGGGAACGGGTCTATGAGGTTGTTTTTAAAATTAAAACCATAATAGCCCTCTACAATAGACTCAATTATGTTTATGATTTCGTCTTTTAAACTATTGGGGCTTGTTACAGTTAAGCTAATAGCAGTTTCTGTCGAAAGTTGAGAATCCAATTCAATTTTTGGTGTTAAACCCTCAGAGTTTGGTAAAGACTGTTGTGAATTTATGTAGTTAAAAACCTCTTGATTAGCTTTTAAAGTAAAACTAACCCCTTTGAATAATTCCAAAGCATTCGCTTTTTGGATGGCTGAAACATTACCTTCTATTCCGAGGGTTTTTAATTCAGTAGTCGTGTTAGAAACAATTATTTTGTTTACCAGATTCTCAGTTTTAATCTGATTAATGAAATCAAGATAAAAAGACCAATAACCTCTTCTTGGTTTTTGTTTAACTGCCGTGTTAGAGAAAGCAGCATAACCTTCAGCTTCATCAGCGGCTAAGATTTTACATTGAAGAATGTTTTGAAATAGCTCTTTTGAAGATCTAAACTTTTCTCTGTCTTGTTGGAGCAGGTTGTTTTTATCTGAATTTTCATCGAGAATAATTGGCCCAGTGTAGTCTTTTAGATTTTCAAAAGTTATTGTGACAACATTTCGAATAGCCAAGGATTTGGTCGTAAAAGCTACTAATTTTTGAAGATCAAATTGAGTTACTTTCTTTTCTTCGGTAGCCTTATTGCCTTTGGTGATCTCATTATCATAAGCTTCATAATAAAATGTGTGTAGAGCAGGAACATGAAGAAAAACTGCCTTAGGAGAGCTAGCTTCTTTATCTGAAATACCATTTGTTCTGGCTATTTCGTATTGTTTAGATAAAAAAGGGTCGGTTTGTATACCAGGATTGTCAATTATGTTTGTAACAACAGCATAGAATCTTTGTTTGCCAGAGTTCGCATCAGGAGTTAACTGCTGTCTAGCTAAGTGGATATAAAGATCATCAAGAGAAGTAATGTCACTAAAAAGAACAGACTGGGCATCTGAAATAGGATTGGGGATTCTCTTATTAAGAACTTGACTTAAGCTGTTTGACATTATTCACGATCTTCCTCTTCTTTTTGACTTTCCTTGATAGCATCAAAGAGACTGTCTCTTTCTTGATCAGAGAAGCCAGTGAAAACATCACTTTGTGTTCGTTGAAACAATGAAGTTATTTTAACTAGTTGTTCGTTGGATCGCTGCATAGTCTCTAGGTGTTTGGCTAGAGTTAAGCCTGCTCTTGAATGATCTGTTCTTCCTTGTTGAATTTCAGCAAGAATCTCGCTAATAAAAAAATCAGCTTTATTGCGATCTTCTTTTATGTTTTTTATAGCTTGTTCTGCTAGTTTTTCAGGATTAACACTACCCATCAATAATCACCATTTAGCCAATCTTGTCTAAAGTCCTTATATTTTGCCTTAAGAGAGCTTAGGCTTGCTACCAATTGTTTGGTGTTTAATCCGCTTATCTCTCTTAGATATAAATAAATAGCTTTTTTATTAAAAATCTCTAAGCTATCTATGTTCGACATTAGGTCTTGAATGGCTAAAACGGTTTTTATTTCTATTTCTTTAAGATCGTCAAAATATTTCCAGTCTTCAATCTCGTTTGTAAGAGCAACCCAGAACTCCATTTGATCTCTATCTTCTTCATAAGTGTTGTGGGTTACAAACTCATCGTTCTCTGCTTCTGTGTGAACATCATCGCAGTTGACTTCTCTTTGAAGTCTTTTGGCGTTCTTTTTGATCTTTTGAATGAACCAATTCTTTGTGATTACGCTAAAATAAGAAAAAGCTTTATAGCCTCTGCTCTCGTCAAACTTATCTAGAATAGTTGTTAGCCAAATCTTACACTCGTCTCTTAGATCATCTATGTTTGGAAGTGTGTTGAACTTGTAAGTAAAAACAATCTTATTTACCATCTCATCAAAAGCTGGTTGAATAAGTGTAGCATAAAGCTTCTCTTTTTCATAACGGTCTTTTGATAGGGCATATTGAAGAATCGCTTCTTCGTGGACTTTTGTAAAATAAAGTCTCTTACTCTCCCTCGGTTTCTTTTCCATTTTCCTCTACTTCAAATAAGTTTCTAAACTTGTTTATGCTGTCAACAACTTCTTTAGAATGACGAATAAGTTGACCAAGGGTCTCATCACCATAGAACATTTCCATCTCATAAACATTATCTAAATGCTTTGAGAATTCAACCATTTTATCTTCCATTCTCTGGACATCTACGGTCATTTGGTACATTAATTTAAGTAAGCCTCTAACATACCATACAGACACTCCCAGTGCTGTTGAGAGGGTGATTATGACAATGCTTAATAAAATGATCATTTAGTTGCCTCGGCTTTCATTTGTTTCAAGATCTCTCTGTTTTCTTCAATGTGACCGATCACATTCTCTTTAGCAGATTTCTTCTCTTGAACTGTCTTGTTCATTGTAACAAACTTTGTAGGAACTTTAAAGGGATAGCCAACTTCACAGTGGGGACATTCCTCTGGATCTGGGTCTGAAATTGATTTCCATTCCTCCCATTGTTTATCACAATAATCACATTGATAGCAGTATTTAGGCATTGTTGCTCTCTAACTTGTTAAGAATAGCGCTATATTTATCTAATTGATAATATTTCTTTATTTTTTCTTTACTATCCACCGGTAATTCTTTTAATAAAGACTCAACCATAGAAACATGTCCTCTTATTAGCGATAATAAGAGGACAGATTCATCACTCGTAAACAAATTCTGACTTTGGCTCATCATCAACCTTGAATGTTGGTGGGTTTGTGACCACTAGTTCATCTTGCGATTCGCCTTGAGTCACAAAATCGAACCCCTTTAGAACTGGAACAATATCTGTTTGTTCTAGTAGTGACTTTTGTAGAGCCATCATAACGGCTCCTAATGCTTGATCTGATAACTTCATTTTATATCTCCTTTATTGATGTTCCTAATAAAATCATAGGCAAAGTTATAATATTTTCTTTTTGAATCGTAAATTTTCATTCCAATTTTTTTTACTGTATTTGAAAAAGCAATTTCTCCAAGGTTGACATGATTAGAGTAACTTTGATCTTGACTTTTTTGAGCATGTGGCAGCATGTTGCCATTAAATTTATATATTTTATCCAAAATATTAGTTTTAAATAGTCCTATACTACCATGAGCATGAATATTATCCTCATGAACAACACCAGAAAAATTTTCTGTCGATATTCCTATAATTGATAGGAGACCAATGTCATTATATTGTTCATATTCTTTTAGTAAATTTAAATAAAAATTGTTTCCATTTACTAAAACATCATCTTCTGTGAAAATCCAATTTTCGTATTTGTCTCTGTATTTTTCAAATGCAAAGTTGTATCCTCCAAATGCCCTACCATAATTTTCTCTGTGTTCAATTATTAACTTACCATTTTTTGTCTGAATGCCATTTAACGAATCCAGCCACTTATTGCCTTGAGACCAAGAGGTGTTATTATTAACGATGATGGTATCGTAATTAACCCCGGCTGGTACTGTTAATTCTTGTTTTATATTTAAAGTTACTAAATCTTTAACTTTCTCCTTTGTTGGAAAATTTTGACTATGATTAAACAATCCTTTTGGAACTCCACAAAGAGTGGTGAACAATCTTACAGAACGACCGTCATTAAAACAAGTGGATATTACTTTACAGTTCTTTGTCATCTTAAACTCCAAATATCTTTGTGAAATAAGCCTTCTAGTAGTCTTGGGTTAATAGACACTACCTCTACATTGTCATATTCTTTTTTTATAAACTCAGAAAATTCTTGCCAACACCAATCTATTCTATCTCTCCACACTTTACCTGGATGTAAAAAACTAAAACCACCACCACCGTCGCAACCTACAAGATAAATCTTTTCAACTCCCGTATATAAAATAAATTGAAGTGCTGAAAAAACAATACTGTGATTGTATAAATCATTTTCATGAATTTCTTTTTTTATGGTTTGCAAACCCTTGCCGGTATGTATTGAGTACGGAATAGCATTCATATCCACAACATCTTTAAAATCAAAATGAAGAGGATGTTGTCTTCCATCAACATGTGTAGCACAAAAAATTTGCCTATTAATTTTTGATGAAATTATCTGTTCTTTTAAAGTATTTTCTAGTGTAATGTGGTGTAGGTGATGAGGTTCTCTAGCAGAATCATGTCCACAAAAATAATAATCTAATGTAATATCTTTTTTAAATACCAGTGAGTTGACACCAACAAAGAGGGCATCTTTTTCTGGTATGATTTTACTATCAAATAAGTTCAATGTTGGTCCAGAACCAAAAACAACAGCAGTGCGACCAATGTTTATATTTTTATATGTTGAAAATCTATTATTAAAGTGCATTATATTTTCCATTTTACTAATTCAAATTGTTCAGCATATTTTACACCAATTTTAATACCACAACTGTGGTTTTGATTTTTTACAAAGTCAATCCAACTGTTACCGCGTCGTTCATATTCAACCTTATGTTTCTTAATAGCAGAAATTTTTACTTTGATAAAATCTGATATGTCAGAATAAAAATTTCCTTTAAAAAATGATGTTGTTTGATACCAATTGCTCTGATACATTAATATTTTTGGGACATGTCTTGCTGCATTTAAAGTGGCACGGGCAATAGCAGAGTGATCTTGATGTACATCTTTGTCCCAGTGAGTAATAACCATCTCAATATCTAAATCATCTATAATTTTATTTATTTTTTCTATCAACAAGTAATCATATTTTACTTTTTTTGTTTCATAATTTAGACAGATTAGTTCTGTTACGCCAAGACTGGTTGCTGCGTTGCGACCTTCAGACAGTGCTTGTTCCTCTGTCCTTAATATGTTTCCTTCATAATCGCTATAGTTGCTTTTTGTTACTACTAAAAAATATACACTGTGCCCTTCGGCAATGAATTTAGCTACTGTGCCTCCTGCTCCAAGCTCTATATCATCATAATGTGCTCCAATGGCTAATATGTTCATTTTTTGTCTCTATAAAGTGGATGGTTCATTAATATATCTTCTAATGAATGGTCTTTTTTTGTTAAATTAAAAAAATATTGTAAACTTTTTAGCTGATTTAAAATTACTTTTCTATTTTTTAATTTATTGGTTTTTGATTTATAATATCTAATCTTTGTTTCATTATTAAAAATATAATCAAAAATAATTTTTACCCTATAGTCAATATGATAATCACTTGACACTAAAAACACCTGTTTAATATTATAACCAATAACAATATTTTTTTTAAGAAAAATTGCTTCCCCAATAGTGTCTTTAGAGTTTTGTACTCTTAATATTAAATTTGATGGAATATTAAATTTATCGTTTATATGCTGCAAAATTTTGTCTGAGTTGGCTGCCTCGCTTAATATAACAAAATATTTAGATTTTGTCTGCTTGTAAATCATGTTTGCCTTTTCTAATCTTGAAAAGAATTCCTCTCCTAAAAGTTTTTGAGATAAAACTGCAACACAAGAGTGCTCTTTAATATTTCTCAATGCTCCTCCAAAATTCTGTAAATAATAGTCTCTTTATAATCTTTTTCATGCTCATAAATTACTTCATTAAAAAATTGTTTACAAGATAATTTTGGAAAATTAATACCAGACTCATATGATATTGGTGTTGATCCGGCTAGCCGAGGATTGATTTCTAATAACTTTAAAGTTCCAAAAACATCTTTTTTAAATTGAACATTTATAGGACCACAAAATTTTAATTTTTTAGATATTTTAGTTACTATTTTGTTTATAGTTTCGTTTCTAACAACATGACCAATGGTGCAGACAGAGCCGTTTGTTGCCATTCTAATTCGTGGCAAACAGACAATTAAATGACCATCCTTATCAAAAAGGCATTCGACTGTATATTCGTCGCCTGGAAGATTTTCGGTGATCATAATATCATCTGTAGTAAATCCTTCGCACTTTAAATACTCAACTATTGATTTTAAATGTTTGATATTTTTTACACAAAAAACATTGCGAGATCCGCGAGACTGGCGGGGCTTTAAAAATAAAGGAAAAACACTATCATCTTCTTTGATTGTTGAGTAATCATACACTGATGGTACAGAAATAGTGTCTCTTAAATGAGTAATTGTTTTTAATTTATCCAGGCATATAGAAATTGTAGATGCTGGCGAAATTAATATTTTAGAGTGCTGTAAAGATGATAGAACACTAAGCTCTTCGTCAACATTTGGAATCAATAAATCTACTTTTTTATCCTCCATTATTGAAAGTATTTTATTAGTATACGACTCATCTCTGGCAAGGGGTAGAACAAGCTTTTCATTTGCAAATAAAAATCCAGAAGCATATTCTGATGCATCTGCTGCAATGATTTCATAGTTTGTTGTCTTTCTAAGCAATCTTATTGTGCTTAATCCAGATGCACCGCCCGCACCGGTCACCATTACTCTTTTCACTTTATGTTTTTCCATTCTATTATTGTATTTTTTGGTAAATCTACTGCTGCTTCTTTGCCAACAATATCATCAAAAAAGATACTTTCTATACCTTCATAACTCTTTGTTTGCAAGAGAGACAAATCATCCTTTTTCAATGTATCGCCGTGCCTTATATCTTTGCTTGTTACAATTTTTCTTCTTTTAAATATTTTCATTTTTTGCTCATCAAAACACAAATTTCTATTTT
>Ga0075460_10000182_pt1 | contig 22472 bp, 25 predicted proteins | sample DEB08_DNA_3_FD_77580 | JGI IMG/M metagenome (GOLD analysis project Ga0075460, IMG submission 77580) | Aqueous microbial communities from the Delaware River and Bay under freshwater to marine salinity gradient to study organic matter... | ecosystem: Environmental > Aquatic > Marine > Coastal ...
TGCACGGCGGCGTCGACGATTGTGGCGACCTCGGGATCGACATCGGCGTATCCCAGCGTGGGTGAGTAGGCGACGCGCAATCCGGCGATGCCGTCGTCGAGTCCGTCGAGATAGTCCGTACCGGGGTACGGCAGCGACGTCCAGTCGCGCGTTACCGCGACTCGGCCTCCTAGTGCCGAGCGATTCCCGTGATTCCGGCAACTTCAAGGACGGGAGCTACCAGGTCGCCGTCACGCAGGCGAATAACCCCGCTCGAGTCGAGTGAGCCGACCTTCGCCGCGGACAGCCCTCGCCCATGGAACGCCGCGACGCAGTCATCGGTTGTGGACGGCTCGCAAGTGAGGAGGAAGCCGAAGCACGGGAAGCAGTTGAACCACTTCCCAAGTGGCACGCCTTCGGGTGCCGGTACCTTCCGAATCTCAACTTCGACCCCGAATCCCCCGAGTTCGAGGAGCATGGCCAACGAACCGACTAAGCCCGCCATGCTGATGTCTTTGGCGGCCTGCGCGACTCCCTCGCGAGCAATCCGAGCGAGAAGGCGGACGTCCTCGGCCAGATATGAGCCTCGCTCATCGAAGGAGCGAAAGAATGGGAAGTCCTCGCGCATGGTCCCCTCGACGCAGACCGCAACCACGAGGTCCTGACCCTCGGATGCGCGCGTGACGGAGAGCACAGCATCGGCCCGGCCTACCGCGAATGCGGAGAGTGAGGCAGGCCCATCCGAGGGCGTGTAGTGACCGCCGACGATCGGGACGCGATATAGATCGGCGGCCCAACGCATTCCCGCGAGGATGCGCTGGGCTTGATCCGGGGGTGCGATGACCGTGTCGACAATCGCCAACGGCTCACCCCCCATGGCGGCGACGTCATTGACGTTTGCGAGCACAGCGGCGATGCCCGCGCCATAGGGGTCTCCGGTGACGAACGGCGGGTAGATGGCCTCACCGCAGGCGATGACGGTTGATCCGTCCAGAGCCACCGCGGCACCGTCGTCGCCGGGACCGCTGAGCCAGTTGCCCGGTGGCAACACCTCGGAGATCAGACCGATGCTCCTCTTGGCGGCAACGGAAGGGTTATTCGCCACGGCGGCGGCGATCCCCTCAAGCACGTCGGCGTCGCCGGTCATGGGGTCCCCGATCTGCCGAGTGAGGTGTCCGAAAGTGAATGGTCTCCTATCATAGTGACGTGCGCCCCGATTTCCTCCGGCTCGAACAATTGCCCCCGAAGCCGCGCCAGGTCGGCCTCACGCACGCGCTCGACAAGGGCATCAGCGTCGAGGCCATGGTGGGGATCCTCACGTCGTATCGCGAGTTCATCGACATCTGGAAGTTTGGCTGGGGCACGTCGTACGCCGAGCCCCGCCTAGCGGACAAGATGGCACTCCTCAAGGCGCATGGTGTGCAGGCGTGCATCGGCGGGACTCTGCTGGAGATCGCATGGGCGCATCAACGAGTCGAGGAATGCCTCGACTGGGCACAGTCCGTCGGGTTCGAGGCCGTTGAGGTTTCGCGGGGGATCGTGCCCATGACCCTGGATGAAAAACAGGCCATCATCAGACGCGCGGCCACGGAGTTCACGGTCTTCGCAGAAACGGGATATAAGAGTCAGGATCGACTGCTCCTCCCCGAAGAGTGGCGCCAGGAGATCCTTGAGGATATGGCAAGTGGTGCACGTTATGTCGTGGCCGAAGGCCGTGAGAGTGGCACTATCGGTGTGTATAACTCCGAAGGAGAGACCCACATAGACGTGGTGGACGCCGCTGTTGAATCTGCCGGCATTGAGCGAGTCATCTTCGAAGCACCCCGCAAGGATCAGCAGGTGTGGTTTATTGAGCGCCACGGACCCACGGTGAATCTCGGCAATATCGGGGTCTTCGATCTCCTCGCTCTTGTCACACTAAGACTCGGGCTGCGTGCCGATACGGTTCAACTTTCCACTCCCGACACCGCCCCGGCCAGAACATGACGACGATGGCGCAGGTGTCACGCGCCACGCGCAATGCAGTCCCGAGCGCCTACCGTGGCGTGGCGATCTCATACCTGGACGCGCCGCTCACCGAAGAAGGACTGGTGGAGGCCTACGTTGGTCGTGAGTCCTATCGGCGTACTCGCTTCATCGTGGTACGTGGCCCTGAGGGTGACACGGCCCTGCTGCACGTGACTCGGGAGGATCACGAGTCCCTTTTCGCGCCGATCACCGCGGTTGAGGTGCTCGCCCTGCCGTCCGAGACGGCCTACGTCGTCGCTCCGGATTCGGACACCGCCGTCCCTTCCAGTCTCGCTGCGGTCGCGTTGCGGGAAGCACCTCAGGCAAAGGCGGTCGTGGTTGAAGGGAAATATCGTCATATCAATTTCATCTTGAACCCCGACCCCATCCGGCTCACGGTGCTCGAGGTCATCCCGCCCCTCCCGGCGAAGCTCGCCGACCAGGTGCGGCGCCTGCTGGATACGGCTGAGGATCTCGCGCCCATGGTCGTGGACGTCCGGGCGACCGATCTGGCGGAACTGGCTCGCGAGGTCGCATCCCCGTGTTACCTGTTCCCTTGCCGAGGTTCGGATGCCGCTATCGAGGGCGCACAGATGCGCTACCTCGATGAGCGTCCTTCACGACAGGACTGGGCTCTCGTCGGCTGCGAGCGCTCCCGTCAGATTCATGAGTGGTTCTACGGCGATGTTCCGCCGGGTGTCGACATGTGCCCGCGGAGGGCGAACGTCCCAGGAGACGGCGCCATCCTCGCCAAGTGCTGCTTGCTGGAGTCGACGATTGAGGTCGACGACGACCGGGTCGTGGTGCCCTGGGGGGCTTCGATGGCTCAGGTGCGCGAGGCGCTCAGCATCATCGCGCAGGAACGGGAGCCCCAGTGGTCAGCCGTCTGACGGAGTCCACGATGTACGGGCATGGCTGGACCACACCGAAGGCCGAGACGATCCTCTCCGAGCCCGCCCGAGTGGCCACCTGGCTGCACATCCTGGGCGTCCTCGCACGAGAGCAGGCGGCCATGGGGTTTATTCCCCCCGAAGCGGCCCGGGACATCGCGGCGCTGGACGTGAATGATCTGGACCTTGAGGCGGTGGCCGAGGGCACGCGGCAAACATCGCATTCCACCCTTGGTTTCATTAGGACTCTGCAGCAGGTGCTTCCCGAGGGAGCACGCGAGCACGTTTACTTCGGGATCACTGTCCAGGACCTTACGGACACGTGGTTCGGCATAGTCATGCGCGATATCGGGGAACTGGTGCTGGCGGACCTGCGCGAGTGCGAGGCCTCGTGCATCACCCTGGCGCTTGACCACCGCGAAACCGTGATGCCGGGACGCACGCACGGGCAGTCCGGGTCTCCCATCACCTTCGGCCTCAAGGCAGCCACGTGGGCCGATGAGATCGAGCGGCAGTTCCAACGGGTCGAGGAGGGGATGACCCGCTGGTCGGTGGGTCAACTTGCCGGGGCGACCGGGGCGATGGGCTTCTTCGATGGCCGAGGACGAGAGCTTCGGACGAGGGTATGCACCGGACTCGGACTGGGGGACCCGGGCGTATCGTGGACATCGACTCGGGATCGGATAGCCGAATTCGGCGGCACGATGGCGTCGGTGTGCGCGACGCTGGCGCGCATCGGCAACGAGATCTACGAACTACAGCGCACTGAGATTGGCGAACTGCGCGAGGCGCGTTCGCCCGGCACTGTCGGCAGCATCACGATGCCGCACAAGCGCAACCCCGAGCGCAGCGAACACCTCGATACTCTCGCCCGGGTAGCGCGGGCCGCTGCGGGCGTCCTGCTCGAAGCACAGGTGGGCTCGCACGAGCGGGACGGCCGCTCGTGGAAGTCCGAGTGGTTCGCCCTGCCCGAAGTCGCTCTCGTGTCGGCGACCGCCGCTCGTCAGGCCGCCGATCTGCTTGTGGGACTGGAGGTGGACGAGAAGGCAATGCGGGATCATGTGTTAGCGGACTTCACCTGGGCCTCCCAGCAGATCCTCGTCGGCCTGTCGGCTCATCTGGGCAAGCATCGGGCCCAGGAACTTCTTCAGGTGGTGCTCGAGGGGCAGCCTGGCCACGAGGCGGTGATCAACGAGGTTGCAGCGGCCGCCGGGCTCGACCGCGACGAGGTGCGGCAGTGGGCTATCGCTCCCGATGTGCGCGAGGCCGTCGCGATGACGGACGACGTACTAGGGCGCCTGCGCCGGAGCCACTCGTGAAGCCGATGGAGGGCATTCCGCGCTGCTCGTTCGGGCATTTCCCTACGCCACTTCACTGCTTTGGGGATGATCGCACGCTGCGGGTCAAGCGTGATGACCTGGCTGGATTCGCGTGGGCCGGCAATAAGACCAGACCACTTGAGTTCCTCATGGGCGAGGCCCGCGAGCAGGGTGCATCCTGTGTTGTCAGTGGCGGCATGTCGACGTCCAACTTCATTGCGGCCCTCGCCTTGGCCGCGTGTCGCGAAGGTCTTCGTTGTCACCTTCTCGTGCCGGGGCCGGTGGAGGCGACGACGAGCATCCGGATGGCCCGACTCGCGGGAGCCCGTGTGGAGGAGGTGTCCACACCGCGCGAGCACCTCGATGAGGCGATCGCGATCCGCGCGGCAGAGCTATCAGCGGAGGGCATCGCCACCTATCCCATTCCGCGCGGTGGAGCGGCAGCGACGGGTGCCCTGGGATTCGCCGTTGCCGCGCACGAACTCCAGCAGCAGCTCATCTCCCTGGGGTCGTCGATCGCCGATCCTGTGACAGTCGTCATCCCCGTGGGTTCGGGGGCGAGCATCGCCGGGCTCTTGGCCGGGACGGCACTCGTCGGAGCGCCGTTTCGGATTGTCGGGGTTAGCGTCAGCCGCGCACCGGACGATGTCGAACCGATGGTCACGCGGCTTGCCGGCATGGTGCTCAGTCGCCTGGGCGCGGATGCCTCCTCGCTTGAGTCGTGTGATGTGAGCGTGCTCGACGGTCGGCGTCCTCTCGAACGGGAGGACATGCGGCGCGTGGCCACGGCACTGGCGTGCCGTGGCCTGCTTGTCGACGATCACTATGGACTACCGGCTTGGCTGGTGGCCGAGGAGTTGGCCAGCGAGCAGGAGCCCGTTGTGGTGTGGCATACGGGCGGCATGGCCGGTGTGCCGCACGTCCTGGCGGAGGTTCAGCGATGAGCGAGCAACGTGACGCCCTGCCCGGAGCTGCGGAACTTCAGGCTGCTGGATACGCCTGGGAGATCGGTGACGCGCCGATCCTGCACCGCTGGCTCACCCTTGCCGATCTGGCACATGCCCTGGAACTGAACCGCCTAGGCGCGCTTCCGGCGCAATCCCGACTTATCGAGGGACTGCTACATCTCTGGCAGACCGATGCCGTTGACGTGGGCTACGACCCTGCCCTTGGCGAGGTCTACACATCGCGCGAGTACTGGTTGCGCAGTCTCATTGGGGATGACGCGGGCCATCTCCATCTGGGCCGCACTCGACGTGAAGCAGTGCGTACGGCCTTCCGTATGGCATGCCGCGTGGCGCTGGCCGACCTCATCGAAAGTGTGATGGAGATCGTGTCGACCATATGCCAAAGATCGCGTGCATGGTCTGAGATCGTCGTGCCCGACTACACCTACCTCCAGCCGGCGCAGCCCACGACGTTCGGTCACTATCTCCTCGGCTTCGCGGATCCGCTCCTGAGAGATGCGCGCCGTCTGGTCGTGGACGTGCGGGAAGTTGACGCGAGCCCAGCCGGTTCGGGCGCGGCCAATGGCTCGACCCTTGCGATAGATCGCGATCGGATGGCTCGTCAGCTCGGCTTTCTGCGACCCATCCGGCACCTGCGCGATGCCATGTGGCAGACGGATCCCTTCTTGCACGCGACGGGAGATGCGACGTCCGCCTTACTCACCCTCGACCGTCTTGCCGAGGACCTCGAAATCTTCGCGAGCCGGGAGTTTGGCTTCGTCTCCCTCGGCGACGGACTCGTGCGACCGAGCGTTCTCATGCCGCAGAAGCGCAATCCCTATGCCCTCTCGATCGTGCGAGGCACCGCGGCGCTGCTCGTGGGTCGCGCTGGCACCCAGATGGCGCTGGCGAAATCACCCTCGGCGCGCAGCGACGCCCTCATCTTCTCGTACGGGGAGGTACCCAGGGCGCTCGACTGGGCTACCCGAAGCAGTCGCCTCATGGCTGCGGTGATCAGCACGCTTGCCGTCGACGCGGACCGCATGAGTCAGGCCCTCGCGGGTACGCACGTCGAGGCGACGGATGTGGCCCACTTGCTGTGCACCACCACAGGGATGGACTACAGCACTGCTCACGCCGTGGTCTCGCGTGCTCTGCAGGATGGCTCCCTCACGGCGTCCACACTGCAGCATGCGGCAAGTGAACTTTGTGGTCGGGAGATCGCCGTCGACGACGCCCAGATCGAGGCACTCACCAACCCGGAGTCCCTCCTCGAACTTCGGACGGGGCGGGGCGGCCCCGGAGACGTCATTGACATGGCCACCGAATACGAGACCGAGCAGAGCGGCATCCTGGGATTGGTACAGGACTCGCGAACGCGTTGGAGCACGGCAGAGACCGACACCATTGATGAAGCTCGCCACGTGGTGGGCACACGAGGAGGACAGACATGATCGCGCGAGCGCTTCCTGACAACGGCACCGTCATCAATCTGGGGTTGCCGCTCTTTGCCGAGTCTGTGCAGGCGCAGGGAGCCCAGGCGCTCCAGGTGGACTGGAGCGTCCCGGCGGAAGGAGATGCCGACGACATCGCGGTCCTTAAGGAACTCTACGGCTCGCGTTCGATCGGGATTGACGAGGCAAATGCGGAGGTGCTGCATCGGCTCGATACCGGGACACCCATGCTCACCGGAGTCGTGCCCGCCCGCGACGTCGTCTCCGCCATGACGGAGGGTCGGCTGCTGCTCCATGCCGGTCCGCCGATTGCCTACGCGCAGGTCTGCGACCCGCTACGTCGGTCGATGCGCGCGGCGTCGGTAGCGGAGGGCTGGGCGGCAACGGTGGACGAGGCCGAGCAGTTGCTCGTCGCGGGCTCCATCCGCATTGGCTCCGCCAACGACCACGGCGTCGTGGTGCCGATGGCCACCGCACTCGGACCATCCATGCCGCTCTGGGTGGCTGACAACGCCGCGGGCGGCACGGTGGGCTATTCGCCCGTCAGCCAAGGCCCGGGGGATGTCGCCTGGTTCGGCCGCGAGAGCCAAGGGGCCATCGATCGGCTCCTCTTTCTCCGGGATGTGGCGCAACCGCGTTTCGCTGCGGTCCTCGACACAATCGGCCCGGTCGACATCATGGCACTGGCGACGCAGGGCGTGCAGATGGGTGACGACGTGCACATGCGCACGCAGGCCAGCACCAATCTGCTGATCCGAGACATGCTGCCGGGACTTGCTGCTCTTGCGGGAGATGCCGGCACCGTTGAACTCGGCGTCTACCTGTCCACGAATCATCTGTTCTTCCTCACCATCGCCATGGCGGGTGCCAAGTCGCTCACGCGTTCCGCGGAAACCATTGCCGGATCCACGATCATCACGACGATGGCCCGCAACGGCACGACGTACGGAGCCAAACTCGCGGGGTCGGCAGAGTGGTTCATCGCAGACGCCCCACCGGTCGCCGATGCCCTCTACTACTCCGGCTTCTCGGCAGCGGACGCGGCCCCTGACATCGGCGACAGCGCTGTTTTGGAGTTGGTGGGTTTGGGAGGAGCCGCGGCGGCGGGCTCCCCGGCTGTTGCCGCATTCCTCGGCGGTTCCATGGCGGACGCTGCACGCGCGACGGATGAGATGCGTCAGATCTGTGCTGGAAGCAGTTCGCGATTCAAACTACCGATCCAGGAATATCGGGGTACTCCGCTCGGGGTCGACGTCCGCAAGATCGTTCGCACTCGGCTGCGACCCAAGGTGACCACTGGCATCCTGCACGCATCATCGGGTCACGGCCAGATCGGGGCCGGTGTGGCGACTGCACCGTTGCAGGTATTCCGCGACGTGGCCACGCGCGTGGCCGGTCATCCGTGATCCCGACCATCGGTAGCGCGGCCTGTCAGGTCGTGGCCACGGGTCGACCCGGAAGAGTCGTCGCCGTGTTCTCGCGGGCCGTCTACGTGCGGTTCGCCGATTCCTCGGGGATCATCGCGATCGTCCCGTTAACCGTCCCTCCCGGTCCCCTCCACCTTCACGTGGAGTCATTGCCCGAGGCCGCAGTGGGCGACCCGGTGATTGTGCGCGGTGGAGCCCTTGTTGTCGGCGGTCAGCACATCGACATTCCCGAGGTGGTGTGGAGCCCCACGCCCGTCGATGGCCTACCGACCCAACGGCAGAGCGCGGCCCTGGTGCTGCGCGACGTACTCGGCGAGCCACGTCTGCTCGACCTCTCGGGGACCGGCTGGGATGTGTCCGCCCACCTCCGCCAACTTGGGTTGCGCGCCACTGTTGCCCAGCTCGCGGGGCGCGGATCTGGGCTCACCCCGGCCGGCGATGACTGCGCTGCCGGGATCGTCCTCGTCACGGCGCTTCTGTCCGAGGCGGGATGGGCGACCTGGTCGACGCGGGCTCTTGCCGAGCTCGCATGCTCGCACGCGTCACACGAGATCGCGGTGGCTCTCATTTCGGCAGCAGCGCGTGGCGAAGGAATTGAGCCCCTGCACGAGTTGCTCGTCTCGTGCGCGCGCAACGATCGAGGCGCGGCCGTGCGGGACATGGTGGTGCTGGATGGGATCGGTCACACCTCGGGGCGAGATATGGCCTACGGAATGTTGTTGGGACTTGAACTTGCCGACGTCATCGCGGCCGACCGGCGTGCGGACCGCGATCGAGTGAGTAACGCAATCCACAGCGCCACATAGACCGCGACAATGAGGTAGCCCATCCATTCGAAATGATTGGCAAGCTCAGCGATGGGCGCAAGCAGGCTCACCCCGAACGCTGTTTGAAGCAGTTCCGACAGGTATACGGCCCCCACGACCAAGGCGATCGCGGCCGTGAGTCCTGTGACCGCGATGTTGAAGTTCAGACGTACTCGCGCGGTGGTGCCTTCCGACGTATAGAGGTGGGTCATCATCAATGAGTCGAGGGTGTCGAAAAGAGCCATGCCGGCGGCGAAGAGGAGCGGGAGGGCGAGCAGCGCCCACCATGGGACTCCCTGACCGCTGGCCGTGGCGGACAGGCCGAGCAGAGCAACCTCGGACGCCGTTTCCATCCCCAGACCAAAGACGAATCCGACCGGCACCATCTGCCAGCCTGACTGGATACGACCACGCAGTCGTGCGCCCAACGCGCCGCTCATGACTCCGGCCGGGGCGACGGGCACGTCGGCGCCTGGATCGTTGGAACGTTCGCGCAGCAGTCGGCGCACTAGTCGGGCGTTGAGGATACCGATCGTCAGCAGAAACGCGGCTGCGACCGTCATCGCGAGGCGGCCACCAATCTCCGCAAACGACGAATCACTGAGTCGGCTGGCCGCCACGGCGACGACGATGAAGAGCAGGAAAACCACAAGGGAGTGGCCGGTCGCGAAGCCGAGTCCAAGCGAGACCGGTGCCTTGCCGCGGCTGACGAGGAGGCGGGTCGAGTCGTCGATCGCAGCAAGGTGATCGGCGTCAAAGGCGTGGCGCATGCCCAGCACGAAGCACAGGACGCCTGCACTGGCGAAGGTCGCGCCCGAGGATCCCGTGAGTAGGAAGGCCGCAAAGACTCCCCAGGCGACGATGTTGAGTCCGAGCACTGCGCCGAGAACGCGCACTACCTGGGGACGCTGCAGCATCTTGCGAGACTAGATCGGCTTAGCCGTCTTGTATAGTGAATGCCCGTTTACCGACGGGAACCCATGCAGGAGGCAGGCCGTGGCCGATCGTGTAATCACTGCTCAGTGGCAGGGCGACTTCCGAGTCGATGTGCATGCGGGCCGGTTCCCCCTGCGGGTGGATGAGCCTGAGCGGGTAGGGGGGTCGGACACAGGCCCTCAGCCCACTGATCTCCTCCTTGCGGCCGTCGCCTCATGCATGGTGCTGTCGGTCGCGTACAGCGCGCGCAAACGTAACCTGCACGTGCATCGCATCGAGGTCACCGTTGGCGGCAACTACGACGGTCAGCGCTTTCGGTCCATCGAGATTTTGGTTGCCACCGACGCAGATCCCGACGTCGCGGACGTGCTCATGGCCTCCGCGCAACGGGTGTGCTACGTCACCAACACCTTGCGCGAGGTTCCCGAAATCACGGTGACGCACACAGCCGTCTAGTCCCTGCCTTAGTTGCCTCGAAGGACGACCCAGACAAGTTCTGCCTTGGTATCGCCACAGTTCTCCCAGGTGTGAGGGAGATCGCCCGACCAGTGCAGGGAGTCACCCTTGTTCAAGACGAATTCCTGACCCCCGACGGTGAAGCGCGCCGCCCCGCTGAGGACATAGACCAGTTCTTCGCCGGGATGCCGCAGATTTTTCTCTCCACTGTGAGCCCCAGGCTTCATTGAGGCGATTGCCGCCGCCGCCTGGAATTGGCGGTACGACCCGCTGACACTGTCGAGGCGTAAGCCCCTGTGCGGGGTGTATACCTGTCGACGCTGAGTCACAGGAGTGTGATGGACGGGCTCTGGATGCAACTCCTGCTCCTGGACGAAATAACTGACCGGGACACCCAGTGCATTAGCCAACTTGAGCAGCGTCGTGATCGTGGGCACCATCCCGTTTCGCTCGATCTTGTGGATGGCCGCGGCGGAGACGTCGCTCTTGGTCGCGAGTTGCTGGAGCGACAACTTCTGAGCCTTGCGGAGCCCTGCAACCTTGGGCCCGATGTCGCTGACGATTTCATCGAGAACGGTCGCCGGTGCGACAGGTTCAGGCTCGCTAGACTTTTGCGCAGCGGAGGACCGCGACTTGCTACCTGGCATGGATGCTCCCTCGACTGGCGGCTGCCGGGTGGCGGCTGGGGCTACATTAGGCGAATCGGTTGACAGCGGCCGAGGTCTTCAGGATAGTGAATGAGCAATAACCGATGGTGTACGCCGCTGCCCGCGGTGACACCCGATGCCGGAGGCGCAATGGCACAGCGGATCGTCGTGATCGGTGGCGGAGGCGGAGGCTTGGGAGCCGCCGGAGGCGCCAAGGCAGTCGACCCTGGGGCGTCGGTGACGGTGTTCACCGAGTTCGAGGATGTCGCATACAGCCCGTGCGGGATTCCCTTCGTGCACGGCAAGGAGATACCCAGTTTTGAGGCCCTGTTCCTCGCGGATAAGCAAGCGTACGTTGACGCGGGCATCGACATTCACTACAACACGACCGTCGCCTCGATCGACACGGCTTCCAGGACGGTTGAGGTCGTGGGCACGGGCACCGTCCCATACGACTCCTTGGTGATCGCGACGGGCTTCACCTACGCCGACCCCGGCGTCCCGGGCGCTGACCTCGACGGCCTCTACTACGTGAAGAACATTCGTTCGGCGATGGAGTGGGACAAGCGCCTGGACAGCGTGCAGAAGGCCGTCGTGCTGGAGGCCGGCCCACTGGGTATCGAGATGGCCACGGCGCTCGCGCATCGCGGCATCGAAACACACATCGTCGACCCCAACCCGTGGGTGCTCGGCGAATTGTGCGACCCCGACATCGCGGAAATGGTGCAGGAGTCGTGGACCGAGATGGGTGTCCAGATGCACTGGAATACCAAGCTCAACGCCTTCCTCGGCGACGACAAGGGCGCGGTGCGAGGCGTCGACACGAGCGCTGGCGTCATTGACTGCGACCTCGTCGTGGTGGCCACCCACAAGGAGCCCAACAGTGCACTCGCCGTTGCAGCAGGTATCAAGACCGGTTCAACCGGTGGCCTGATCGTCGACAGCAGCATGCACACCTCGGCTCCTCAAGTCTGGGCTTGCGGTGACGTCTGTGAGTTGCCGCACCAACTCGGCGGATTGCCGTTACAGGGTCTGACGGGTAGCCACGCGTATGCGCAGGGCAAGGTGGCAGGAGCCAACGCCGCTGGCGGCAGCCGCGAGTATCAGCCTGTCTACGTCCCGTGGGGCATGGTTGCCGGTAAGTGGATGATCGGTGGAGTTGCCCTCGGCGAGACCGCCGCGACGGCGCTCGGGATGCCCTACGTCGTCGGCGCAGCAGATGGCATCTCCCGGGCGCGCTACTACCCCGGCGTCAAGAAGGTGCGTGTGAAACTCCTCGCCGAGCCGGGCAGCCTTCGGCTTATCGGAGCCCAGATGGCCGGTGGTGAGGGGATCAAGGAACGTGCGGACTTCCTGGGAGTTGCCGTCAAGAAGGGGCTCACCCTGTGGGACTTGGCCACGATGGAGAACGTCTACTCGCCGCCCATCGGTGCCCTCAATGAACCGATTGCCGTGGCCGCACAGAACGCTCTCGCCGCGGCGGCAAAGGCGAAGTGATGGCTCGCTTCACCACGTGGCTACGCGTCAACTCCCAGCACTACCTGCTCCAGGATGCCCACGTGCGGATGGCCCGCAAGTACGGCTACCCAGCTCCACCCGTGCACGGTTCAGTCTTCTGGACAAAGATTTTTGTACCCGTGTACCGACTAATGCCCTGGGGTCTGCGGCGCCCCATCATGACTGCCATTCCCGGTAGTCATCGCAAGCATTGGCCCGTCCAGATGCTGCCGGAGGGTCCGGCCATCTAAGTAGTTCAGTTCACGAATGGAGGCACCATGCCGAAGACCGTAGACAGGACCCTGCCAGCCGATGGCGAGGTCATGTTCAATGTCGAGGAGAAGCTCTTCCCCGACATCAAGGCGAAGCCTGGTCAGAAGGCTTTTGTATTCATCCACACCGTGCCCTACGAGGGTTCGGTTCTCCTCGTCAACCTGCTGACATCCACACGTCTGGTCCGCAAGGGCTTCGATGTGAGCATCGTTCTGTACGGACCTGGCGTCCTCGCGGCTGCTGGCACCCGCGGCTACCCGGCCGTGGGTCAGGCTGCCTTCCCTGGGCACCTGGCGATCAACGAGCAACTCAAGACTCTCCTCAAGGAGGGAGCGACCATTTACGCGTGCCGCTTCGCCATGGGTGCGCTCTACGGCTTCGGCGAGGACGACTTGATCCCCGGTGTGACGCCGTTCAACCCGCTCGACGTTCTCGACGCTGCGCTCACCGCGTGGAGCGAGGGCGCGTTCCAGATCAACACCTGGACCGTTTAGTCGATGGTCCCCGTATCTGACGGGAGCGAGCATGCTCTCGCTCCCGTCAGATTGCTTCGAATCCGCGATATGAGGAGGTTGCCGTGTCCACCATTCAACCGGCGAGTGGCATCGCTGACATGGGCGGTGATGATGGCTGGGGAGCCGCACCCCGCCCTGACCCGCAGGAACCCCCCTTTAAGGAGGATTGGGAGAAGCGTGCTTTCGCGATGGCGCTGCTGTCCATGCGCCTTTCCGGCACCAACCTCGATGCCTTCCGGCATGCAATGAATCGACTCGATCGCGCCCACTACGTTGACGATGGCTACTACGGGCGCTGGCTCTATGGGGCGGAGAACCTCCTCATGGACAGCAGCATTATCGCGCCGGGCACGGTCGAGGCGCGTGCGGTGAACATGTCCGGAGGACAAGCCGACGAGCCCGCTGCACCCGAGGCGCACAAGCCCGACTATGCACCGACCGCGGCTGGCTCCATCCGCCAGATCGATGCCCCGCAGAAGTTCCATGTCGGCCAGCGCGTCCGCGCCAAAGTCCTCAAGGCGCCAGGCCACACTCGCTTGCAGAAGTACACCCAGGGGCATGTCGGTACCGTGGCTATCGTCGAGCCAGCCCAGGTTCTGCCCGATACGCACGCACACTTCATCGCCGAGAACGCCCAGTGGGTGTACACCGTCGCCTTCGATTCCCATGAACTCTTCGGCCCCGATGCCGAAACGTTCACGCTCAACACCGACATGTACGAGGACTACCTGGAGGACGCGTCATGAGCAGCGAGATGACGGTGAACGACCACATCCCGATCGCACTCCGCACGGAGGCCCTGGAGCAGATCCTCGTCGAGCGGGGTTTGGTCGATCCGGCTGTGATGGATGGATTCATCAAGACGTATGAGCAGGACGTAGGCCCCCTCAATGGCGCCAAAGTCGTTGCCAAGGCGTGGACGGATCCTGATTACAAGGCGCGCCTCCTCGATAACGGCACCGCCGCCGTAGGAGAACTGGGCTTTAAAGGTCCTCAGGGCGAGCACATCGTCGTCGTGGAGAACACCGACGACGTGCACAACGTCGTCGTGTGCACGCTGTGCTCTTGCTACCCGTGGCCGCTGCTGGGTCTGCCGCCGAGCTGGTATAAGGATCCGGCGTACCGATCGCGGGTCGTTAAGGAGCCGCGCACTGTGTTGTCGGAGATGGGCCTTGACGTGCCGGAGGGCACGCAGATCAAGGTCTGGGACTCCAGCAGTGAGGTGCGATTCTTCGTGCTGCCACGCCGCCCTGCGGGCACGGAGGGCATGTCCGAAGAGGATCTGATCCCGCTGGTCACCCGCGACGCCATGGTCGGCGTGGCCGAGGTGACGGGGTCATGACGGTCGAACTCGACCTCGACGGGATCGCTGCTCCCCCTCGATCTAATGGCGAACTCGTCTTCGCCGAACCGTGGCAGAGTCGCGCCTTTGGCATGGCCATGAGTCTGACGGAGGCGGGCGCCTTCACGTGGGACGAGTTCCGTGAGCGACTCATTGACCAGATCTCCTCATGGGAAGCAGACGCCGCACCGGGCGAGTGCTATAGCTACTACGACTGCTGGGTGGCCGCCCTTGAGCAGGTCGTCGTCGACAAGGGGCTGGTGGCCAAGGGCGCTCTCTCCGATCGCGGGGTGGAGCTCGTGAGCCGTCCCGCGGGCTACGACCACGGCCACGATCACGATCACGACCATGACCATGACCATGACCATGGCCACTAGGCGGTCTGACTGAGCACGTCCTGGTAGATGACCTCGTGCTGGCGCGCGGATTCGGCCCATGTGTAGTGAGGCAGTACCTGCTCTCCTCCCCTGATAAGGGTTGAGCGCAGTTCGTGGTCGGTCGTGGCGCGGTACAGGGCGTTGGCGATCGCACGAGGATTACCGACTTCGGGTAGGAGCGCGTTGCGCTCGTTGGTGAGGAACTCGGCGAAGACCGGAATACTGCTGGCAACCACGGGTACCTGCGCGGCAAGTCCCTCGAGGGCGACGAGCCCGAAGCCTTCCTTGGTGGAGGGCATGGCGAGCACATCGGCCGATCGGAACCACTGCCCGAGGGCATCCTCGCTGACCGTACCCACTTCGATGACATCGCGACCGAGATCCAGACCGAGCTCGGGCAGTCGGGCGAGGGCGGCGTCGCGGTAGGCGCGGTAGTCCTGGAAGGAGTGCCCGCCCAGCACGGCAAGTACGGGATCGACTCCGCGCTCGCGAACGTAGGGCAGCGCTTCAAAGAGGTCTCTGGTGCCCTTGCGAGGTTCGATACCTCCCACGGTGAGGTAGAGGGGCCGGTCCGACGCGCCGACACTGGCCCGCAACGTTGCCCGCACGTCAGGGGCGATCGGTCCCAGTCGCTTCGTGTCGACGCCGTTCGGCACCACACGTGACTCACGACCAAAGTCATCGCGCATGATGTGCTGCCACAGACGACTCACGACGAGGATGTGATCGGGCTCGATCACGGCCTGCCGCTGGCAGTCAATGAGTGCCTGGGTCGTGAAGTCGTCGATGTGATGCACGGTGCGCACCACAGGAGGACCGCCAGCTGCGTCCCGAACACGCGTGGCCGCGCGGGCCGAGATGCAATCCTGGGCATGGATGAGCGCGAATTCGCCGGCGGTGCTTGCCAGACCTTCGGCAAAGGAATCGACGGAACGGAAGACCTTTTCGTCGAGTGTCTCTGCGGATTCGACGGCAGGGTAGAGCGTGAAGGGTACGCGAAGGGATCGATAGAAAGTCCCGTCGGCGGGACCAAGGCCGAACACATGTACGTCATACCCGCGATCGGCAAGGCTCTCGGCGAGCGCCAGCGTGTGCACGACGCCGCCGCGAGGCTTTGTGGAGTATGTGAGGAGCGCGATCCGCTGCGTCACAGAGGAAGCCTAAAGATGCCTGGGTCGCGCCCGGCGATAGCTGCGGCGAGGAGGGCGGCTCGGGCGTTCGTCTCGGTGACCATGCACCCGGCCTCAACGAGCGTATCGACCTGGCGCTCGTAAACCTGCGGGTCGCGGGTGGTGCCCAGGACATAGGCGACCACCTGGCTCCCCGACCCATGGAGCCGGGTGAGCACCGGGGCGAGCACTCCTGCGGGATCAGGGTGTGCGCCGTACCCAAGCACCACGTCGACCAGGACTACGGCCACGTCGGGGTCGCCGACCAGTTGCTCAAGCATGTCCAGGCGCAGCGATGGATCGATCATCGGGTGGGGACGTCCCTGCGTGTACTCCTCTTCGCCGAGGTCAAGCAAGACAGATGCGCCGGTCGGCGCAGGGAGGCCGAGTGACTTCTCCAGAGGGATGTTGGAGTAGACGGGTCGGGGAAAGGTGCGCCCCAGCAGGACTAGCGCCTCGTAGCACAGTGTCCCGCCGGAGTAGAGGCCCTGGATGCTCGTGCGCCGTGCGTCGAGCTGGTCGATCACGTCGGAGGGCTGCGGTCCATGGATCGCGAAGAGGTCCGGAGCTTCGCGCCCTAGGAGGTCGAGTGTGGCTACGACGCCACCCTCGAGGGTGTCGCTCACGACGGCTCCTGAGCGGGGACCTGTCTGTGCGATTCCCATGAACGCGGCCGCCATGGGAGTCGAGTGCTCCCGATCCAAGATCGCGGCCGCAACCTGGGGAGCGGGCGGTTTGGAGACCATGAGGATGACGTCGGTCTGCGGGTCGTCTTCGAGAGCACCGGTGGCGAGTGCGGCCATGCGCCCGTTGATGTCGGCGTTGAGATCGCGCCCACCGAGGCCGATGACATGCGAGACGCCGACTCCCCAGCGGTCCAGGAGCGACATAGCCTCCTGCGCGCCGGTGCCAGCGGCGGCCGCGACGCCTACGCGACCGGGCCCGACCGCGTTGGCGAAGCCTAGGCCGACGCCGCCGAGGTGTGCGGTCCCCGCGCCCGGCCCCATGACGAGGAGGCCCCGCGCTGCGGCGTGCTCCTTCAAGGCGATCTCATCCTCGCGCGATACATTGTCACTGAAGAGCAGGACGTCGAGACCGCGCGCGAGCGCAGCATGCGCCTCGAGGGCCGCGTAGTCGCCGGGCACCGAGATCACCGCGACGGTGCTCTCAGGCTGCTGCTCGAGCGCCTCGTCAATGGAGCGTGGCGCGGGCTCTCGAGTTGAGTTCACAGTGGTGCGTGGCGCGAAGAGGACCTCGCGAGCCTGCGTGACAGCCTGCTCGATAGCGGGATCGTCGTTCGCCTCGATGGCGACGAAGAGATCGCTCGGTTTCGCCTGCTCGATCTCGGGCTGGTGGAAACCGCGTGCAGTGAGGGTCTCGATATTGGCCAGCGTGGCCATGGCTGAAGCGGCCCAGGTGACGCCAGGTACCTGCTCCATTGCCCGCGTCCCCGACATTTGCAGCACGGAGTCGAGGTAGGTGTCGGGGAAGAGGATGAAGTGCCGGACGCTCACGCGGTCCCCCGCCCGCGACTCAGGGCGGGCGCCATGGCGACGATGCGCGTGCCGACGCAGGCGTCAGGTGCCAGGGCGTCCGCTAGGTGCGCCGCACTCGTGATCACCGCTGTCCCTCCTGAATCCTCGGCGAACGCGATGGCCGCCTCGACCTTCGGGCCCATACTGCCGGGCGGGAACTGCCCCTCTGCCAGCAACCCACGCATTCTTTCCGTGCTGGCCTCGGTGAGCACATGGGCCGCCGGGGTCCCGAAGTCCACCATCACTGAGTCCACGCCGGTGACGAGGATGAGTGCATCGGCGTTCACGGCGGCGGCAAGTACGGCGGCCGAGCGGTCCTTGTCGATGACCGCCTCCACGCCGTGGATCCCCATATCTTCAGACACCGGTATCCCCCCGCCCCCGCATGCGATCACGAGGATTCCCGCGTCGATCATCAACTTCAGCGCGTCCACTTCGAGGATGGCAAGTGGCTTGGGGGAGGCGACCACTCGACGCTGGCCGCGCGAGGAGTCGTCGATGACCTGCCAGCCGTGGCGTGCTGCGAGGCGAGCCCCCTCCTCGAATGAGTAGAAGGGCCCGATGGGCTTGGTGGGATGGTCGAACGCCGGATCGTCGTTCCCGACAACCACGTGGGTGACCACGCTGGCAACGGGCGGCGACTGCGCGGGTGCCTCGTTGACGATGGCCAACTCAATGAGATGGCCGATGAGGCCTTGCGTCATGGCGTCGAGCGCATGCAGGGGCAGGGGGGGCACCTCGTCGGCCGAGCGCATGCTCTGGAGAGCGAGGTTGCCCACCTGCGGGCCGTTGCCGTGCGTGATGACGACGCGCCAGCCGCTGCCGATGAGGGCCCAGAGCGCCCGGGCCATGTCCCGGCAGTTGTCGGCCATCTCATCGTATGTGCCGGCCTGGTTCTCTAGAGTGATGGCGTTGCCTCCGAGAGCCACCACGGCGAGGCCGGGTGCCGCTGCCTGTGTGGCGGGATGTGTCACGCGCTGCCTCCCGGGTGGGTCCGCTCGGGGGACGTCCCCACCAGCGTACGTAATACGACACGATTCACCTACGATAGTAAACAGGATGCCGAGTTGTCGGCACTTCCACGAAGGGAGCGGGCATGGGGCCAGGCAGGGGACTCCCGGACGGACTCCAACCCTGGGCGGACAAGTGGCGTGCCGCGGAGGACTCCATCTACCCCCTCGCCGTGACGGACGCCGATGCCTACCAGGAGGCCGTGGTCCTCGTGGGGTTGCTCCGCCCCTACTTTGAGGCTGAGGTCGCCGCTCCCTCCGATCTGCCGGATGTCGCCGGTCGAGCACAGGCAGTGCTCCGCTCGCTTGCGGCCCGCGAGGGCCTGTCGACCGCGGGGCTCGACGCCGAGGCCATCGTGGGCTGCGCGGCGGCGGCCCGTTTGCGCACACTGCTCGCGCAGGATGAATCGTCGACCGAGGAGGTTGAGATTGAGTCGGCGCGGGCTGCTGGCCTGCGGTGGGCGGTCATCAAGGAGCCAGATCTCAACCTCGCCGGGATGGGCGTGGCCCAGCAGTGGGTCGAGGTCCACGTCGATTCCCGCGCTCGCCTCGTGCGCGGCATCGCCATGCATCCCGAGACTGGGGAGGCGGTCTTCACGATCGAGATTCTTGCCGCGGGGGAAGTCCGCGCATCTCTCCGGCTGGAACTAGACAGCCGCCAGGAGTGGCTGGAGGAAGCCGAGGAGATGCGCCAGGCGTTCGATCAACGAGGTGCCGGCCAATGAGGAAAACACCTCAGCGGTGCCCGCAGAGATCTAGACTGACGCCAGGCCGGAGCAGCACCGACAGCCTTGCTCAAGGTCAGCAGTGCGAAGGGAGCACGCCACATGACCGCATTGCTCGATGACTACCCGATCCTTAGTGAGCCTCCGGAGGCGGATGGGCGGATCCTGGTCGGCGAACCGGCAGGGTGGGACCTCAGCGCGCTGATCATCGAAATTCAGGCTCGTGGCATGCGCGTGGAGGTCGAAATGGAAAGGCGCTCCGGAGGCGCCGGTCCCACCGACTCGGGGATGCTGTGGATTGAGGGCTATCCCGTCACAGCGCCGACTGACAACGACGTGGCTGCTTCGTCCCCCTATACGCTGCGAGGCGAGGACGAGGGATACGGCATTTATCGCGGTCACATTCGCCTGGCGTCCGCCCGCGCTGAGCGCCGTCCGAGGTTCTATGACCTGAAAACAGCTGATGGCATCTCCTATGAAGCTATCGCGCTGCTGCACCTGGACTCGTTCGCCAGCACGGTGGTGCAGACATGTACGTACTGGAACACGCCGGACCAGTGCACCTTCTGTGGCATCGGTGTCTCCCTCTCCTCTGGTCGCACGATCGTTAAGAAGACCCCGGAGATGCTCGCCGAGGTCTCCGTAGCGGCCGTCGAGCTCGATGGCGCGGTCGACGCTACCTTGACCACCGGGAGTTCAAAGGGGGTCGACCGGGGTGCGCGCTACGTCGCCCGATGCGGTCAGGCGGTCAAGGAGGCCAGCGGCCTGCCGGTGCAGGTGCAGTTCGAGCCTCCGTCAAAACTTGACGTCATCAACGAGGTCGGCGACATGGGCATCGACTCGGTCGGCATCCATGTCGAGACCTTCGACCCCGATGTCCTGGCGCGAGTGGCTCCCGGCAAGGCTCGAATTGGCATGGACGCCTATTTCGCTGCGTGGGAGCGTGCCGTCGAAGTCTTCGGGTACGGGCAGGTTTCGACGTACGTCATCCTCGGCATGGGCGAGGACCCCGATGTCACGCTCGAGGGTGTTCGGCGCGCGATCGATATCGGCGTCTACCCCTTCGTGGTGCCTCTTAAGCCCGTGGCAGGCTCGCTCATGGCGGACTGGCCTTCGCCGCCACGTACCTACACCGAGCCCATCTACCGCGGGGTCCAGGCCTATATGGCCCTGAAGGGTATGCACAGCGGGATCGCCAAGGCCGGGTGCGCGCGCTGTCAAGCGTGCAGCGGACTGAAATCCCTCGAGTCCTCCAGCACTGCGGTTCCTCTCACGTTGACCGTGCGTCCTTGACTCGCGGCACCTCGCAGGATCCACTGCTCCGAGCGGCTGCGGGCCCCGATGAGATCGAGGCTGCGGCCGGCATCCGCCACGAGGTCTTCGTCCGCGAGCAGGGCCTCTTCGACGGCACCGACCGTGATCATCGTGACGATGGTGCCCAGACCTTGCATCTGATCGCGCTCGTCGATGGCGATGTCGTGGGAACCGTGCGGATATACCCCCTTGATCACGAAGGCACGTGGTTGGGCGACCGGCTCGCTGTAGCGGAGCCCTACCGCGTCTTCCACATCGGAGTTGGACTCGTCCGCCTCGCCGTCGAGACAGCCGGACGGCTCGGCGGCACAGTAATGCACGCTCACATCCAACTTCCCAATGTCACGTACTTCACCCGACTGGGGTGGCGGTCATCGGGTCCGCCGGAGGAGTACTGCGGCGCTACCCATCAACCCATGAGCATCGACCTAAGGGAGGCGCCATGACCAAGACACGACCACCCTTACCGCCGTTCGACCACGAATCGGCCGCGCAGAAGGTGCGCATGGCGGAGGATGCATGGAACAGTCGAGACCCTGATCGGGTCGTGCTCGTGTACACACCCGACACAAGATGGCGTAATCGCAGCGAGTTCCTCAATGGTCGTGAAGACGTTCACGCCTTCCTCGTACGCAAGTGGGATCGCGAGCTCGATTACCGGCTGATCAAAGAGCTCTGGGCCGCGGGGGGCAATCGAATCGCCGTTCGATTTGCCTATGAGTGGCATGACGACTCCGGCAATTGGTACCGCAGTTACGGCAATGAGAACTGGCAATTCACTGAGCAGGGCCTGATGGAACGTCGGTATGCCAGCATCAACGACCTGCCCATCGCGGATTCGGATCGGCTGTTCCACTGGCCCCTAGGCCCGCGGCCGGCCGATCACCCATCCCTTTCAGACCTCGGCCTGTAGTCCTAGGGAGGGTCAGGGATCCGGTCCTCAAGTGCGGGGAACTCCGCCCGCCGCGTCGCTGGCGCGGCGGGGTCGATCTCGGCCCACAGCACCTCTTCTGCGTACCCCGCCTCGGCGATGACGTCGCCGACGGGATCGACGACGACTGAGTGGCCCCCGAGCACGACGTCGGCGTGTGCTCCCACACCATTGCACGCCACGACGAAGGCGAGGTTCTCCGCTGCACGTGCCCGGCATAGGACCCGCCATGCCTCGATGCGCAGCGTCGGCCAGCCAGCGCAGAGGAGGAAGGCCGTGGCTCCTCGATCGACGAGGAGCCGGAACATCTCGGGGAAGCGGATGTCGTAGCAGGTCGCGATGCCGGTGCGACCCAGGGGCGTGTCGACGACCACGAGGTCGTCTCCACCCGACATGAGGGTGCGCTCGCCGGTCTCGAATCCGAAGAGGTGGCGCTTGCGGTAGGTGGCGATCACCGCTCCGGTGTCATCTATGAGTACCGAGGTATTGAAGGTGCGGCCATCGTCGGTGCGTTCGGCATAGGAGCCCGCGTGGATCCATGTGCTTGCGGTTCGTGCGATATTGCGCAGCGTGTCGAGTACTGAACTGTCCAGGGGTGCGGCCACCTCGCGCGCGGTCACTAGGTCGAAGGCGCCGGGATCCAAAGTTCCGGTAAGACGACGAAATCTGCGCCCGGCGCTACCTGGTCGACATGGTTCAGTGTCCGGGAGATCCGTGCGCTCGGAGCCTCCGAAGCATCGGACGCCGTCTGCAGGAGTGCCAGCCGCACTGTCACCCCCTGACCCTATCCGTGAACCGTCGGTCGGGGAGCGGGATGTGGCGTCTCGTAGGCGCGGGCGGCGCGCAGGACGAGCGCGTCAGCGTACGCTGCTCCGACGATTTGTAGGCCGACGGGGAGTCCCGCCGACGTGAGTCC
>Ga0075460_10000197_pt1 | contig 21895 bp, 19 predicted proteins | sample DEB08_DNA_3_FD_77580 | JGI IMG/M metagenome (GOLD analysis project Ga0075460, IMG submission 77580) | Aqueous microbial communities from the Delaware River and Bay under freshwater to marine salinity gradient to study organic matter... | ecosystem: Environmental > Aquatic > Marine > Coastal ...
ATATTTATTATATTATATTTAAATGGATACAAATGACTGCACACTTGCTTTGAATAACAAGAAAGTATTTGAATTTTATAAAAATAACCCAAATGTATCTTTTGAAACAGCAAATCTTCTACTCGTTGAATTTATGGAGACCATTTTCAATAACATGACGGAGAACCTTAATGAAAATATTAATGCACAACTATTGAACTTTATGAAAGAGAACCAATCACAAATCTGTGAATTATCACAAGGTATTCAAACTATAAATGCTAATATTTCTAACGTTAATGAAAATATTCTTAAAAATATGGACACACAACTCACATCGCTAAAAACCGATTATATTAGTGACGTAAAAGAACTCCTTGCTAACAATACTCTACACGCAAATGAAAAGATTAGCACCTTATTAGATAAGAATACAACGAATCTTATTGATAAAACTTCTTTGGTACTTGGAGATATCATACCAAAAAACCAAGACAAGGTTTATCAACTAATTCAAGAGAACCTTAATAGTTTTCATACAGCAATTAATAACGATATTCGTAATTTAGTTGATTCAGTTAGTGACGAACAATCGCGCCAAGAATTCTTGAATATGATTGACTCTAAATACAATTCTCTTACACAATCTATACAAAATCCTATATTCACATATATTACTGCATCTGAAGGTAGGGTCACTAAAAATATAGACCATTTAAAAGAGAATGTTTCTTCGTCTGATGGAGTGCAATCAAAACTATTTAATGGATTAGAACAATTCCTTAACAAATACCAGAATTCTTCTAACAAGGGTAAATTTGGAGAACACCAATTAAATGGTGTTATAAATTCACTATATTCCAACGCTGAAATTATTAATACCAGTGGTTCAAAGGCAGCAGGGGATTTTATAATGAAACGTCTTGAAAAACCTACAATTCTTTTCGAGAACAAAGAGTATGACCATAATATTCCCAAGGATGAAGTCTTAAAATTCATTCGTGATATTGATGTTCAAAATACTCACGGTATTTTCATGTCACAGAATTCAGGCATTACATTCAAAAATAACTTCCAGATCGATATTCATAAGGGCAACGTCCTTGTATATATTCAACATTGCCAGTATTCTCCAGACAAAATCAAACTCGCTGTAGATATTATTGATAATTTTGCTGTAAAGTTAAGTGAGATTGATGGTAACGAATTAGAGAACACGATTTCTAAGACCATTCTTGATGAAATTAATGACGAATATCAAAAATTCATTTGCCAACGCGATAATATTCTTGTGAATATGAAAGATTTTACTAAAAAAATGACGGTTAGTCTCAATCAAATGCAACTTCCCAGTCTAGATAAATACCTTTCCACAAAATACGCCGGCGTTGATATGGCTTATACATCTACTGATATTTATAAGTGTAAAATATGTAATAACTTTGTCGGACGCAATCAGCAGAGTCTATCTGCACATCACCGGTCGTGCGCTAAGAAAGTAGAGACAGCAAATAAAAAACCTTCAATCGTTATACACACTTCTTAATTTGTTTTACACCAATTATTTATAACATAGATTTCATTAATTGTATTTCCTTTTCTTGCGTATCAATGATTTCTTTCGCTAATTTTTTTAATTTGGGATTACTTGTTTTATCATATATTTTATGAGATGTTGTTAATGCTGTAGAATGATGGCTAATCATTCTTCTTAACCATTGTTTATCATCAACTAAAAATTGTTGTCGTAATAATAGCGTTGATACACCAATTGATAAAATAATTCCAACAGAGAAAACTAACATATTAAAATGCCCCATCGATAAATAATGAACAATCTCATGTGCCCATATCATATTAGAAGCCATTAATAAACCACCATAAAATAGTGTTTGTGATATATATAAGTCTGAAAATCTGTATGCTAATATATTCATAGGATTGAATAGCATACCAATAATTACCATTACGATAAACATAATAATTTGTCTTTTTAATAAACCAGATTTCATTTATACATAATAAAAAGATAAAAATCGTCGTTTTAAATGTTCAAAGGTTTTAAATGAACATAATTAATTTATATATTATTGAAACCATGCGTTTCTTTCGCAATCCAGTCGCAAAATATGCACATCTATTAACTCGCTAACTCCACTCCCGGCATCTCATTAACCCACCCATGCCTGTATAGACACGACACAGAATTCTATGATTTTTATTTACAAAAGACCATCTCAAGATGAAACATAGGTGTAAGATAATATAGGAAAATGCTAGCCTAAGTAATCGGTAGGATGTATTTCATTTCGGTTTTATTTATAGCACTATTGCCGTAATATAACGGAATAAACGGCTTAAAAATTAATATAAATATTTTATTATATATAATATAATAAAATGACACAAAATACAGGTCTTTCAAGAAACACAATTGATAAATACTATACGAATAAGGATACCGTTGATATATGTATGAAATTAATTAATGATAATGTGAATATTAATAAAGATGATGATTTGGTTATCGAACCCAGTGCGGGCAACGGTTCATTTATACCACATATAAAACTAATTTCAAAACATCATCTATTCTATGATATTGAACCTGATAATGATAATATCGTTCAAAAAGACTTTATTTCACTTGAATACGATGATATACCCAATTCAAAATCTTACGACAGAATTCATGTTATCTGAAATCCACCATTTGGACGACAGTCGTCTCTTGCTATTAAATTTATTAAACAATCCTCTCGATATTGTAATAGCATATCATTTATATTACCAAAATCTTTCAAGAAGAATAGTTTAAAAAAACATTTCCCACTATCTTTTCATTTGGCGTTGGAATATGATTTGCCCGATAATGCTTTTAATGTTAATAATACTATTTATAATGTTCCTTGTGTATTTCAAATATGGATCAAGAAAGACACCGAACGCGATGCTCCTGTTAAACTTTTACCGAATAATTTTAGATTTGTTAAAAAAGATGACGACCACGACATTTCTTTCACCAGAGTAGGCATTAACGCTGGTAATATTGATACTGATACTAATTCAAAATCTATTCAATCTCATTACTTCATTCGATTTGATAAAAAAATTTCCAATACGCTATATACTAAACTTCAAAATATTCAATATGATTGTAAAAATAATACTGTTGGACCTAAATCTATATCAAAACAAGAACTCATTAAAGAATTTAATGCTATTATGAATTAATTATATGAGACATTCCTTATTCGAATGGTCACCAAAAACTATCACTAAAGAAATTATCACGGTCTTTATTTGGTTTTTTGCCGCTCACGACGGGTTCCTTTAATTTTATTCATTCTATTTCCACCTTTCGTAAAATCATAGATGAACCCAAAACGTGGTTTTCTGATATTATTCTATTATACCGGAATTCTTTGTTATATTTTCCATTACCTTACTAAACGCAGTTTCGCGCGGAGCGGTTGGTATCAAATTTCGCTGGATTATAAGACATTGCTTAGAAAAATCTGATTCCATATCAGCAAATTCCTCTGCACGATTCACCTTTTCTTTTATCAGAGTTTTCATGGTGCTCCTTGTTACTTCTTGTATTCCATTTTTCAATGTATCTTGAGAACCTTCTTTATCCCACTCATCATTTTCTTTGATATAGAGTGTTTTACGTTTTTTATCAGTGCAATGAATTGGTCTTTTATATTTTCCCAAACCTTTTAAACTTTCAATAAAAAGCTTTGAAATCCCTTTAACATACCCACATTCTGCTTGGTTCTCTATATCTTCAAAAGAAACTTGAATTTGTTTTATGAAATCAGAAAAGTTTATTGCGTCTTTACAGTCCTCATTTAAAAATACTTGTAGATTGAATTGATTATTGTTTGTATTGTTTGTTGTATTGTTATTACCTATCTTTGGTACCATTTCTAACATAGTTTTTTGCATTTCTCTATTTTGTTGAATCAATTCATCAGTTTGGTTGTTTTTGGCAATTAGTAAATTCATAAGTTCTTTATTTTGTGTTATAATTTCAATCATAGAAGGTTTTTCTTCGGTTTCTACACATACTATTGTATTATTTATTACGGAACAAACCCCTTTATGCTTATGTAATCCTTGACGATACTTATATATTTTTCCACATTCACAAATGAATTTTTTGGAATTTTTTGGAATTTTTTCGTCATTCATCGTCATTCGTTTGTGTTTAGCAGTCATTAAATGTTTGTCATAGTTTGATTGTTTAAAGCATTCAAAGTTACAAGTTTTACAAATATATTTCGCAGCATTTTTCGGCATTTTTTTGTAATCCAAAGTCATTCTATTGTAAGATTACAAAAAAAATGCCTAAATGAAACGAATGAAAAACAAAAAAAATATTATGCTAACAAAATATATATATATAAATACGATTTACTGCATTATGGTAAGAACCCATTTTTCAGAAATGTTGCTGAGAAAGTATTCTCAGAAAAATGAAAATTGGACAATTATTTTTGTCCACTTTTCGAAAAATCATAGAAGAATCCAAAACGAGGTTTTCTGAGATTTAAAAAATTGAAATTCACAAATTATTATATAAAAATGAATACACATTTTAAATTAAATGACCGAACCAACCAACGACATCGTTAATGCAGACGGTATTGAATATTTAAAGAGCATAGAAGACAATTCTATAGACCTAGTATTAACAGACCCTCCCTATATTACATCTTCTGTAACTGGTATGGGTAATCTTCATAAACAGATAAAAGATAATCAAGCGAAAGGTGTAGAATTCGTAAAGACAGAAGATGATTGGAACAAATTAAAAGATAAATATGTTGGTAAAAAGAAAGATATGACTGAAGATGCAATGAAGACGAATTATTTGAAGTATGGGTCGGTATACGGTTCGAAATATAGTGTTCAAACCGAATATGGTGAATGGGATACATCATTTACTATGGATAAACTAGACGAGTTTATTGGTGAATATTATAAAAAACTCAAAAAAGGAGGGACTATGATAGTGTTCTTTGATATATGGAAGATTACTCCTCTCAAAGATATAATGGAAAAACATAAGTTCAAGCAAATTCGTTTTATTGAATGGATTAAAACAAACCCGCAACCCCTCAATTCACAAACGAATTACCTAACGAATTGTCGCGAAATCGCATTACTCGGCGTGAAGGGTGGTAAACCTACGTTCAACAGTAAATACGATAATGCTATATATAACTTTCCACTACAAGGAGGTAAAAGTCGGTTTCATCCTACACAAAAAAGTCTTCTGCTATTTGAAGAATTGATAAAAAAACACTCAAATGAAGGTGATGTAGTTATGGATACTTTCCTTGGTAGTGGTACTACAGCAATTGCTGCAAAAAATACAAAACGGGCATTTAAAGGTTGTGAAATATCTAAAGAATACTATGAAAAAATGAATGATAAATAAAATTGAATTATAACATTTTACGGTGAGGCAATCGGCGTAGGTGATACAACTACCATTTATAGTCAGCATCGTGGTTATGGACGTCTGCTGGTTAAAACCGCGGAGGATATTATAAGAATAAATGTGGTTATTTCCGCGAGGGCACATATATGGTTAAGTTTATCTGAATATCCACTAATAAATCGGTAGTATATACTTCATTTCTGTAGTGTTTATAGCACTATTACCAAAGTATAATTCAATAAATTTTTGTGTTTTATCATCATCAAATGACTTGATTATCTTCTCATACGAGTTTTTTAATTCGTCGCGACTCTTATCTCCCGTTGAACGAATACAGATGAGGTGATTTTCTATTAAATAATCATAATCTACATCAATTAAACAGTATCCAAAGTTATATTTTCCTACACCATAACCACGATTGATGACGAGTATCATATCTTTGTTTCCGTCCTGCTTAATATAATTTTTCTTGTCTTCATTCTTATATTTCGTCAATACCAAATTATTATCTTTAATGTCGCTGCTATAAATTAGACGCGTATTCGTGCTATCGTTTGTTAGCTCGCCCTTCTTTTGGTTCCAGACAACATTACCAACATTCACGTTCATTCCCATAGCGCTCAATGTAGTGCTGTTCTTGCGAAGAGTGGTTAATTCTTTCGTTTTCTCCTTGGTATTAAATATAGTATAATCTAAATGCTTTGTTACATAGTCATTATTAGAGAACCTCTTCTGTTTTTTAATAGTAATTAATACAGTTTCTTGTTTTGTATCCAGATATTTATCATTAACACACTCTGTAATATCCAGTATCTTATAATTGTCATTAATGTGTTTTCGCGTCTTATCATAATACAAGCAATTCAAGAAATTTGCGGGTAACACAAACCCGAGAATGCCGTTGTCGTTCAATAACTCCAACGATTTAAAAATAAATATAATAAATATATTAGGACGACCATCGTAATATCCTTTGTATTCATCGGGCATATCATTTTTACTAATAACGTAATAAGGTGGGTTTCCAATAATTAAATCGTATTTATCGGTTGATTCCCATTTCAAATAATCTGCGTGTATTAGAGTTGTATTCGTATATGTATCGTCTTTTATAGAATCATAAATCGTGTTGTCGTATTCAATTCCCGTAATATCGTATTTTTCACTCTGGAACACCTTTATATACTCACAAGAACCACAAGAAGGTTCGAGCACCTTTTTTACACCCTTCAAATGCTTTTTTAGGATCTGGGCGTGTTTTTCTATAATACTTGGCGGTGTAAAATATATTCCATTCTTATTCTTCATATCTTTATTTATTTGTTTCGTTAATTGCTTAGATTTTTCAGTGTAGTCGGTCATTTTTATTTATATATATATGAGCTCTAAATTTTAAATCATTTTTATAGAGGTAATATATATTATTTTATAGAGGTAATATATATTATAAATGCAAAGAACATTAGAAACATTTTACGAATGGTCAAAATGGGAAGGAATTATGCACAATATATTATTATTATTAGGGATATACATATTGTATTTATTCTATGTAAATAAAAAAGAAAGAACCTTGTCTAATATTTTATTATTTACAATTATAATTAGCATTGATACATTAATTCATCAAAATATTAATATACGTAATCATAAAAAAACGAATTATCTATAATAATGATTTCATTAGATAAAATAGTGTCTTATTAAATTTTCATTACTTGTTTAGTATGTGAGCGAACCTTTCACTATATAATAATGCATTACGGCGGTAGCAACGTGCCAACCACCGTGTAAATATACAAGTGTTCCTTCTTGTGGACATGCGTTATTTCTATATAGAAATCTTTCGTATTCCCAGAGAACCTTACCCAAAATAAATACAAAAATCGCCTTATTATATGATATATTAATACCATAATTAATATTATTATTTATTATTAGTCCTGACATAGCAAGACCCTGACTAGTAATCACAGTTAAAAATACGGTGTAGTTACCAGTCAATATATATAATAATGATAACACAGACACAGAGCACTCATATATTTTATTTCTAGAGAACCTTATGTCTATATCAAGCATTTTTATGTAAGAATCACATAATAATACTATTGGTATTTCATCTAACAACTGACCAACGCGTGTTCCCGAACCGTGAAAGCATATACTTCCTATACCGGTGAGACACATCAATAAAGAACTGTATATAGACAACAAATTATGACCCATTTGTCGTGTGTTGTAAACAGATACTAAATACACTATATTACTGAACGTATTTATCGGTTCATTAAACCAACGATTATCTTCTAATTGTTGGTTCGTATATCGTTCACACCATTCTATACTTGCCATTCGTTATATTATTTACGGAGAGAATCGTAATTAGTTATAAACCATTTTATTGTATCTTGTATGCCTCTCTCAATATTTATTGTTTTTACATCACCGTATAACGCCTTCCATTTACTATTATCTGCTGTTTTTTTATATTGACCATCAGAAAATTTATCATCAAATACCATTCTGGATTCCCAATCAAATTCCCGAGATATTAAACGCGCGACATTACCTATACTAATCTCATCATCTTCATCTACACTTAAAATAATAGTATTCGTTTCGTCGTATTTATAATCATCCAGTATTTTTATAATCATTCGGGCAAGGTCTTGTGAATGTATAAATTGTCTTAATGGAGAACCTGAACCATAAACAATAAAATCCTCGTTATTTTTCCTAGCTAAATAACATTTATGTATTAAAGCAGGTATCACGTGACCATCTTTTAAATTAAAATTATCGTGTGGTCCGTATATGTTCGTTGGTATTACACAAATGAACTTACAACCTTCCGGGTATTGTTCGTTATAAGCACGACAACCAATTTGTAACATTCGTTTCGCATAAGCATAAGTATAATTGGAATCGTGCGGGGGACCATCGTGTAACATAGTTTCGTTTATGGGATACACGGTTTTATCGGGGAAAATACAAGTAGATAAACAACATACACAGGTTTTTACATTTGTTTTATGACATACCGATAAAACATTTTGATTTATCATTATATTTATGTTCCACATCTTCATTTTTTCATCTATATTACGGAAAAGACCACCCACATATGCCGCCAAATGAATTACTTTATCCGGTTTTATCTTCTTGAAATATTCTAATGTTTCTTCATAGTTTGTTAAGTCACATAGACAACTCGACGAAAATATATACTCATCGTCCGTATTATCATTTGAAATAATGTGTCTTATACCATTACCTACTAAACCGGAACCACCGAGCACTAATATTATCATATGGTCGTGGTTATTTTATATTTTATATCTTGCTTATTTTATATTATTTACAAACCTATTAAATAAGTGGTATTGTTAATATTATATATTATGACGGTAGTAATTGCTGAATATATCTGGATAGGGGGGAATGGTGACGATATTCGTTCTAAAAGTAGAACTCTAGACTTCATACCGTGTTCAGTGAGCGAACTTCCAATTTGGAATTTTGATGGTTCGTCTACTGGACAGGCACCGGGAAATGACTCGGAAGTAATGCTTCATCCCGTATCCATTTACAGCGACCCTTGGAGAGGCGGTCAAGATATTTTGGTCATGTGCGAAGCAATCCTCCCTAATGGCGTACCAGCAAAGGCAAATCATCGGGCATACGCCAGAAGTGTTTTTGAAACCGATACTGTTTCTTTAGAAGAGACATGGTATGGATTAGAACAAGAGTATGTGCTGTTTGAAAAGGACGGTAAAACACCACTCGGTTGGCCGGTTGATGGATATCCTGCACCACAGGGTCCGTATTATTGTGGAGTTGGTTGTGGTAATGCAGTCGGACGCACTATTATGGATCAACACTATGAAGCTTGTATTATTGCTGGAGTGAAAATAGCAGGAACAAATGCTGAAGTAATGAAGGGTCAATGGGAGTATCAAATCGGTCCTTCTGAGGGATTGGAATGCGGAGATCATATGTGGATTGCAAGATATATTTTATATCGCATCTGTGAGTATCATGATATTGTAGTTAGTCTGGATCCCAAACCCGTAATTGGTGACTGGAATGGTTCTGGTTGTCATTCAAATTTCAGCACAAAATCTATGCGAGATGGTGTAGAAAATAGTATTGAAACGGCAGTATTTAATCTTTCAAAAACACACGCTGAACATATGAATGTGTATGGTTCAGGAAATGATAGACGAATGACTGGACTACACGAAACATCTACTGTAAATGATTTCTCATATGGCGTCGCTAATCGTGGTTGTTCAATTCGTATTCCACGCGATACTGCTAAAAATAAGCGAGGATATATTGAGGATAGACGCCCAGCAAGTAATATTGATCCATATCTCGTGTCTGCTAAGATTGCCGAGACCGTTCTTCTCAGGGATTTTGGTTCACACAACATTACATTAGAAATGGAGATGTAATATTACTATTTTTACACCCTTGTTCGTCGTGTTTAAATACATTATTTTAACGAATAATGCATTTTAAAAAATTCTTAAATGTAAAATGATATAATGATTACGAACTATTATATGATAAGTTATATGTCGTCTGATTGTGAAATTTGTGCAGAAAAATATAATCGTTCAAATAGATTACCAATAGAATGTGGATTTTGTGAATATAACGCGTGTCGGTCTTGCTGTGAGGTATGGATTCTTGATAATACTATACCACAATGTTTGAATACAACGTGTCGTAAAGAGTGGAATCGTAAATTTTTAGTAAGCAATTTCACGAAAAAGTTCATTACGACTACATATAAGAACCATCGGGAGAAAATACTACTGGATGAACAACGGGCTTTATTACCTGCAACACAACCGATAGTAGAGCGCCAAATTGAATCTGAACGCATTACCACTCAAATTAATGATTTAAATCAAAGAATCCGTGAGTTGAATATAGAAGCTTGGCGTCTTTCGCGTCATAGACAGAATTTAAACGATACTACCACTACAAACGCGCGTCGTGCGTTCGTTCGTGCTTGTCCCGATGCAGAATGTCGTGGTTTCCTTAGCACCCAATGGAAATGTGGTATTTGTGAGAAATTTACTTGTAATAAATGTCATAACGTTATAGGTACAAACAAGGAAATAGAACATACGTGTGACCCTTCAAATATTGCAACTGCCGAATTGTTGAATAATGATACCAAATCCTGTCCAACGTGCGGTACTGGTATTCATAAGATTGAAGGTTGTGATCAGATGTTTTGCACGATGTGTCATACTGCATTTAGTTGGAGAACTGGACGCATTGAGACTCATATACATAATCCACATTATTACGAATTAATGCGTCGTATGGGTGGTAATATACAAAGGGACCCGTATGAAGTTATATGTGGTCGTGAAATAAATCATATATTTACTCGTCAATTAGTTACTGAAATGAATATACATCGTATACCTAGAAGTCAAAGTAAGTATATTACAGATATATGTCAAAAAATTGCTCATAATCGTTATGATTTATTACCTCGTTATCAAGTAGACCATGTATTGAACCATCAGGATTTACGAGTAGCATATTTACGTAAATATATAGATGAAACAGAGTTTAAAGTGCGTTTACAACGCATGGATAAGAAAACGAGTGTTAAACGTGAAATATATGATATATTGAATGTCGTTCAAAATGCGGTTACTGATATTTTATATAGATACCATGATAAGATAGTGAATATGGATACTACATATGAACTATCAAGCGATGAAAAAAAGGCTGAATTTAATTCTTTGATCGAAGAAATACCTCGTATTAAAGATTATGCTAACGAGTGTTTATCTGATGTATCAACAGCATACGGAACTGTAAGAAAGCGTTTTGATGATGAATTGCGTTTTAGTTATTAGTCATAAAGACCCTTATTACAAACTTCATATGATTAAATTATACTATTGTCGAGTAGGAATTCCTCGTCTGTTTTACGTTCAGGTTCTTCATATTTACCCTTCAGTAAAGCAACCATGATAAAAGTTAGATCATCAAAATCATAATCCATTACCAATAATTCATTCGTTTTTACATTATATAATTTGAATTCGCGTGGTTCTTTATGAATTACATTATATACCCATGCATAAAAAATCAACTGAATTTTGTGTTCTAATATTAGAGAACCTGTGCATTTAAATTCAAATACTGATTTAGTAGTCATTAAATCAAGTATTCCAGAGAACTCAAATTGAATATTCATAAAATACGGCGATAAAATACGATTTAATTGCTCTTGTTCTCCAATCATTGAAGGTGATATAATATATTTTTCTGCTTCGAACGGAGAACCTTCATTTACTTCATCATAAATAACACTTTTATAACGTTCCATACAAGTTTCAATTAGTTCATAAGACAACCAATCATAGTCATTTTCATCAATTTGTTTCAATCTATAGTTAAGGTTCTCTTCAATAGATGAGAGAACATTTGCGAGAAAAAGATAATCTTCTATAGTTTTACAAGGATTTGGTAACTTATCTACAAACCCCCTTATATATACGTGTTCATCTTCTCGAGATTCTAATAATAACATGTGTATTCTCTTGAATAATGTATTACCTGGGTTCTCTTTTTCTGGATAATATTCATTATATAACTGGTCGTATAACATACAAGGAATTGCTATTCCATTTAGATCGCTCACTCCTTCATATAAACCGTGTTGTGTCTGTATGATATTTGGTATTTCTAATTCTGAAATTAAAGTGCTTGTTAGAGAACCTGGTTTAAAAATGCGTTCAATAATGGGTGTTATTTCTTCAATAACTGGGTCTGGTATAAAATTCACAAGTTCACTGCCGCGAATGCGTTTTGTTTTTATGAGGTTCTCGTCTTTCTCTTCTGTTTCTATTTCAAAATACTTTCTGGGTGTTCCCTTGAAATCAATAAAATCGGTTCGTCCCATCTCATGATGGTTCATTTTTAAGAATTCTAATGGTCTTGAATAACGATTGTTTTCGAATTCAATTACAAATAACTTACAAGATGCACGCGTGGTTGCTACATAAAACACATTGGGACAAACAGACATATCAGTTTCGTCACGTGCAAACCGCTTATAATAATCATTATCAAAACCAAGGACAAATACATATGGTCTTTGGCGTCCTTTGGATGAATGAAATGTGGAGAACACGACTTTACCATTGATGATTCTTTTATCTAATTTACCAATATCAAATGTAGGAACATAACATGGAACATCGTTGGTTACGAGTGCGTTTTCTATACTTTTTACAATAGAACTCTTTACAGATGCCGTCAAAATAAAAATGTCGTTGGGTTTCACACCCGCATCCAATAATTGTTTTATATTATGGACGATGTATTTACCTGTATTATGTGGATTTCCTCTATAATATACGACAGGTTCTCCTGATTTACAAGATAACATAAGTTCTTCATTCAACATTGTTTTATTTACAAAGGAAGAAACCTGATCTGTAATACGATAAGACATCTTGAGAGTGCAATGAATAAAGCGCTTATCTTTTATAAAAGTAAAATCTCCCCAAACCTTATCACCCAGAGATAGAAAACGCGAATCAGAACCCTTGAATTCATACAACGACTGTCTAACGTCACCAAGTATCAATAATTGAACTGGATTACCACCATCTTCTAAAAACTTTTTAATTAAACGATAGTATAAAGGAGTATTATCTTGATATTCATCTAACATACACATATCAAAACGTATAATATTACGGACGGGTTTCATATCATTCTTGAGAACCTTACGAATGCCTGTATCAGTATTACATTCTTTTGAATAATAATGGAAACCCAAACTATGAAACGTATGAACCTCTATATTGGTCAAACCCATCGCTTTAACCTTCTCTATATTTTCAGCACGCAGTTCAGAGTTATAAGTGAGTTGTATTATTTTTTTATCAGGGAACTGTTTGGCTGCGGCGAGAATAGTACTGGATTTACCAGAACCTGCAACCGCGCTGCAAATGACGTTATAACCTTCTTTTAATTTATCTATAACATATTGTTGCTCCCCAGAGGGTTTGTTCATACGTAGTCTAATAATATATATGAACTCATATTTAAACGTTTTATTAATATTTATTGTAATAAGAGAGAACATACTATTAGTCATTCGGAATTACCATACTACATCGTTCCAGAACAACCATTTGCATCGTTATAGTCAATAACTGCTGGTCATTTATGAGATTTAAAACCTGTAATTTATCTTTATCATAATCCAGTTTATTCATTCGTTTCATTAATAATTCCTGGTTATTGATATAACGCGTCACGGGTGTTGGGTCTGAATTACGGCGGTTCTTAATTATGTTATTCATCATATGTTTTGTATCCAATATACCAGGATCATTCTTCATTTCATTATATTTTTCTTTCAATTTACTAACCTCACAAGGAACATACTTATTTGTTGGTTCAGATAAACGACGCTCTCTATTCAATCTAAATTTTGGTTTTTCTGCTTTGATAGAACCTACGGGTTTTTCTGGAACAAATTCGGGGTATTTTGGTTCTATTGTATCAAGTTGTTCTATGACTTTATTGGATACTTTGGAGTCATTCTTATCGTTTATTATTTCGGGTTGTATATAATTTTGACTTTTCACACGCGGTAATGCGTCCTTGCGTTTTTGTCTTGATGTTATGGGACGACGCGTTGTTATGACGGATGCACATTTTAACATAGTCAAGTAATTTAAAGTATTATGAATTATACCTATTTTCGGGTGATTTGGATTAGTTGCTTTCCATAATATTTTCATTTCCTCTGTATCGTAATGTGGGTCAATAGCACCAATGACAAAAATATGATTTTTAATATTAACGGATGTCTTATGCTCAAACAACACACGAGTAATAGTGCGTCTACGTGAAGGAATAAAACTATGTTTATCCGCCACCGCACGAATACACTCTTTAAATGCTAACATATCTTGATTTATCGCTACAGTTTCTACGTGTTCTCGTTCTTCGTCGGGGGTTTCAAAACCAGCAGTATCAATAATACGTATTTCCAAACCATTAAACATTAATTTGATTATCAAATGAGCACGTGATGAATTGTGAGTGCTAAATTGCTGTTGTTTCCAGCAACCAAGACAATCTTTGAATGTATTAAATACTTGGTTCACTGCTATTTTACGCGCAGGTTGTATGATAAACAACTGATTTTTATAAACTTGTGTCACTTCAATCGTTGTATTGGCAATTCCGGCATTATCAATATCTTTAATTATTCCGCATAAAACACTGTATTTATTATGTAAACCACTTGAATCCATACCTAATAAATTATATGTTTTACCCGAACCCGAAGTTCCAAATCCAACTATTGTTATTACATCTTTTTTTATAAGAGTATCTGTAGTTGTATTCAATACATGATAAATGTGTTTTTGTAATGTGTTTTTATAAAACATAGGAGAACTTTCACTTATTTGCTCACTTTTCTTAAATGTGTATATTTTCTTATATTTTTCAATTGTATGTATTTGATTTTCTGAAAATCGAATACATGTAGTAGTATGATTATTATATGTATTTGATGGTCTACTCACAATATACGCATTCATTACAACACTATTATACAAATAACAAGACATAAAAATTATAACGCATTTTGTCATCTTTAACGGAATGCGTAACCAAAAATACCAACCGCAATCAAACCTAATGCAAAACCACCGTGATAATATTTATTCATACTCTTATACATTTCCAACCACGCCTTAACATCTTCAGGTTCGGTAATTTCCTCCAACATCCATTTTGTTTTTGGTGTTAAAATATAGTAGAAATAGTTTACCAGGAATGCTGATGCAATAATGGTACATACAAGATTAAGGGGACATAATCGTTCTCGTCTGATATAATTATTATATAATATGATACTAACCGCCAGACATAATCCTAACCCATAACCCGTATAATATATTTTAGTTCGTTCTAAAACGATTTCGTCATACGTATCCATTAATTCGTGTGGTAAGTTATCGCGATACTTCTTGATAGTTTCATTTTTTGCGGTTAAAAAAGTCATATAAACCATAGCAATTAAAAAGACGGCAGATATAGAACAACTAATGTAGCAACACGTCATCTATATATATTACTTTTTCATATTTTCCTGCGTGTTTTACGTGTTTTACCACCAGTTTTTTTCATCGTTGAACGCTTGAATTTACTTCTAAATTTTGGATTATTCTGGAGACCACGTAATAGACGTAATTGCTTCTGCGCATTTTCCATAGTCGCGCACTTAGAAAAGACCTTTTTTGTATTTTTATTAAATACTTTATAACAAGCACGGTTAGGCATTTTACGAATACCGTATGGCATAATATATATATATATATATATATATTGATTTATGTCAGCGGCATCATCGTCACCATCTACCATAAATAATACAGCAACACTGGTTATAACGTCTCATGGTATTTGGCGAGATTCCGAGAATTCTTTCAAATTACCCATTGGTATAAATATGATTAAAGCAACACAAATTGGTGTAGTGAATATATTAGATCAGAAAGTTTCGAATTCGATACCAAAATTAGTAGAAGATGCAAACAAATTGCAAACCACAATAGAGAAAGTTGCTCACTACCAACGCGAGTTAAACTCTTTAGATAATTATAATTGTCGTCATTCGTTGAGTTGTAAAACGCGATTAAAAAGAACACCTACCGCAATCCAATACGCTAACGAATACGAAAATGAAGGCGACAAGGACGGAACACAATACTTAGACCAAGTTATAACATATGATAATATTGTAAAAAAAAAAGGAAGGATGATGCCAAATAAAAGTTTTGAGTTAAAAAAAAGTGATTTTAAAGGAAAAGGGAAGCATAATGAATACGATGATAGAATGGTCTTATATTTACCTGATGGTAGTAAGACCGACATTTTAAATAATTGGATGTCTACGTATAATACGCAGAATATTGCTGAATCAGTGATACGCAAGAATCGGGATATAATTGAAACAACACTAAAAGATATATTGAATAAAATCAAAGAAGAATACGGATTGAAAAATATAATAATAATAGATTTATCTTGCAATTCTATAGACATTGAAGAAGAAACCGAAGAAACCGAAGAAACCGAAGAAACCGAAGAAACCGAAGAAACCGAAGAAGATAAGCAAAAACGCCAATCCATAGATAGAGCAAGACGCAACTTTATACGAAGTATCAAAAAACGGTTAAATTCGAATTTCGGTGTAAAAACAGAAAAAAGAAAAATAAAAAATAAAACAAATACCAAAAAAAACAAAAATTTAATAACAAAAATTATAAATTAATCATGGCATATATTTTCAATCCATTAGATATAGGAGCAGAGAATATATTGGTCTCTGCAAAATCTTCAATAATCGGTGTATTATTACTGATAATAGTATTACCTTCATATGTTTTGAAAGTAATAATGTCACCTGCTTGAAATTGGTTCCAAAAATGTTTAGTTGTATAAGAAACAAAGGTAGCATATGAAGCATTAACTCGTCTTTTATAAACAACTGTTCCACTACGAGTGACTATCATTATAGATGTTCCATTCGTATTATCACTGGAAACCGTGCTTACTTCTATTGTCAAAAAACTGGGCACACCATTAGGAACAACTAATTTTGTAACATATAATCCAACATTTTCATCAACGATAGGTGTCTGATCGCTGGGTAACCAATTATTTCCTATCCATATAACATCAGTAGCAGATGGATCTATAATATTATTATTTTCAACATTTTGTAGATAATTATGGGTTGTGTATATTTTCAACTCACCCCAGTCATTTATTGCAGTGGATTTAGTAAAATCTGAATAGAATAAAAGACTACCTGCTATACCAGGATTGTATGGTCCAGTTTGACCTATAATTCCCTGTGGTCCAGTATAACCAATCAATCCTTGAGGACCAGTATAACCTGTACTACCTGTAGCACCAGTATTAGTTGATGAACCATCTATTCCATTAATCCCTTGTGGTCCAGTATAACCGGTTGGTCCGGTAGGTCCCTTTGGTAATATTTGATTGGCAAGTGTTGTTCTTAAATAAGAAAGTGTAGAACCATTAAAATAAAAATTAACGGTCTGTGCTATGGTGCTATTATTCGGATACTGCTTTGCATATAGGCGAATACGAATATTACTTTCATAATCAGGAAACGAATGGAAAGGGAAATATAAAGAATGCACATAGCGATTATTCGGAACAAAACCAGTTATCAATGAAGGTGATATTTCACCATCAATGATAAGAACTTCATTATCAGATTGGTCAAGTTCATATATTTTCATATAAAAAACAACATCACTTGATGATTGATTTACTCCAGCATATAAATGCAAATCCCATAAACCCTGAGCAATAGAGGTGGTTGATAGTGTTTCAAATTGAGTATTAAATGAAATTATCTCTACTGGTGTAGTTTCATTAGAAGCAAATGTATATGATAATATTTTTTGAGAGATATTCAAACTTGGGTCCTCAACCATAATTCCAGATACGTCCGGTATAGTCGTGGTGCTAGGTTGTAGAAAGAGGTTATATTCCAGTGATAACCCGGGAGGTCCCTCGGGACCTGGTGCGCCAAAACCGGTCGGTCCAATTGGACCGATAGGACCCGTGCGACCCATCGTATTTGCTCCTGCTGGATAATACGGTATATTCTCGCCTTGTACACATACACTACTTACAGGTGCCCCTTGAATACCGTTATAATTAATATCACCATTTTCACCGGTTGCACCATTACAATTTCCACTCAAAGTATAGGTGCAAGGACCATATAAGGGTATTCCAAAAAGACTTCGTGAATATGTGCTATTAGTCACACTATCAATCATATTATTTTGTGTATTAAGTCCCGCCGAACTATCTGGATTAAATCCATTCAGTTGTCTAAATTTTCTTAATTTTGTGTAATCGCTGGAAGACATTTATATATATGAACCATATATTCTCAGACTATTTTAAGAATAATGAGTAATTTTTTTCATGTTACAAGTCTTCCATTGAGAATTAATCAATATTCATATCAAATAAAAGAAAATGATTCATATTTAATTGTAGAAACGATGAGTCAAATTATTCTACCATCAAATCCCGCCGATTCAAAAGCAATATTAATAACTAATGTATCTGACCATAAAATAAATATTGAATCAACGGATGGAATAAATAAAATATATAACCATTTATATTCCCCGGAAGGGACATTTGATTTAATAATGGAAGAAAACCGGATTTTATATATTATTTACATAATGAATTATTCAACAAATATAGGTCGTTGGGTAACACATTTCGGTTAAAAACACATTTATATAAAAAACCAAATAGAACTCTCTGTAAAATATATAAAAATACACTCTAATATGTCTAATTTATATTTAGGGAAACAAACTATAGTAAAAAATAATGATTGGGATTTCGGTGGCACAAACGTTCATGGTGCTAATTCGTTTAGTGTAGATGGAACAATTAGTTCTATGCCCCCTGATTTTGAAACACTGGGCAAAAACTGGACAGATATATCGCTGAACGCTCGTAATTATAATTCCATAACAACATCATCATCTGGTCAATATTGTTCTATAACTGTTTCTGGAGAGACAATTTTCAATTCATCAAACTATGGCGCTACTTGGGTTCAAGCGGACAATGCACCAAACGCCAGTTGGGTTAATATAGTTTCATCTGCTGACGGTGTTTATCGTAGTGCTTGTATAAACAACGGTTCTATAATGCGTTCGGTAGATTATGGCACCACGTGGAGTTCAAGTGATGCTTCGGACAACAATTGGTCAAATATATCAATGTCTTCATCGGGACAATATCAAATCGCATGCATTAATAATGGTGCTATATTCTATTCAACAAACTATGGTTTAAATTGGACACAATCTAATTCTACTACAGATGCTTGGAAATCAGTTACTATATCTTCTCGTGGAAAATTAGCAACTGCTGTAAGTGAATTGCATATTTTTCACTCCAACGACTACGGTCAAACCTGGACTATATCAAGTGATGATACTGCAACGGGTGCTATTGATGTAGTAATGTCTTATGACGGATTATACCAAACAATTATAGGTCAAACTAACATATATTACACGGATACAAGTGGTTCAACATGGAATATATCACAAGACCTATCTGGTGCTATAATGAATTCCTTAACGATGAGTGCAACTGGTGAATACCAAGTAATTGGATTAGATAATAATAAACAATACATATCGAAGGATTATGGTAAAACTTGGGTCGTAAGTGATAGTATAATTTCATATTGGACAAGCGTTGCACTGTCTTCAACCGGACAATATTTATATGCTATTTCTAGTAACGTCGGGAAAACGAGTAGCACATTGAATAGAAGTGTATTGGATAATCAATTAATATACTCTTTGTCTGGCGGAGGGAAGGGTCAAATTGGTGCAACCGGACCTCCATCAACTGGAATAGTAAATTTATACGACTCTGCGTTTAGTGGTGAATCCAGTTTTTTCGGAACACTCGACCAATTTGGAAATGACGGAGGAGCATTAAACCCCGATAACCCATATGCTTTTGAAGTTACAACTTCAAGTTGGAATGGAACAAACACTGTTACTGCTGGACCGACAGGAGCAACTGGAGCAACTGGACCACCATCGACAGGAATAGTAAATTTATATGACTCTGCTTTTAGTGGTGAATCCAGTTTTTTTGGAACATTAGAGCAGTTCGGTAATGACGGAGGAGCATTAAACCCCGATAACCCATATGCTTTTGAAGTTACAACTTCAAGTTGGAATGGAACAAATACTGTTACTGCTGGACCGACAGGACCAGCAGGTTTAACAATAGATTATACAACTGACGTATCGTTGAATTATATAACCATTCATGGTGGTATAAATCTAGGAGGACATTTGATACCAACATCAAACAATACATTCGACATAGGAAGTTCCGAGTATAAGATTAGAGACCTTTATGTGAGTGATAATAGTATATGGTTAGGCGATGACCATAAGATAGCGATAGCGGAAGGTAAAATGAAATTTATCAAACGAAAAATAGATGCTATCCCTACTGGTATAACAGGAATTACAAATACAGGCATAAATGCTTCATTTGATGATGCCAAACAGTATTTCTGTAGTATAGGACAACATAAATCGTGCATACAAGATTTTAAAGTTTGTGATTGGATACAATATACAAAAGCACGTGGATTATCAAATCAATCGGCAAATAATATATACGATGTGTGTAACGACTTCAACGACGACGAAGGTGTAGCAACACAGACTAATAATGGAACAATCCAACAATGGACACCATAATTTAGAGACTAATTAGTTAAATTTTATTGTATGTTTATATATGACTTTTATATATAAACATGTCCAATGGTTGGGTTGAACATTCATCTACTTCAAATCTATTAAAAAAGACGTATATAAAGGATTTTTTAGATGTAAGTGGTGAAATGTATGTGCGTAATGGAAGTATAAATATAGAAGGAAATATAAATGCTACTGGAGATTTAACTTGTAAAAATTTATCGTTGGTGTCAGGTGCTTTGGATAGTGGTGTAAATAGTGATGTTCAAACTGCGTTAGATGGAAAACAAGCAACTGTAACCGCGGGTTCAAATATAACTATAAATGGTTCAACAATAACTTCAAGTGCAAGTGGTGGTATAGCGGGTATAACAGAAACAATCATAGATGGGAATGATACAACTTTAATTAATGGAAATGTAAATTTAGATGGTAATTTATATGTTACTGGGGATCTTAGTGTGAGTGGAATTACACACCATACATCAGATGATAGATTAAAAATAAATGAAATTGTTATAGAAAAAGGATTGGAATTTATAAATAAATTAACACCGCAAATTTACGATAAAAAAAACTCATTTGATGATAATACAATCTTAGAAAAAGATAGTGGATTAATTGCACAGGACATTTGGTATAAAACTCCGGAATTGAGACACTTGGTAAAAACGCCAGAGTCTTGGAAGATACAACATATGGAATTGGGAGATACAATAAATCCGGATCCGAGTTATAATGACTATGGTTGGTCAAATAAAACACCAGCAGCTGTAAATTATATTGGAATTATTGCGTATTTAGTTAAAAGTATAAGGGAATTGAATAATAAATACATTGAAAACAAAGAATTAATTGATAATTATAAGGCAAGTAAAAATGCTTAAAATGTATTTTTATACTCATTATATACTATATAATGAGTAACTCGTGGTTAGAACATCCAAATACTTCAAATTTATTCAAACAATCCTATATAAAGGATTTTTTAGACATTAGTGGTGATTTATACATACGCAATCATAATATTAATGGCGTAGATTCTGATATATCAATGAATGGAACA
>Ga0075460_10000203_pt1 | contig 21692 bp, 33 predicted proteins | sample DEB08_DNA_3_FD_77580 | JGI IMG/M metagenome (GOLD analysis project Ga0075460, IMG submission 77580) | Aqueous microbial communities from the Delaware River and Bay under freshwater to marine salinity gradient to study organic matter... | ecosystem: Environmental > Aquatic > Marine > Coastal ...
AATAGAAGGAATAACTCACATTCAGATCGACAAGCAAAAAGAATTCAAAGATTATGAAGAGTTAATTGACCTTGACATCTCATCAAAAGTAGGTCATAATGCTGTTCATGTTTTCTTGTTTGGTGGAGGAAAAACAACAGGCGCAACTTTAAAAATTCTAGAAAAGATTAAAGACAGAGAGATAACTATAAACTATGTTAGACCTGAACAAAACTTTTTATCTAGCAAGCAAAAGCTAAGAGAAAGAGCCGCATTCGGAATCTTACAAGAACTAGCTAGGTCTGGAGTCTTTAAAAGAATGAATCTTTTTGATTCAGACATTTTATTAAAGTTGAGTGAAGTTTCTTTCTTAGAAAAGAAAAATTACCTATCAGGAACAATCGCGCAGGTTTTTCACATGATTAATTGGGCAAATAAAACTGATGGGGTCTTTTCTAATCTAGAAGAACCATCCGAAGTGAACAGAATTGTTTCATTTGGAATGATTAATCCAGAGGACGGAGAAGAAATCTTCTACTTTCCTCTTGACAGCCAGAGAGAAACCTGTTACTATTTCTTCATGAATCGAGAGGCTCTTGGGACACCGGGAGTTATAGAAAAAATAAACAATCAAATTAAACAAAGAAATGAACAATCTTCATTTAAAATAATAGAATCTGATTGGGAAACCAATCATGTTTATTTTGAATCGTTCACAAACATAATTCAAAAAACCCAAATCAACACGGAGGAATAAATGGGTATTGATCTTAAGAAGATGCGCCAAAAGCTATCTGACCTACATAACAAGGGTGGTTCTGGTGGTGGCGCTAAGTTTTGGAAGCCATCGGAGGGCGAGAATGTAATTCGTATTATGCCTTCACCGGATGGTGATCCATTCAAACACTTTCATTTTCACTACAATCTAGGTGGTGGTGCTGGTGTTCTATGTCCAAAAAAGAATCATGGCGATGATTGTCCGGCTTGTGACTTTGTTTCAAAGCTTTACAATGATGGTGATGATGATTCACGCGAGATGGCTCGTAAGCTTGTAGCAAAGAGCCGCTTCTTCTCAACTGTTCTGGTTCGTGGTGAGGAAGCTGATGGTCCTAAGATTTGGGGTTATAGCAAGACTGTTTATGAGAATCTTCTACAACTAGTTCTAAATCCAGACTATGGTGACATTACTGATGCTGAATCTGGAACAGACCTTGTTCTTACTTATGGTAAGTCACCAGGAGCTATGTTCCCTTCAACAAACATCACTGCTCGTCGTAAGTCTTCACGACTAGTCGCAGATGAAGATTCAATGGTTGAATTGCTAGAGCAAACTGTTGATTATGACAAGCTCTTTGAGACTAAGAGTTCGGCAGACATTTCTCAACTTCTAGAGAAAACTCTATTGGGTGAAGAAGGTGATGATTCTGATGGAGTTGTTGTAACTCCAAAGAAGTCTGGTTCATCTGTAGATGATGCCTTCCAAGACCTACTTGCTGGTTAAATCTGTGAGAGGGGGAGCTTTCGCTCCCCCTCCGTTATTATGGAGAAAAAATGTCTAAAGCAACCGGTCGGCTAAACATAGCTGACATGAAAAAATTAATTAATAAGAAAGCAGGAATGGATGTTGCTTTCTCACTTTCTGATGATAATCCAACAGAGGTAACTCAATTTATTCCTACAGGCTGTAAATGGCTTGACGGAATTATCAAACGCGGAGATTGGGGTGGCATTCCTGTTGGAAAGCTAACAGAGATTGCTGGTTTAGAAGCAACTGGTAAATCTTACATGGCTGCTCAAATCGCTGGCAATGCTCAAAAGATGGGAATTGATGTGGTTTATTTTGATTCCGAGAATGCTATCGATCCAGAGTTCTTAACCAATGCTGGTTGTGATGTAGAGAAATTGCTTTATGTTCAAGCTACATCGGTAGAGTTTGTGCTAGAAACAATGGAGAGCCTACTTGCCAACAATGATAGCCAAATGTTATTTATTTGGGATTCTATGGCTCTAACTCCATCTGTTTCTGATATCGAGTCTGATTTTAATCCGCTTTCAACAATGGCTGTAAAGCCTCGTATTCTTTCAAAAGGAATGTCGAAGTTGATTCAGCCTATTGCTAACACAAAGTCAACTCTATTGATTCTAAACCAGTTAAAAACAAACATTACCAGAACGCCAGCAGAAGCCCTTACAACGCCTTATTTTACTCCAGGTGGTAAGGCATTGGCTTATTCCTATTCTCTACGAATCTGGCTAACTGCTCGCAAAGGTAAGTCATCTTTTATCTATGATGATAAGGGATTCCGTGTTGGAACTGAGGTCAAAGCCAAGATTGAGAAGTCTCGCTTTGGAACTCAGGGTAGAGAGTGTAATTTCAAGATTCTATGGGGTGGTGATGAAGTTCGCATCTTAGACCAAGAAAGCTGGTTTGAAGCAATTAAAGGTTCGGAACAGTTGACAAATGCTGGCGCTTGGTTTACACTACACTATAAAGATGGGACATCGGATAAGTTTCAATCTAAGCAGTGGCTAGATAAACTTCAAGATAAAAAATTCCATGACAGAATTGTGGAATTACTTGAAGAAGAAGTGGTAATGAAGTTTGATAAGAGAATTGGTCATGCTTCAAATTTCTATTCAGAAGACAAAGAAGAACATTATGTGGAGGATGTTGATTAATGGCTAAAGTAGGAATTCATGATTTAAAACCAGGTGGTAAGCGAACCGGAACAAAAAAGAAAACCCGTCAGGGAACGGGAACATTTACTAAATGGTCAAGTCATAAAAATTCAAAGTTGTACAAGAAAAAGTACCGTGGTCAAGGCAAGTAATCTAAGCTTGACTTATTTGGGAGCCCCTGCTAGAATGTGATTTCTAGCAGGGGTTTTTTCTATGGATAGAATTATGATTGTAGACATGCTAAACATGTACTACAGAGCTTACATTGTTGATCCTTCATTATCAGCAAATGGACAACCAATTGGAGGAATTAAAGGTTCATTAAAAATTTTACAAAAACTATGTCGAGAAATCAAGCCAACACAAATTTATATTTGTTGGGATGGTCGTGAAGGGTCTTCTAAACGAAGGAAAATTAACAGTGGCTACAAAGAAGGTCGCAAACCAATTCGATTAAATCGAGACATTCGCCACCTATCAGACCAAGAAGAAATGGAAAACAAGATTTGGCAACAGCTAAGGCTGGCTGAATACTTCAATCAGCTTCCCATCTGTCAATTAAACATTGAGTTCTCAGAAGCAGATGACATTATTGGAGCCCTTGTTGCTAGGTTCCGAGGTAAACAAAAGGTAGTTATCTCAAGCGACAAGGATTACTTTCAGCTACTAGATGACACAACTCTTCTTTATCGCCCAACACAAAAGCAAATCTTAAATAAGAATAACATTATCAGTGAGTACAACATTCATCCATCAAACTTCGCAGTTGCCAGAGCAATCGTAGGCGACAAGAGCGACAATCTCCCAGGAGTAAATGGGGTAGGTCTTAAGACTGTAGCGAAAAAGATGCCTTTTCTTCTAGAGAGAGAAGATTGCCTCTTGAAAGATGTGTTCGACTCTGCTATAGTCGATGATCCATTTTGGGAGAAGATTAAAACCAGTAAAAATTTAATTGAAGAAAACTTCAAAGTAATGAATCTTGGAACAATCAATCTTTCACCTCAAAATAGTAGAATTATTAAAGAAGCGGTAGAGAATTATCCAACAGAATTTGCCAGAACTGAACTAATCAAAATGATGATGAAAGATGGTTTTGCTGAATTAAACTGGGACGATCTCTACACTTCCATGAATCGCATAAGGATTGCCAATGCTAAATAATGATTTTTCAAAATTTGGAAAACACTTTCAAGAAAACCTAGTTCAGATTATGTTTGAAGACCGAGCCTTCTGCGATCAAGTAGGCGAAGTCTTCAAGGTGGAGTTTCTAGAACAGAAATATCTACAGGAGTTTGTTGATAGGTTATTTACCTACAAGACAAAGTTTACCACTCATCCGTCTTCCAATGCGATGGCTTCTGTTCTTAGGACAGAATTGGATGAGTCTAATCAAGTCTTAACAAAGCAAGTAAGAGACTTCTTTGCTAGAATTCAAGCAAATTCTGAGATTGAAGATGAAGAGTATATCAAACACACTTCTCTAGACTTCTGTCGCAAACAAAAGTTAAAAGAAGCTCTGATGAAGTCTGCGAACCTTCTTCAGAAGGCTTCATTCGACGAGATTTCAGTTCTTATTAATGAAGCTCTGAAACTTGGCTCAGATAATTCCTATGGCTATGATTATAAGCTAGACTTTGAAAAGCGATTTGTTCTTAAGCAAAGAAGTCCAGTTACAACAGGCTGGGATATCATTGATAAGATTAGCAAAGGCGGCCTGGGAGCAGGAGAGCTTGGTGTTGTTATTGCTCCAACAGGAGCAGGTAAATCAATGGCTTTGGTTCATTTGGGAACTCAAGCTCTTATCAACGGTAAGACAGTAGTTCACTTTACACTAGAACTAGCAGACACAGTTGTAGCTTCTCGTTATGATTCTTGTTTGACTGGAATTCACCTGAAAGACCTTTACCATCGTAAAGAAGAGATTTATGAAGAGGTAAAGGGTGTAAGCGGAAACATTATTGTAAAAGAATACCCAACCAAGTCTGCTTCTGTGACAACTTTGCGAAACCATCTAAGTAAGCTACAGAATCGTGGCATTGATGTTGGAATGATTATCGTTGATTATGCCGACCTTCTAAAGCCAACAGGCAACTACAAAGAAAAAAGAATTGAGTTAGAGACAATCTACGAAGATCTTCGTGGTCTTTCTCAAGAGTTTGGTTGTCCTATTTGGACAGCCTCTCAAACAAATCGAAGCGGACTTAATGCCGAAGTTATCACAATGGAAAGTATTTCTGAAGCTTTTAACAAATGTTTTGTTGCGGACTTCATATTTACCTTATCCCGAACCATCGAGGATAAAAATACGAATGCTGCTAGAATGTTTGTAGCTAAAAATCGTAATGGGCCAGACGGTCTTGTTTACCCGATGAAGATGGATACCGCTAATGTTTTGCTAGAAGTTCTGGAACCAGATGGTAATACGATTCAAGAGATCAATAAGGAAGCAGCAAAACATCAAAAACAAAGATTAATCGATAAATACAAGAAATTTAAACAAGGAGACAGTTAATGGAAATAGCTTCAGAAATTTTATCAGAGATCACAGTTCACATGAAATATGCTAAGTTTAACCCTGAAAAACAACGCAGGGAAACTTGGGAAGAACTTTGCGAGCGCAATATGGATATGCATATTAAGAAATATCCACAGTTAGAAAGCGAAATCAGACAAGTCTATAAGGATTATATCGTAACGAAGAAGGTTTTGCCTTCTATGCGATCAATGCAATTTGCAGGCAAGCCAATTGAGCTAGCCCCAAACAGGGTTTTCAACTGTGCTTACATGCCAGTAGATCACCCAGACTCATTTGCCGAGTGTATGTTCCTCCTATTAGGAGGAACTGGTGTTGGTTTTTCAGTTCAAAAGCACCATGTTGAAAAACTACCAGAGATTAGAAAGCCAACAGGCAATAAGACCCGCCGCTTTTTAGTTTCAGATTCAATCGAGGGTTGGGCAGATGCCGTAAAAGCCCTTATTTGGTCTTACTTCAAGGGAACATCAAGGCTTCGTTTTGATTTCAGCGACATTCGTCCCAAGGGAGCCAGACTAATCACTTCCGGTGGTAAAGCTCCCGGCCCTCAGCCTCTTAGAGAGTGCCTTGTTAAAGTTGAGGGTGTTTTAGCAGAGAAAGAAGATGGCGATAAATTAGAACCAATTGAAGTTCATGACATTATTTGCCATATTGCCGATGCTGTTTTAGCTGGTGGTATTCGCAGAGCAGCCCTTATTTCGCTTTTTTCGGCAGATGATGATGAAATGATTGCTTCTAAGTCTGGTCCTTGGTGGGAAGCTAATCCACAAAGAGGCAGAGCAAACAATTCAGCAGTTATTCTTCGCCATATGGTGGATAAAGATTACTTTATGTCGCTTTGGGATAGAATTAAAAAGTCAGGCTCGGGCGAACCTGGAATTTATCTATCAAACGACAAAGACTGGGGTACTAATCCATGCTGCGAGATTGCTCTTCGTCCTTATCAGTTCTGCAATCTAACAGAAGTAAATGCTTCTGATCTCGACAGTCAAGAAGAGTTCGAAGCCCGTGTTAAAGCAGGAGCTTTTATTGGAACACTTCAAGCTGGCTACACAGACTTTCACTACCTCCGCGATGTTTGGAGGAGAACAACAGAGAAAGATGCCCTAATCGGTGTTTCTATGACTGGAATTGGTTCAGGGGCAGTTCTAAAATTAGACATGAAAGCTGCCGCAGCAGCAGTTAAAGAGGAAAATAGCCGAGTTGCTAAACTTATTGGCATTCGCGAAGCAGCAAGAACTACCTGTGTAAAACCAGCAGGTACTACCTCCCTAGCACTAGGTACATCTTCAGGTATTCATGCTTGGCATAATGACCACTACATTCGTAGAATCCGTGTAGGTAAGAATGAAGCAATCTATAACTATCTTTCCCTAGCACATCCAGAGTTAGTCGAAGATGAATTCTTTAGACCACACGACACAGCAGTTATTTCTATTCCTCAAAAAGCTCCAGAAGGAGCCATTTTAAGAACAGAATCAGCTATGTCTCTTCTTAAGAGAGTGGCAAGAGTTTCTAAAGAATGGGTCAAGGGAGGACACCGCAAAGGTCAAAACACTCACAATGTTTCAGCAACAGTCAGCATTAGAGAACACGAATGGGCCGATGTTGGTGAATGGATGTGGGATAATCGCGACATTTACAATGGTTTAAGTGTTCTACCTTATGATGGCGGTAATTACCAACAAGCTCCTTTTGAGGATTGCTCAAAAGAAACTTATGAGGTTATGATGAATTCATTAACCAAAGTTGATTTAAGTAATGTTTATGAAGCAGACGATAATACCAATCTAACAGGTGAAATAGCTTGTGGACCACAGGGCTGCGAGGTTAAATAATAGAATAATAGAATAGTATTCTGTTCAACAGAATACTATTTACTATTACTTGGAGAAAAAAAATGAAATTATTAATTGAAAACTTTAGAAAATACCTAAAAGAACAAGAGGAGTTTGATCCATATAAAAAGTCATATAAAAAGGTCGTTAAACTTTACACCGATGATGACACTCTACTGGATGAACTTAAAAACAATGAAGGGGATGAAGAATCCGCCGCCTCTGAAATAATCGAAGGCATGAAAAACTGGATTGAGGATGCTCTTGGCGAAGGTGAATGGAACGAAGATAAAGCTCTTCAAGCTCTTAGAGGCGAAGAGGATGATGAAGAGGATGATGAAGAGGGTGAAACCTTACAAGATGCTATTGTAGTTTTAATTCAAAATGCCAAGTCCAATGCCCAGAACATTTAAAGGAATAAAGTTATGTCCGACGATAGAAAACCTTTTAATAACACAATAAGCACAGCAGTTGAGTTTACAGAATTTAAAGGGCAATTACAGAGAATAGAAGACATGATTTCTGCTGTAAAGGAAAAACAAGACGAGATGAGCCAAGACATCACAAAGATTAAAGAAGCCATCTACAATCCAGATCAGGGCATTTACACTCGTCTAAAAGATGTCGAACAAAAAGTCAAAGACCATGAAAAAATTGTTAAATTAGAACAAGAAGTAAAAGATTTAAAAGAGTGGAAGGCTGGAATAGTAAAGGTGGGTTGGACTGCTGCTGCTGGTATTATCGGTTCAATCGCCCTAACACTTTGGAATTTAATCAAGGGAGCATAAAATGTTATTAAAGAAAGGTTCATCAGGACAACAAGTCGTTGAATTACAAGAAGGACTTGAAGCCCTTGGTTATGAGTTGGGAAATTGCGATGGAGCTTTTGGTCCAGCCACAGAAAAAGCCGTAAAAGCCTTCCAGGCAGCCGAAAACCTCAAAGTCGATGGACTGGTCGGAAAAGCAACTATCGGGGCTATGAACAAGCTTCTTGAGGCTAAAGGACTCGACCAAGTAGGTGATGAGTTCCAAGAGGAAGAAGAACTATCCACCCCAACAGAAATGCTTACTTGGGTTCGTTGTCAGTCTGATAAATTCCCAGGAAGAGATGGATTTACATCAACAACACTTCGTTCAGATGCCGCTCAAGCTTATAAAGCTTTACATGAAGAAGTTCAGCAGCTTGGTGGCTACTTGACTTCTGCTGGTGGCAAAAGAGGTCTTTCATCTGGTGCCGGTCCTGCTCGCTCTAAAACATCGATGCATTATGTTGGGTTAGCTTTCGACATGGCCCTACCAACAGGTATGCAAAAACCAGAATCAGACCCTTATGTTATTGAAGACATAGGCGATAGACGCTGGAGAGTTTGGATGCGATGTGATAAAGGCGAGGAAATGGAACTTGAAGGAACCTATGTAACTCGTTCTGGTGGCAAGACAGTTCTCAATAAAAAGAAGGTTCGGGGTAAATTCGTTAATTTTACAGAATTAGCCGAGAAACATGGCTTCTATTCAATCAGAGCAAGAGCTTCTTTCTTCAGGGGAGGTTCTTATGGAGGTGCTGAATGGTGGCATTTCCAATTCAATAAGGCCCTTATTAGGGGCGTATCTAAGTTTGGAGAAGAATTAAGAAAAGTTTATTCAGAATCTGCCTGTGAAAAATTTGTTTATTGGAACGAATCAAAAAACAAGGTCTATGGCAAGGACTGGTTCTAGTCTTGACACCAGTTTAAAACTGGTGTATAGTGTGTCTTATGAAAAACAAATACCATATCGTATTAGTAAATACAAAAACAAAAGAACAAAAAATTGTTGGTTATGAATCACTTACCTTCGCAGAGACTGCTTCGAAAGCTTATGTAGAAGCAAAAAAATTGCTTGAAAAGACAGGAACAACCTGGGAAATTGTCAGCATTTATAATTTAAATTATAATTTTGATATAGCTGTTCAACTAACTTAGTCCTAAAAGACCGCCAAGGGGGTGATTTCTTATTAGGTCGGGACTAACCCGCAGGAAGGCACGGGGTAAAAGGTGCCTTATTTCTATTTATGGTGAAAAATGGACACTCTAGTACTATCATCTGCTTATCAACCAATGCGCCAAGTAAGTTGGCAAGAAGCCATTTCTATGTGGTTTGCTGGGAGAGTTGAAATCATTTCAGTTTATGAAGACAGATTCATCAGAACTGTTGATGAGGTCTTTAAAGTTCCTTCAATTGTTCGCTTTGTAGGGAATGTCGTTAAGAAATTTAATTTTAACAATAAGCCAAAGTTCAGCAGAGAAGCTATTTTTATTCGTGATAAAGGCGAGTGTCAGTATTGTTCTGCAAAATTAAGCCCACATAGTTTTACTCTCGATCACGTTATGCCAGCATCAAAAGGTGGTCGTAAGCATTGGTTAAATATTGTAGCTTGTTGCAAGCCGTGCAATCAAGCAAAGGGCAATCGAACACCAAAACAAGCTGGAATGACTCTAAAACGACAACCTTTTATTCCAGAGAAAGTAAAAGTAGAAAATAAAATGAAGATTGAACGAGATGTTCCCTTTGAATGGAAAAATTACTTATTCGATTGACAAGCTGATTATTCTGCGATAGAATGGTCGGCGTCATAGAGAGGGCAGTTGTCCGAGTGGTTTATGGTGATAGCTTGGAAAGCTGTTGTAGGTTCGCGCCTACCGGGGGTTCGAATCCCTCACTGCCCGCCAAAAAATTTTGTTGAATGGTTTAGTGGTTTATTGGTTTAGCAGACTATTTATAATATGAAATATGAGCGCAACCCAAACACAAAATGTTCTATTTGTGAAAAAGAAATCTACCGCCGTCCATCACAGTTGGACAGGCAAGTTTTCTGTAGTAGGGAATGTTATGGTATTTCTTGTAGAAAAGAGATAAAATGCTTGATTTGTTCAAAAGAAATATTATCAGGTCTGAATAAAAAAACTTGTTCAGAGAATTGCTACAAAGAATATCGGATCATCCTAAACAAAAAACACAAGTGGAGAATAAACAAAAACCCAGATAACGTAGTTCGTTCTAAAGTAGCTAGAGTAAGGTTTATAGAAGAACGGGGTAATAGATGTGAGCTATGTTCTTATAATAATGCTCCACAAATTCTAAACATACATCATATTATTGAACGTTGTAATGGAGGAACTGATGAAAAGGATAATTTATTAGTTGTTTGCCCTAATTGTCATTCCGAGATACATGCTGGTTTGAGAGAAATATAATTTGGAGGTTTATAGATGAATGTAGTTATCACTGGTGGTCGCCATTTTAAAGACCGTAAAATGATGTGGGAAACTCTGAATAAGATTCATCAAGAGACTCCCATTGAGCGGCTGGCTCATGGTGCTTGTACGGGTGCAGATAATTTGGCACGGGAATGGGCCATTGAAAATGGCCTAACTGCTGTTGGATACCCAGCCGATTGGCATATTGGCAAGAAAGCCGGCCCGATGCGTAATGCTTATATGCTACAACAAGAGCAACCTGATTTAGTTGTTGCTTTTCCTGGCGGTCGTGGAACTCAAAATGCTATTGACTTTGCTGAGAGAATGGGTTACAATATAACAGTCGTCCATGAGAACGGTACTTTAGAATTAAACGAAACACTATGAAGCAAGAGTTTATTATCTTCACAGGACCAATGTTTGGAGGAAAGACCTCAAGAATGCTCTCAACTTTGGAGAGGGCAAAATACCAAAAGAAAGTAATAAAACTATTCAAGCCTGCTATTGACTCTCGTTATTCAACAGAGTCGGTTATTTCTCACAATGGTAAGAAGTGGGTTTCTATCAATGTAGATGTCGGAGAAGAGATCCTCAATCATCTTGGTAGAGCAGATGTTGTAGCGGTTGATGAAGCTTTCATGATTCCCGGTGTAGCTCAAATTTTAATTGATCTATTTAAACAAGGCAAATCAGTTTATGTTTCATCGCTTCAGCTTTCCTCAAAAGGACTTGTATTCGATGAAATAGCAAAGATGATGCCTTGGGCAACAAAGATTGAAATCTGCCCTGCTGTGTGTTATTGTGGAGAAGATGCTTATTATACAGTGCCTCTTACCCAGAACAGAGAACCTATTGGAGTTGGTGGTTCAGATAATTATGAGCCTCGTTGTAAAGAACACACAGACTTTCTGATAGATGAAAAAGCTTGACAGCAAATTAAAAGTGGTGTAGAATAGATTCAAGATGCGAGCGTGCCGGAATTGGTATACGGAGTTGACTTAAAATCAACCGCACTAAGTGCTTGGGGGTTCAAGTCCCCCCGCTCGTACCAAGTATAAAAAGATGGATAACTTAGAACCGCTTGACAAAGAATTAAAAACTTGATATACTAAGTTCAATGACTCCTTAGCTCAGTTGGATAGAGCAACAGCCTTCTAAGCTGTGGGTCGTAGGTTCGAGTCCTACAGGGGTCGCCAACAAGTCTAACTGTGCGTTATTCTTAAGGCTCATTACATTTATACACCTCGGCTGGCTGGTAGTCAGAAGGCGTCTTATAAGCGTCTTAGAGCAGAGTTCAATTCTCTGGGGGTGTACCAAAAGTCCACCGTGTGGGTTCGATTCCCACTCCGGCGCTTCGGGGTCGGAAAAGCAGTGAATGAGGTTCAACTGCGCTAGTTAAAACTAGCGGTGGCAAACTCTACCGTCGTGGTGTAACAGGTAACACACAGTTCTTATGACGGGACCGTGCGCATCGGAGCCGGGGTTCAAGTCCCCCCGCTCGTACTAAAATTTTAAAAAATCTGATTAAGCTATTTGCCAGAGAAGAGGTTCTAATAAATTTTAGTGACTTAGAGAAAGTTGACAAGTGAATAAAAACTTGCTATACTAGACTCACGAAACAACGCCTCCGTAGCTCAACAGGATAGAGCAACGGCCTTCTAAGCCGTAGGTTGCAGGTTCGAATCTTGCCGGGGGTACCACAAGTTTGACTAAGCGTTGAACTTTAGGCTCATTTCATTATACACCTCGGCTGGCTGGTAGTCAGAAGGCGTCTTATAAGCGTCTTAGAGCAGGGTTCAATTCCCTGGGGGTGTACTAAAGGAGGGATGATATCAAATGAATACGAAAGTAAAAGAAATGATTCCTGACGGCTTTGATAAAGACCGATGGGAATGGGACGGCGATGAATTGACCCTTTACATCAAGGGAGAACCTTTCAGCAAGCAAGAGTTCTTTATGGATTCTCCGACTTACGCGGCAATGTCAAACATTGAAGAGTACTTGGAGCAACTGGATAACCAACATGAAATTAGTTCTGCTAATAGCACAACCTATAGATGAAGAGGGAAACAATTCAGATTACATTGGATTGCGAGATGTTTTCTCGGATTATGAGTCGGCCAAACAATATCTCTTAGACGAAGTTGGCCCGGTCGGGCTCTTAGGGTCGGGCAAACCATTTTGCTGGGAAATCCGACATACAGACGGTCGTGTGCAAAAGTTGAGCGCCTTTGAAGGCAAAACGCATGATTATACGATTATTGAGACAGAAATGACTAGTTAATGAAGAGGAGTGGCAAATTGCTGGAATAGCTCAGTTGGTAGAGCGCCTCACTTGTAATGAGGATGCCGTGGGTTCGATTCCTGCTTCCAGCACTGCTTTTTGAACTTCCAACCACTATTTACTATAGAACAGGGGGGGAAGGTCAAATGACAAAAAAAGAAGAATATACAAAAAACCCTAAAAAGTGCCATGAATGCAGTTGCAGCCTTAGTTGGGATAAAAGAAAGAATAAGTTTTGTTCTTCTTCGTGTTCTGCAACCCATTCAAATCAAAGAAGGGCGATAACATATCGCAAGCATGACAAAGGAAAGACTTGCGTTTTTTGTAAAAAAGAATATAATACAAAACATAAAGATAGTAAGTGGTGTTCTAATAACTGCCACCACAATTGGATGAGAGAAGAAAAAATCAAAAGCGGCGTTGCAAGTCACATTGTTGTAAAAACCTTTTTGATAAAAAAGTATGGTGCAAAATGCATGGAATGTGGTTGGGGCAGAATAAATGATTACACTGGCAAAGTTCCAATAGAGTTGGAACACGTTGATGGTAATAGTCATAATAATACTCTAGAAAATGTAAAGTTGCTTTGTCCCAATTGCCACTCTCTCACACCCACTTATAAGGCTTTGAACAAGGGAAATGGAAGGTATAAAAGAAGGCAACGTTATCAAGAGGGGAAATCGTTCTAGAACATAGGATAAGTTTTATAGGTTCAAGTCCCTCTTAAGGCACCAAAGCTCCAGTAGTGTAATGGGTAACATACCAGCCTTTCAAGCTGCGAGATTACGGGTTCAAGTCCCGTCTGGAGTACCACAAAATCGGGCGGTTAGCTCAGTTGGGAGAGCATCGGCTTTGCAAGCCGAGGGTCGTGGGTTCAAGCCCCACACTGTCCACCGAATCAATTTATTGTTTCTAAAGCGAGTATGATGTAATGGTAACATTTCTGCCTTCCAAGCAGACTTTACGGGTTCGAATCCCGTTACTCGCTCCTAAGTTGGCGTGGTGGAATCGGTATACACGGCAGTCTCAAAAACTGCTTCCTGATGGAATGCGAGTTCAAGTCTCGCCGCCAATACCCCATGAAAGAAATTAAATTTACAATTACAGAAAATCTCTATAAAAGATTAGAAAAAGCAAATAAATTTTATTTTGAAGATAGTGAAATCAATCGTTCTTGTCGCCTAATGGTTGAAACTTTTATCGAGTATATTGAAGGCGAATATCCAAAGAAAAAAACAAGGAAAACAAACGGAGTTAAAAATGTCGAAAGTATCAGAGAAACTAAAGAGCCTAAACCTCGCAGAAAACGCACCAGTAAAGCTAAAGTTCAGTGATGGAGCCCAAGTATTTCACTACACAGGAGACTACCTTGACGGAGTTCTTAATGAAACAGGAGTTTTAAGCGAGTTGTCTCATGTTATTTGTTATGATGGAATTCGTAAATCAAATTCAGTTCTTAATCAAATGCGAGATAACGGAGTTCTAGATGATTATGAGCGCGGATCATTCACTTTTGATGATTATGTTTATGATCTTCTAAAAGAAGATTGGCAAGATTATGTAGAGGAAACTCTTGAGCAGTGGGACTTTAAGCGAGGAATGTGTAATCTCTCTACAGAGGTAGAGGTTCCACTAAATCTACTAGCAGAAGCAGAGTCCTATGGATTTATTTTAGGTGGTGGATGGCAAGTCTATGTTCAGACCGATGCTGGTCTCTTGGAGGTAGAACGATAATGTTTAATTCAGACGCAGAACTACAGAAAGCAACAGATAGAATTTTTTATTCTTGTTTGTTCGGAACAACTTTAGGGTTTGCTCTTTTTGGGTGGTTTGTTTATAATGTATAGAACCAAGAAAGAATTTATTTTAACTTTGGTTGGTATGACTGTTTTCTTTTATTCAATCTCATACCTTCTTAAAGTGTTTTATCACGCTATATTGGAGTAGAAATGCAACACATCAAAAAATATCTTTATGGTGAGAAAGAATGCTTTGTAGACTTGGTAGATTATGTAGGCTCCGACCTTTCAGTAGTCAATTCTGCTCGCGTTTCATTTGGCAAACATAAGGCAGAGTTGGATGAGAAAGATAAAAAGCTCATCAAATACCTTATCAAACACAAACACACTTCAACACTGGAACATTGCTTTGTAACCTTCCGCGTCAAGGTTCCTCTGTTTGTTCGCTCACAGCATCATCGTCACCGTACTTGGTCTTACAACGAGATTAGTCGTCGTTACACGGATGAAGCTATTAAATTCTATGAACCGGAAGCTTTCAGGACTCAGCATAAGTCAAACCGTCAGGCATCGAATGTTGATGGGTTGAACAACCCAGAAGTTACTGCTTTGGGGGTTGATGAATATGGTTTGCGCTTTATGCCTGAGAAAACTACCGCTTCTCAAGCGGTTCAATCACACCACATTCTTTCTCTGGAACTTTACTATCAACTTATCGAAGCAGGTGTTTGCCGAGAACAAGCCCGTGGTATTTTACCACAGAACATGCTGACAGAGTATTATTGTTCAGCAAATCTAAACAACATTCTAAAGTTCATTGACCTTCGCACACACGAAGGAGCGCAGTGGGAAATCCAACAAATGGCTCTCGCTATGCTAGAAATTGTCTCTAAACTATACCCAGTTACCGTGGAGGCTTACCGTGAAATTAGGGGGCTCTAAATGGGAACAGTTACAGGAACAGTCTTATGTGCTGCTATCATGGCTAGTTCAGGTGTGTTTGGTTTTGGCGGTAAAAATCGTGCTTGTAAGCATAGCAAGCAAATAGTAAAAGCCGCAGATAAATACAAACTCGATCCCTATTTACTAACGGCTATGATTCAAGTTGAATCTAATTGGAAGCCCTATGTTGTTTCTCATTCCAATGCTTGCGGATTAACACAGGTTCTACCTCAATACAGCAAATATACCTGCAAGCAACTAAAAAATCCAAAAACTTCTATTTTTGAAGGAGCAAAAAAGCTCAACTTTTGGATTTACAAATACGGAAAAGGAAACATTACAATCGGACTTTGCGGATACAACAAAGGTTTTCGTTGTAAGGGAGAAAAAGCCAATCGAAGGGGCTTGACATATGCCAAAAAGGTTGTTAAACTAACAGCCAGCTTAAAACCAAAGGAGAATAACTAAATGTTTAAGCAAATTTTATTTCTAATCGCAGCAGGGATGCTAGTCATTGGTTGTGGTTGCGATGATGAAAAGAAAGCAAAGGAAACTGCTGACGTTGTAAGCGATGCTGAAGCCGATGTAGAGCAAGATGCTACAGAGACAGCAGAGGATACAACTGAAGCTGATGTTTCTGAAGCAGATTCCGCCGAAGCAGATGTTTCATCTGCTGATGTTACAGAGCCAGTTGATGCTGCTCAAGATGTAACTCCACAGGACTAATGGTCCTTTCCGTGGTAGCTCAGTCGGTAGAGCAGGTGGCTGTTAACCACCGGGTCGGGGGTTCGAATCCCTCCCACGGAGCCAAGGAGGAATAAATGGCTATTATTCAGAAACACAATCACGGAGGTTATACAGTGTATCCTTCACCACCAGACCCATTTGAACCAGTAGAAGAAAAGACAAAATCAGATCCAGTAGCAAAAAAGCTTCATGGGGAATATTTTAAAGAGTCTTTAGATCTAAACAGAGATCGTGCCCAACTCGCTAAACTTCCAGAACGAGTTAATCACCCTTCTCATTACAATCAAGGGAAATATGAAGTCATTGATGTGATTCAAGATTGGGGACTTGACTTTACCGAGGGCAATGTGGTAAAGTATTTAGCAAGGTCAAAATACAAAGAGAATCGTATTGAAGACCTTAAAAAAGCCAGATGGTATCTGGATTATTTAATTAACCATTTAGAAAAGGAGTAGGTTATGTCAGTTAAGAATTCACTAGAGAAAGTTGTAACACAGCTACAGGCTTCTGTAGCCGACGCCGAGCGAGTAGATTCCGGCAATAAGGCAGCAGGAACCCGCGTCCGTAAGGCAGCGCAGGAAGCCACTGTTTTGCTTAAGGAACTACGCAAGCAAGTTCTAGAAGCTCGTAGTTCGGATTAATGTATAAAAGTAGAGAGGAATACGAACAGCTAAGGGACTTTATCTTAAAGGTAGAGTCCTTTTTCAAAAAGGTATTTAAAAATGGGAAAAATAAAACAAGTAGTAGAAAAGCTAAAAGCAGACGAAAATCTAACGACAAATGAGGTCTTGACAAAGTATCCAGACCTTGCTAGACTATTAGAGCGAGAAGAACAGGAGGAAAAGCTCAATGAATCGAAAGGGGAACGAGTTCTTCTCAAAGGTTGAGAAGAAATACGATGTTAAAGTCGGTCGCCACCTTCGCTGTCCTATTTGCCGTAGCGAAGGCACTCCGCAAATAGATAATCCATTAATTATGGAACACCGCGTAGATACGGATAAAGCCATCCTTTATCATCGATGGTCTTATTCAACAGGTAGAATTGTAAGCAAAAGCCCAGAAGAGACTAATGTCCTATAGGAGAAACAATGGAATCAACCAAACAAGAAAAATTCGCTGAATATATTCAATCAATGGCAGCAATCGAAGATTGTATGAAACCTTATCGTGAGCAACGAAAGGAGCTTCGTAAGAACTTTCTAGAAAATCGCTGGCTAAGTAAAGATGAAATTAGTCTAGCAATGAAAGCTTTCCGCATGTGGGAACAACAGCTAGATTTTGATGATTTTGCTTCAATCTATGAAGCAATCGAGACTTCTTTCGGTGAGAAGGAGTTGCGTGATGAAACCACTTAATCGCCACATTTTAATTCAACTTCCAAACAAGAAAGAAGAAAAACAGCAAGGCTTTTATCTGCCTGAAGATGTCGTAGTTAAAAAGAAGCCCCATGAAGTTGTCAAAGTCTTGAAAATCGCATCGGATTCAAAGTTCGATGGTATTTTGAAATCAGGTGATATGATTGTAGTAGAATCTCATCTAATCACCGAAGTCGAGACTGATAGTGATAAGCACTACTTTATTTCTGAAAATAATGTTTTGGCGGTATGTTAAGGTATGTAAACCCTGGAATCTTTGAGAGTGATGAGCTTGTAGTCGGAGCGACATTAGAAGCTCTAGATTTTGCAAAGGACAACAACCTTCCTGTTTTAACCAGCAGGAAGGTTGTTTATTCTGACTTAGACGTTCTCAACGGCAAGAAAGCAGAAGATATTGTATGTAGTCGTAAGATGTCTTTATGCTTAAATGGAAAGATTCTCTTTCCTTCTGTAAATAAAATCTTTTACAGAGAAGATCATCTAACAATAATATCTGAAACTTCTTCTCAGAAACTTTACTTCAATAAAATTTATTTATTTGATCCAGAAGAAATCGATAATCTAAAAATAACTTCGGTTAAGTTTCACATAATTGATCTCTTTAAAAGAGAATATATTAAAACACCAGAGCAACTTTTATATCCATCAGAAGAAAGCTTTCATAAATTAATAGAGTTTAGAGAACCTGGACTTATTTTAGCTCATTCTCTCTTAACAAAGAAAGAAATGGCCTCTCAGGAAACATCTGAATTTATCTCTAAAAAACGGCTTTATTGGTGGTTGAGACAAAACGGATTTAAATCCCATGTCACCAACAACAAAATGAGACTTTTTCCGAGACAAAGATTTAAAAAAGCCGTTTATGAATTTATTTTACCAGATAACATAGTAGACAAGGTTGTAAAAAATGAAGAGAATCGTTGGCATAGTCCCTTTAGCAAAGAGACATTCAATTCACAATAAGCTATGGGACGATGGTCTAATCGACGTAAGAGAAGGCTTAAATGCCATTCAGGCGGCTATTGTAGAATGCGCCTCTGTTGGCTGTGATAGCATTTGGGTAAATGCTGACTATGAACAAATTCCCCTGCTTAAAAGACTTGTCGGTTCATGGGTTGAAGATCCAACATGGTTTTATAGAAAACACGATCCCAGGCCAAAAACATCAAAAAAATTAATTCCAATTTTTTATTCCTGGAATCATCAAAAAGATGTTGGTAGAAGGGACTCTCATGGCTGGGGCATCTTGAACGCTGCCACGGTGGCTTGTAAAGTAGCCAATAATGTAAGTAGGCACCTAGTACCGGAACTATTCTATGTTTCGTCGCCTTTTGCCATTACAGATATCTGGCAGCCAAAACACTTAAGAACGGAAATAAAAACAAGCGACCGATTTTGTTTTTCCTATAACGGAGAAACATTCCTAGATAACAAAATGCTGTCATTTGTTTTTAACAGAGACGATTTATTGGCAGCAAGAAAGAATGTTAGACAGAAAGGGACAGGAATGAAGTTCTTTCCCGATGGGTTTGAAAACGAACCTGTTTTTCTGCCCATTGAAGAAAGATGGTCGGCTAGATTTTTTGAAATTGGAGACATTTTTTCTTTCTTAACTAAAAAAGACTTCCAAGTTCAAGAAACAGAAGTTTATTACCCAATCGATAGTTGGGAAGGCTATGTTGATTACATGCGATCTGACTTGCCAACTAAGCCATTTAAAAGCAAATACTTTTACAATAGAGGAATGGAAAGGATTAGAGGATATGAAAGAAATGGACCAGAACCAGACTATAGCCACCCTGAAGAAGATGAATAAGGAATTAATGGAAGAGAACGAGCATCTTCGTAAGCAAATCCGAGCATTAGAAGAACTTGCCATCGACCAAAAAAGCTGTTATAATGATGATGAATTAGAAGAAGAAGCCTGGGAGGATTATCGTGAAGACTATCTATGAAGAAATTCCTATTAACCTTTTGGAATCAGCAGGATTTCCAATTGGATGGTATGATCTTAACCACGACCAAAAGAGTTTGGTCGAATGGTTTTTAAATCAAATTGAGTCTCATAAATCAGTTATCTTAGAACTTGAGATGGAAAAGGAAGCTTTAGAGGAATCCTTGGAAGACTTACAATACGAAACAAGTGATAAGATTGCCGATCTTGAAAGAGAACTAAGAAAGTGTCGAACAAGAGAACTTTAATTAATGGAGGAAAAGTGACCGACCAAATTAAATTTGTAGGGCTTCATGCCCATTCTGTTTTCAGCGTGTTTGATGGTTTGGGTTATCCAAACGATCACATTGATTTTGCCATTGAAAATGGTATGGATGCCTTAGCTCTAACTGACCACGGCAACATGAATGGGTTGAGTTATCAAGTCCTACATGCTAAAAAACTAAATAAAGAAGGCAAGAGCTTCAAGCCAATCTTTGGTATTGAGGCTTATTTCATTGATTCTCTTTCAAAGTGGAAAGAAGATTATGCCGAGATTCAAAAAAATAAAAAGCTAAAAGGAGAAGAAAACAGCGCGGTCGTTGTAGAAGATGAAGAAGCAACCAAGCGAGAAGAAAAGAATATTCTCAATCGCAGGGCTCACCTTGTTTTATTGGCACAAAATCAGATTGGTCTAAATAATCTATTTACATTAGTAAGCAAGTCTTACGAACCAGATAACTTTTATCGTTATCCTCGCATTGATTTAGAAATGCTTCGCGAGCATAATGAAGGCATTATTGTTTCGTCTGCTTGCATGGGTGGTCCTCTATCAAAGGACTATTGGAACAACAGGGAGAAAGGTGATGATTCTATTCAAGAAGCAATGGCGAAAACCATTGGAGACTTTACCTCTATCTTTGGAGATCGATTTTACGCTGAGTTGCAATGGAACGCCATTCCAGAGCAACACGAAATTAACAAACACATTATTAAAGCCGCTAGGAAGGCCGGTGTTGAGACTATTTCAACAGCAGATAGCCACTACCCTCGACCAGAGCTTTTCAAAGACAGAGAGCTTTATAAGCAGCTTGGCTGGCTTGGTCAATCAAAGCCAGACTATGCCGAAGCGAAACTCCCAGAAAACCGAGAAGACCTAAAATATGAACTTTATCCAAAGAACGGCAACCAAATGTGGGAAGCCTACAAGGCTTATTCAAAGCTATGTGGTGTAGATTATGATGATGACTTGGTTAAAGAAAGCATTGAGCGGACTTATCATATTGCTCATAATCGCATTGAGTCTTTTTATCCTGATTCCACTGTTCGTTTGCCTGATTTTGTTGTTCCTGATGGAAGCAGTGAAAACGAAGCCCTACAAAAACTATGTGAAGAGGGATTAAAATGGCGCGGATTGGATAATAAGCCAGAGTATTCTCTAAGGTTAAAAGAAGAGCTGGAAGTAATCCAAGATCGCGGATTCTCCAAATACTTTCTAACAATGAAGGCGGTGTCAGATGAAGCTACCAAAGTTCAACTTGTCGGCGCAGGACGCGGTTCTGCTGCTGGTTCTCTTGTTGCTTATGTTCTTGGTATTACGGGAATTGATCCTATTCATTACGGTTTGCTCTTTTCTCGATTCCTTAGAAAAGATGCTACTGATTATCCCGACATCGACTATGATGTTGCCGACCCAATGGAACTCAAGGAGATTCTAATCCAAAAGTGGGGTAAAGACACAGTAGTTCCTATTTCAAACTACAACACCCTACAACTTCGTTCTCTTATCAAGGACATTTCAAAGTTCTATGGTGTAGATTTTAGTGAGGTTAATCGTGTAACATCGGCAATGCTTAATGAAGCGACCCCTATCGCAAAGAAAGCTCACGGCATCACTGCTGGTGTTTATGCTCCAACTTTTGAAGAGGTTAAAGAATACAGTGAATCACTTAAACAATTCCTTACAAAATATCCACACATTGCTCACCACATTGACCAATTACATGGGCAAGTTCGATCTATCTCTCGTCATGCTGGTGGTGTGGTTATTGCTGATGGTCTGAATAATTACATGCCACTAATTAACTCTGGTGGAATTCAGCAAACACCTTGGTCTGAAGGACAAAATGTTAGACACCTTGAGCCTCTTGGCTTTATTAAATTTGATATTCTTGGACTCGCAAGCCTCCGAATGTTGGAGGGTGCTATCAGCCATATTCTTCGCAGGCACCATGGGGTGGAAAAGCCTACATTCGATGATGTTAAGAGGTGGTATGACGAAAACCTAGATCCTAATTCTCTAAATCTTAATGACCAAAAGGTCTACAAGAATGTGTTTCACAAAGGCAAATGGGCTGGTGTTTTCCAATTCACAGAGAAAGGGGCTCAAACTTTCTGTAAGAAAGC
>Ga0075460_10000210_pt1 | contig 21411 bp, 32 predicted proteins | sample DEB08_DNA_3_FD_77580 | JGI IMG/M metagenome (GOLD analysis project Ga0075460, IMG submission 77580) | Aqueous microbial communities from the Delaware River and Bay under freshwater to marine salinity gradient to study organic matter... | ecosystem: Environmental > Aquatic > Marine > Coastal ...
AACCTTGAAGCACTCGTCTTATCTCTGATTACACGTGTACAAAAACTAGAGGCGCGTTGAACATAAAGATTTGCCACGTATAGAAAGTACAATGTCCTGCATTGCTGCCCTCAAGCCTATCGTTACCGTAAAGCCCGCGCCTCGGTCCAGGACCAGGTCCACCAAGACCCGTGCGTCCAGAGGAACACCTCTCACAAAGATTGATCGTCCAAATGATTACCTCTCCATGGCGGAGCGCGTGAACGGTCGCGCGGCCATGATCGGGTTTACGTCCGCGCTCATCGATGAACTCGTGACAGGACATTCCCTCAGTACACAGTTCCAGGAACACATCGGTCTCACCGTCGCCGTGACCGCGCTCACTTTTCTCGGCACTGCCGTGAACCCCGGTGATGAGGGGTATGTTCAGGGTCCCTGGAAGCCTGAGACCGAGCTGCTCAACGGACGTCTCGCTATGATCGGAATTCTATCGCTACTTCTGACCGAGTCGATCAATCCCGGAACGCCCCTATTCTGATACTTAAAAATAAAAACATAGTATAATATAAATGTCTGGTGGTATCGCCCAACTCGTTGCCGTGGGTGCTCAGGATGCCCACATCGTTGGTAATCCCGAAGTATCCTTTTTCCGTTCGACGTACAAGCGTCACACAAACTTTGCCCAAACTGTCGAAAAGCAGGTTATCCAGGGTAACCCCTCTACGAATGGTATGTCCACTGTGCGTTTCGAGCGCAAGGGTGACATGCTCGGTTACGTGTACATCTCTAACCGGGCCCCCCGTAATGAGTTGACACGGGCCAACTGGAAGGGTGAGATTAAGAAGGTTGAGCTACTGATCGGTGGTCAGGTCATCGACACACAAACATCTGAGTTCTCTCAGGAAATCGCTCCCGTGACACTTTGTCAGTCGTACTCCAAGTCTCTCTCGGCCGCCGGAGCTGATGATGCTGGTTTCTACCCCCTGCGCTTCTCGTTCTGCGAGAATGCTCAGTCGGCACTTCCTCTCGTGGCGCTTCAGTACCATGATGTCGAGATCCGTATTTCGTGGGGTACGCTCCCCGTGACCGATTACGAGGTCCACGCGCAGTTTGTTTACCTGGATACCGATGAGCGCACAGCGCTTTCGTCGGCTCCCCAGAACATGCTGATCACACAGACGCAGCAGTCGATTGCCTCCGGTGGTTTGATGCAAGAGCTCAACTACAATCATCCTATTAAGTTCATCGCCACATACAAGACTGGTGGTGTAGGTGTAGCCGGTGGTGGTGTAAAGCTCCAGATCAACGGCACGGATGTTGGTGATGCGAAGAAGGCGCGGCCTCACTACACGTCCGCCTCACTGTACTACCACACGCCGTTCACGACTATGGATAGCAGCGCCGCGAACCATTTCATGTACCCGTTCTGTCTTGACACCTGCAAGCTTCAGCCCACCGGTACACTCAACTTCAGTCGTGTTGACTCGGCTCGTCTCGTAACTGATGCCGGTTCGTTCGACACTGACATGTATGGTGTCAACTACAACATCCTCCGTATCGAGAATGGTATGGCTGGTCTTATGTACGCTAATTAAATCCCTTATAATAACAAATGTGGGGACTTCTCTTTCTCCTCTTTTTCGTTTTTATGATCACCTACGATCCTAAATCCGGAACGCTCAATAAATATATTCCTATCCAGAACGCAGAATGCAAGGATGGTCACTACCAGGAAATACAATTTGCACAACCAGGGTATCAGTGCCCAGAAGGTGAAAGATCTAAAATGGGTGTAATTGTATCTACTTAAAAACAAAACGTGTAAGTAAACCACAATGTTTTCTTTTGATCGCGAAACCGCTATTTTGGCTGCAGTCGTCGTTTGTGTCGCGGCTTCTCTTTACATGTATAACGAATTGCGTCAATCTAAAGACGATATTACAAAAATTAAGACTTTCCTCGACCGGGTTCAGGAAGAGGCACAAGAGGTCCAAATGCCTCAGATGGTATATGCACCTGTATCGGAAGAAATGTCCGAGCCCGAGCCCGAGCCCGAGCCTGAGCCCGAGCCCGAGCCCGTTGCGGTACAAGAGCCCGTCAAACCCAAACGTACTACACGAGGTAAATCTCCTGTGAGCATTTCTTCGGAATAAACTTATCAGGGGATTATAGAAGCTAATGAGCAATGAAAAAACATAAGGCCATAGCGATACCAGTCACCTTTGTTGGTGATACTCCACGGTTTCTTACCGTGCGAGATAAACGTTTTAAAGAGTGGATTTTTGTGACAGGGGGGTGTAGAAGAAGGGAAATATTTACACCTATACGTACAGCGTTGAGGGAATTGGAAGAAGAAACACGAGGCGTTGTTTCACTTAAAAATGGAGAGTATACAAGTTTTACATTTAACGTGAAGGAAAGTCCTACTATAGAACTCGAGTACACTGTGTTTATATTTTTCGTAAATTATTCGAGTAATGAACAACATGAACTTGTGAGAAGATTTAACGATGAGAAATACAAAATGTATACGAAAAAAATTCACGTGAAACGTACATACGATGAAAATGATTTTATGAGTTTCGATACGTTACCAGAATTTAATTCTCGAAAACGATGGGAACGAATCATACATAACGTCGTTGAGAATCCAGAATTTTACGCGTGCATCACTTCTCTCAATAGAAAAACATTTTCTATAAAATAATGAAGTCCAAGAACTACATTCTCCGACAGATAAAGGATATTCTAATGGATCATAAGTCTTACAGCGAAACGCGAGCAGATACATACATCGAAGATGTAAAGCTTAAAACTGTATATGAACTTTTAGTTCTTAAAAAAGAGTTATCGAATAGTGAAGAAGAGTTTAGGGACGTGTCATGCAGGACCTCAATTTGGCATGAAGAAGACTATTAAAAAAATAACACGATATACGAATAAGTATGTTTAGATCATGGTGCAGGAAACAAGGGTTTTCGAATAGCTCCAATCTATCACATGTGCTCATGGACGGTGGCCGTCTATCTGTTCCTTATGATAGATTGAACGAATTTTATGACGAATATGTCAAGGCTGTAAAATCTGGTGAGAAGGTGTGTGTCGTCGAACAAAAGTCAGATACGTACAACTTTTTTGTCGATTTGGATTACAAGGATGTCGAAGATATTCCATTCGATAGATTGAAGGAGTATACACAAACAATATGCGATCGTGTAACGCATTTCGGGGGGAAAGATGTTCTTGTTTCTGTCGCAGAGCCAAAACCGCACGGTGACATGATCAAGTACGGAATTCACATGAACTGGCCGGGGTTCGTAGTTGATCACGGGTCTGCCATGGCCTTACATTCTCATATAGTATCGTCATTGTCATTGATGTTCCCGGGAAAACCGTGGGACGAAATCGTCGATACTGCCGTGTACGGTGGTGGAAAACGAAACGTGAAGGGGAGTGGTTTTAGAATGCCATGGGCGCATAAATACGTGAAGGGTGAATATCAAGGAGCGTATATACCAGTACTAAATTATAATCACGAAAATGGTAAACTTTCGCATATTTATGACCAAGAACCAAACGCAGAAATTATGCGAATGGCAACACTGCGAACGGAACGCACAGACGTAGTCGTCGTTGAAGGTTCTACACGAGACGAAGGATCGTTTACACCGAGTGAGACGAAGAACATTTTTCAAAATGAAGCAGTTACCAGGGACATTGAAACGTTTATTCAGAAAAATATGGATGGCCAGGGGCGTGCGCTTGTCACGAAAATATTCAGTAATAAAAATTCATACCTCATATCAACGACATCTAAATATTGTGAAAATCTCCAAAGAGACCATGGATCGAACCATATCTGGTTTCGTATAGATGGACATACTATCATACAAAAGTGTTTCTGTACGTGTGAAACGATGAAAGGACGTAGATACGGGTTTTGTAGAGATTTCTACGGTCGAAAACATGCGCTACCGGATAAGATATTCGAAAAACTTTATCCAAATGGATATACACCACCCACGTTTTCAACACCTCAAAGCATGTGCATGCCATGTCCGGTAGGAAAAAAAACAGATCCGGTTGAAACTAGTACACTGTTACAACTCTTCATAAACAAACACATGGTAAGAGATACAGAGATTACTGTGAAAAGTATTTCTAAGAAGGGTAAAAATGTACACTGGGTAAACACAGACTTGAAGTGTACGGGGTGTAGTAATCTGAATGTTCAATTTAAAATTTCACGTGACAAGATTGTACAAACATGTGCATGTAAATCTCGTGAGCATAAATTGTCAGATAAAATAGTCAGAGTATTATAGATGATGATCATTGTACTCATTGGAGTGTTCGCGTATGTTTTATCGAAGATTACACGTTTAGATACATCTTTAAATCGAGTAGATATCATAATCAAAGAAACACATAAATATTCGGGTATACATGAAGTCACGTATAATACATTCATGGCATTAATACAAATAGCGAAGGAATACAGGACAAGTGTCGAAATGTCTCAGGTGTATCTCGAAAAGGCTCTGAGGGTTCTAAATGATATACCCCTTTACCTACCTACAATGGACGGTGAAGTAATGAACGATATCGGGGACATTTCGTACCGTTTAGGATATGAATTTGAACAACTACTGATCAGGGAAGCGCTTAATCAAGGGGTCAAGTTCATACCTAAATATATTTAAAAAGAAATCACTTAAACTTGCTATATGAGTACTATAATTGTGAAAACTCGTTCTGGACGAGTATCTAAAGCACCCATGCGCATGAAGCCAACAGAAGAAGCTTGTGACGATGATTTCGGTGATGATGATTATGACACGGATTACGAAGTTTCTGATGACGATCTCTGCGAGACTGAGAGTGAGGACGAATGTGATGACAGTGATGAGGATGAGAATGGAAATTTAAAGGGTTTCGTAGTGGATGACACTGATGAAGAAAGTGATGAGGAAAACGAAGCTTAAAAGATAGAATTATTATAATGTATATGGAAACAGAACTTGGAAATCCTATTGAATACAATTCACAAGTTCTGGATAAAGAACCTGAACGAGATGACAGTGAACCAATACAAAATCATTTACAGCAGCCAGATGAAGATCAGCCATATTATTTTCAACCCCCCCTCCATCCACAATATATGCCACCTCCCCCACATATGAACGAACCGTTCAAACCCAATGACATACTAGCGTCTCTCGATAAAGTTGCGTATATCGTCATATTCGTAGCATTCATTTTAGGTTTCTTTATGGGAAAAACTATGCAACCAGTTATCCTTCGCCATGGGTGAAAATGGAGCATAATCATTAACAGGATCTTTAGAATCGACGATCGTTCTACTGGTAATTACTGGACGGATAACCCCTTCATTAATTATTTCAGATGCCAAATTATTTTTATCATCTATCTCATCTATGTCCGTAACAGGTAAATTATGATCCATCTTCTTAAAGACGGAAATATACTCTACATTCATCGTATTATTAAAAGGGTAGATTTTAATAATATGAAATGTGTGGTTATTTTTTTTGATTTTTAGACCTCTTCTTCCTCATCACCCTCGGCGATAGCCATATCTGCCTCCCTCTTCTTGCGTCGCTCTTCAATCTCAACGGCGACAATCGCATCAGCTTCCTTTACCAGGTCCTCCATCGCCGCATCAGGCTTCTCACGCTTCAGACGCTCAATGATTTCACCTGGGTGGCTAATGGGGGGCTCATCGGGTTTGTTGTAATACTGGGAATTTTCATCACCAGCCTTGAAGTACCCATCGGTATCAGACTTTACAGCCATCATATCACGCTTACGCTCAGAAAACATCTTCGCCGCCATAGCCTGATTTTCCCTGTAACCCGTCATTAGCTCCTCTAGCTTTTCGTTTGTGTAATGGGCATCTTCGATCTTGGAAGGGTCGGGTGGGATGAGAAGCCACTTGTACATATCAACGACATAGATATCAAACGTTGCATCCTCCTTTTGAAGGCGCTTGGCATGGCTCGCGGCCTCATCGCGGGTAGCAAAAGCACCCCTGAACTTAACCCCGAACTTGTCATTCTTCTGAGGCGCTTCAGGGCCAACCACGGACATGCATGCAAAAGTCTGACCGGGCACGGTCGTGTAATCCTGCTCTAGAGACATTATGTTCTATATACAACTCTATACTTTAAGCTAGTAAACCTAAGTTAAAGTTTTCACGATCTTTATCATCATGGAAGATTTACGTCGACTTCACAATGACGAAAAGCGGTCACTGATTGAAAGTGTCACACGAGCAGGTGATAGCATTCTCGATGTCGGATGCGGCTTCGGTGGTGATCTTCAAAAGTGGTCTAAAGTCCGTGCTAATATAAGCATGTGTGAACCAAGCTTAGATGCGTTGAATGAGGCACGTGACCGTGCCAAAAATATGAAAATGCGCGTAAACTTTTATCACGGAGACATTCGTGCATGTCCCAACAGAAAATATGATATCGTGTGTTACAATTTCGCACTCCATTATATCTTTCAGACACGTGAGTTATTTTCGGATACGCTCAGGGAAATTAAAAAACGAATGAAACCGGGTGGAGTATTTGTAGGTATCATCCCAGACTCTGAACAGATAATGTTCAAAACCCCATTTTCAGATTCACATGGGAACTTTTTCAAACTGAAGGGTACGAGTAATGGCGATTTCGGTGAAAAATTATTTGTACATCTAGCGGATACACCATATTATGCAGATGGCCCGAAATCGGAACCTTTAGCACATAAGGACATGTTGATTACACAACTGGAAAATACCGGATTTACCATGAAATTATGGAAGCCGTTATGTGGAAACCCCATCTCTGAACTCTACAGTAAATTTATATTTGTATATAGAAATGATAGCAGTGATCGTGTTGCTGTTGATTAATTTAGTCATTTTTTATAATTTCAAAGAAGATCCGGTACTGGTCGAAGTTAAGGAAAAATACAGAACATTCAGGGAACATATGAAAACCAATGGTGATGATAAATACAAGATGTTACATAAGGAGATACCTATCGTCGCGTATAGAGGATCATTCTTGTCAGGAGTTGGTTACAATTCCAATAAAGGGAGTGAAATTGGAATATGTATAGACGGAACACCTAATCACGTGTTTCATGTACTCTTACACGAACTCACGCATTGCACTGTGAGTGAATACTCTCATAGCACGGATTTCTGGGATAATTATACTGAACTCAAAAATGAAGCGATTCGTATAGGTATATACGAAAACATAAATCAGGTGACCCCGTTTTGTGGTAAAAAGATCGTCGATAAATAATATTACGTAATTATAAATGACTGAATTCAATCTCAGGCAGCCAGCTGCGTCCAGGATACTGACATCGTTACTCCTATGGTTCGCAGTCATGGCTAGTGCTTTTACAACTCGCATCAAAATGCCTTATTACGTGAATATGTTGAATTTGACTGTCGTAATACCTGTACTTATTTGGTATCTGGGAAATACAAGCTTAATCGTTAGTTTAACAACTGGGAGTGTCATCATAACTGTTGTCGTGGCTTCATTATTTCTCGTTACATTAACTGAGGGCATTAAATGGTCAAAGTTAAAGCAGGGGTATGAGAAATATGGCGAAGATATGAAGACCGCTTGGTTACCCATGGTCATGACAATGATCGCGTTAATTCTAGGATTAGGGTCGGCGTATGTATTGTCCGGTGGACGTGTACTCGACATGTATTAAAAGTATTTACGGGCGACATAGAACACTATAGCAGCGACTACACCCGTAGACCCCAAGCCAACTAGGCTCCGGTTTCCCTGGGCATTCAAAAACCTGGGGACAGAACCCGCGAGTTTTTCTTGAATTGGTTTGCTGATAGATATACCAGTGGCTACGATGACAATCAATGCATCGAGCTGTTCATCTGTAAGGTCGAATGGGTTCTTTTTCTTCTTATCCGAGCTGACACTTTCTTTGACAGCCGTGGCAGCCTGTGCGGGTTGGGGTGCCATCATAACCTGCTGATGCGCCATTTGGACAGCGCGGGGATCAGCGCCCATTAAGGGCGAATCAAAAGATTGCTCCTGGGATTGCATCATAACATCAGATATAGGAGTGGAATCCATATCGTCTTTATAATCACTCACATTTTTTTTAGGGTCTTCTGCCACAAATGCAGTAGATCGAGAATTCGAATCAATTGGAACCATTCCATCCGCCTCCTCTGATAAATTCAAAGTATATACAGGTTCGGCCATTTATATAAATATAGCTTTTTTAGAACTTTAAATGTCGCAATTTTTAGATACAGGATATCTATCTAAAAAATGTTCCAAACGGGGCTCGAACCCGTGACCTTGGCGTTATAAGCACCACGCTCTAACCAACTGAGCTATAGGAACGGTGCATTTGGCTGAATGACTAGCCTCATGTATAACATGTGTGGGTGAGGGATCACCCATTCTATATATGAGGGTACTCTTTAAGTGTATAAAGATAAGTGTGTATTATGTACATATGATACACGAGTACGTAACTGAAATATATAACACGTTAGGCCCTGGCTTCAGTGAGCGTGTATATCATAATGCCATAGAGGTACTTCTGCGCGAACATGGTATTTCATATGAGACTGAGCGTATAATACCGATCACATTCAAAGGACATACAATCGGAAATTTACGGGCGGATATCATCATCAATCGAACGACAGTCGTCGAATTGAAGACAGTCAAAAATATAACAGACGTGATGGTTTCACAAGCACGGAATTACCTGAAGCTATTAAACTTACAGGAAGCGTATCTTGTGAATTTTCCACCGGCGGCTGGAGCTCTTTCCGAGGTAATCCGTGTTACGGTTGATTAGATCGTGGGTATAAATTCCCAGTGTAATTCTGTACATATTTTTTTCCATATCATATCCTGTTGATGTAGCTTTTCTTTTGATTTTAGAAGGGGGAAGTATTGAAGATACGTGTCCTCACTCAATAATTCACAGAATTTATAGAGTACGAAAGAATAACTCAAAAAGTTTTTACGTTCCGCTGGACAGTTATTATCAAATGGTTTTTGAATATCTTTAAACATCATACGTAATTGTTCTTCGAGTTCTACTGGCATATTGGGTGGTTTTATGCCACTCAAAATATTTGAGATATACGGTACGTGTTCGTAATACTTATTGAGTTTCAATTTTTTTAACAGCCCCCTGACTTTAGCATGTGTGATCTCGTTCACACTTTTTATTTTGATCTTTTTGAATTCATTTCTCAACTGTTCTATTACTTCTTTAGGTATCGTTGTCATTTCTTGAGCTTGAAATTGTGACAACCATTCGTTGAAATGATTATCACGTTTATACGAATAATTAATCACCTTTTCTGACGTCTCCTGTTCTTCCCTGTACGTCAGTTCCTGACTTATCAACGTGTCCACGATTATACCACACGAGTCACACACCATGTCACTCGTGTCATGGTAATATACGACGTTACTATTAGGGCAGTTTGGGCATATATCTGTCACCATCCTTTCTGTGACACGCGGTAACGATTTCTTTTCGACATCTATCAGATAGTCTGTGTATATATCCTTCTTTTGCAATCCTGTGGTCACTTTACAATTGAACGCATTGTCTGTGCTAACTTCTATATTTTTATCATCAGTCATGTACTGTTGGATATACGGCATACATCGTGCTATGTAATCGGATAGTTCGCCTTGATATACATGCTTGTTACATGGATCATCTTCCATTTTTGCGATCCATTCGTCTACTCGGTTATTATACCGACTTAAAAAATTACCTTCCATGTATATCAATGATTAAAGTACTCGGCTCGCTTTTAATTAACGTAATTTATGTATTTAAAAACGTTGTAAACTTTTTATTCAGTAAACCAGATTTCACTGTAGTTAGTCGATACGTTGAATATATTGTCGATCATACAAAAGAGTATAAAACTGATGAACCTTTTTGGGAACGTGAACGTGAACAAATTGAACCTGGTACGACAACGTATCTCGCAGAGGTAGATATGAAGGATGAAATTCCAGAACCACCGGATGCAGTCGAAAAACTCATCGTACGAGTTAAATATTGGCACAATAATAAGATTTATAAGTTCCTGACATCGAAACACAAGTATAAGTGGCCACCCGTGAAAGCGAAAACGATGAGTTTCCATATACCATTGTCAAGTGCACAGTTATTGGATACAAACGATAAACCAGTGAAAGATGTTCTCGAAAAAATCAGACGGTATTCCGGTCCGTATTCAGATTTTTACGGTGAGAAAATGAAAATAAGTGATATGTTTTATTATGAAGAGAGTTTTATGGCAACGATGTACCCTAAAATTAAAATTAAAAATTGTTTTGGTATGCTAAAAACTGTCGATACAGCGACGGGATATCTCACTGATCTTCAATTACCTTAGTCGACAGATAAAATTTCAAATCTCCCAAGTTTGCGACATTGTATTTTAAAATCAGAAAACGGTTCTGGTCCTCTTGCATAATTTGTACAGTGGAACACATACTCGTCGCTTTCGTGAAGATGTTCATATATCGGAGTGAATATGCACCCGACATAGTCGGACACTCGTCTACACATTGAATTTCCGTTTCCTGATCAGCGAAGTCACCCCTGCACAGTAAACGTAACACCTTCCCACTTCTAGATATTTCAATCTCGTCGCCGATATTCGACATGTCCCTGCAAATTCTTTGGAAATCCACGGACGGGATGGGTGTATTTATAGTCATGTGCATATCAGGAACCTCTATCTGATTTTCGTTGATATCTAGTAATTTCAATGCAAACTTGGTAGAGGTTTTCTTTTGTTCGCTATGGATTTCGATATTCATGAATTCCTTAGAATCGACGGATATCACGAGAACGTCGTTGACTGTGATTGTTTTTAGGAGTTTGTACATGTTAGTCATATTGACACCACAATCAACCTCCTCCGAGCAGACGTATTCCTCGAAATTTTCAGCTGGAAGGTACATATCAATCAGAGATGCCCGCGCAGTATCCAGTGTTACGATGTAAACGCCATCTGGCTTGAAATACAAATTGACATCGTTTAATATATCCTTCAATACTTCAAATGTAGATTTGATGGCAGCGGCTTGCACAGTCACCAGTTTCATACTCGATTATTCGCGTATTAATTCTTTATATCACTATAAGCTACATCTTCAACCTTGCGACTTATTTTTTCTTCTAGTTCACGTGTCATAGCGGGTTGGAGTGATTTTCCGTAATCATCGAGACCGAACATATCGGTGTTGGGTTTACCGTCAAGGGTTGAAGAAAATATTGAACCAAAATCACATGCATCTAATTCCTGAACCGGGAGAAGTGATTCAAGCCAGTTATGTATTTCACGTCCTACTAAAATCTTACCATTCTTCGTCAACATGGTAGGTACGCGTGTAATTTTTGTCCTGAACTCGGGAGGTATTCCCGAAACAGTGACATTATGATACTGAACAATTTGTTGTAACTCTTTGTGCTTCTTGATATATTCTATGACTTCAACACTGTGTTTACACTTCGGACTGAAGACCAGAAGAGACATCTAATGTAATTTATCAAAAAAAATATGAATGATAACGCACTTTTTTTGTGACATATATTAATGTACAACCTAATACTATTACTTGTATTGGTGGTGTTAATACTCGATACCAGGAAAGAGGGTTTCAAGAATAAAAGTGCATCTATACCAATTCATCAAGTTCTCATAAACGACCCTACACCCAACATGTCCGAGTATGTAGAAGTCAAAACACTCGACGTCAACAGTGATAATATTTCAAAAATGGTTCTCGCAACCAATAAATACATACGCGAAAAGACCGGACTACCCAATTACATAATAGAAACAACGGGCATTCGTCAATACAAGCACAAAAATAAGAACCATATTCTGTATCGATGCATGTTCATGTGCATGAAAATGGGAGGGTTTCCATTCGGATTTTCTGTTACATCTAATATCATACTCGTATCAGGGAAGTTACGTGTGATAGGTGTTCAATCGCAACCAATGGATATAAAACCACCGAGTAACAAGACACCTTTTGGGAGTGTCATCGAAGGGTCCGAGTATATAGAGTATGAGACTATCCAACAGGGTGAGTTAGATTTAATTAAAATTTAGTCCAAGTACTATTAATGATAAACGTTGAAGAGATTTCACAAATTGTCAACAAGAGGAATCGTATGAAAAAGGAAACATACGTTGAAATCTATAAACAGATCACGCGTAAAGTGCGCCGCGCGGTAGAAACTGGTCGTAAATACATTGACACTGAAATTCCTTCATTTCTAGTGGGATACATAGCATATGACAGGTTACAGGCGACTAATTACATTAAACGGCAATTAGAAAACGCTGGTTTTACCGTGGATGTATTAAGAAATTTTGAGTTGCGGATAACGTGGAAAGTTACAAAAACACACAGAACAAATGACACCGAAATAGACGAATTCCCGACACTGATGAACTTGAAAAAAGCTGCTAATCGCTACAGGAGAAATGCGGAAAACGGCAGATAATAAAAGTTCGTATACTCATAATGGATAACCTAAACATCCTTGTTGAAGCCAAACGTGAGTACATGGAGCAATTGTCTATTCTCATATGTCCAGTTATGATTGATGTGTTTGATGCAATGTATCAAGAGGCTCATACGTTATCAAAAAATCGCAAGGTTCTCATTATGTTCCAGAAACTGCTAAAAGATGTACCTGAATGGAGTGAGACGATGGCGAAGCAGCACACAGATAACATCGCAGATCGATGTGCATGGTTCAAGGATTTGGTTGCGGCTGTGTTTGTGAGTTCCGTAAAAATATTATCAGCTGTTCGTTTGAGTCAGGATAGCAAGAAAATGGCGGTTAAACTTCCAACAAATGAGGTATTTATTCACACATGCTACAAAAATGCCGCGAAAGATCTTTACAAGGATCCTTACGTTTTTACTGAAAATCAGTCCGAACATAATCGGAATGATGCATTGTATGATAGGTTCGCCCTATGCGTTGAAAACACGGTAAAAGAGTTGATCCCTGTTCAACAGATTTTACAGACGTACATGTCTGCGGGTGGTGAAGAATATATCAACGGTGAAGACGCTGATATGCAGCAGGATGAAATAGACGAACTCGATGAATACGACCAACCCGACCCCGAAACTCAACCACAGATGCCGATGGAAGAAGGGGATATACCTTCTCAAATTGATAACGGGGAAATGCCCCCTCCCATGGATGAGACAGTCGAACCCCAGGGTGAACTCATGGAGGGTGAAGAACCATCTACACCCTTTCAAAACGAGTTCAGGACTATTACTTCGAAACCAGCGAACCCTCCTCAGGATATGGATGAAGGTGAGGACTTATTTTCAGATGCCGCTGAAACGCGAACTAAAAAACTTGGCTATTAAATATGGACGAGTACCTTAGAGATCCTGCTTCGGCCGCATTAATAGCCGCTGGAATAACCGCATTATACATACACGGCAAAGCTCGTCTCAATGATGAGGGGACGCTTTCGACGAGCGCTTACGCAAAACCCGCTGCATTGGTGGGTATATTAGTATATTTTATCATATCAAATGGTCTCGGTAAACGTGAAACTATCTCAACCGAACCATTCTGACTAACTTAAAGATTTATCTCATGTATTGTATATAATGACTTCCGTTACTGCCTTCAACGACATGATGGGACAATTTCTTACGGAATTGCATTCGGCCTTTCCAGAAGAAAAGGGATTAAAAAAATACATGGCTGCATTCGAACTCATGCGTGGTGCGAACGGAAGGATGATCGTAGAGGGATTTATGGCGAACATCTCACCTCACGTAGAGAAGATTAACGCCAGGGATGAAACGTTCTTTCTCGAGCAGGCTGGTACGATTGATTTCTTGAAGGATATCAACCTGGCGCAGTGCTGGCCAAATGCATCGGAAGGTACACGCGGTGCGATCTGGCAATATATCCAGACGCTTTACATGCTCGGAACGACTATCACCGCCATTCCACCAGAGACGCTCAGTATGATTGAGACGGTAGCCAAGCAGTGCGCTGATAAGATGCAAGGTGAAGATGGTGAAATGAACATCGATGAGGCCCAGCTCATGAAGTCTATGCAAGGACTTCTCGGTGGCATGATGAAAAAATAAACCTGTATAATATAAATGGTATCGCTATTCGATGATCCAAAACAAATTGTCAGAGCTGATAAGGTAATTGAATTTTGGCCAACCAGAGTTCATACATCAGCGGAACGAGTGAATGCTACAGCTCGTTTCATTATTTACGCGACGTGTATTTTATACCTTATCAGGCGTGACGTACGTGTTTTCATTTTGGGTTCTACATGTCTAGGTGTGTTGTACGTTATGGAGATGAACAATATGATAAAGGAAGGCAAGGCGCGGCCGTTAGCCGTGAAGGAAGGATATGAGGCTGCATGCCAATTACCTACATACGATAATCCAATGGCGAACGTGTTGATGTCGGATTATGACGGTCGCCCGGATCGTCCATCGGCATGTGATTATAACACGGTGCGAAAGGATGTCAATCAGATGTTATCCGGTACCATACCATACGGTCCTCAGAAATCTCGTTCTCCAATGCCTGAATTCCAGCGAAACGCATACGCCCGCCAGTTTGTTACAGGCCCTGTGTCATCTATTCCCGGTGACCAGACCGCTTTCGCGGAATGGTTATATGGCGAAAAGAATGGTCCAATTTGTAGAACTGATGGTCGTTTGTGCGATCCCGACGCACGGGGTGTACAATTAGAGGCGTTCGGGGGGTTAGATTCGAGTGGAGATATGAGGAGTGGTATGTTTGGCGGTGGAAATGGTCCAGCTTAGATAGATAAATATTCTCATGTAATAGTAAATGGCGTACCAACTCCAACCCGGTATGAATTTGGTTGAAACTCCCACTCGACCCCCTGTATGCGCGACTGAGGAGGTATTCGTTTATCCCCAGCCCAGCACTCTTAATTACAGTTCGGGTCGCCCTAATACGATGTTGTACGGGACATCTCCTTACATGGCTGGCAAGGGTTCGCCAGCTCAGTATATCGAGACGAGCGATCAACTGCGACCCCAATCCACCAGTCAGTTTAACAAAATCCTAGCTAAAACATACGAACAGAACCTGTTCCCTCTTCAAGATATGAAGTGTAAGCTTCCACTTCGTGCGGTGTCATATGAACCCGAAAGCACGCGCGCGGATACACAAAATCATATGTTTATGAAGAGATATCCCACTCAATAAAAATATTTATAACAAATAAGAATGGCAGACCCTATTTCAATTATAGCTATTGCCGGATTAGCCTACATGGGTAAAAAATTAAGCGACCCTAAACCAGAAATGTACCAACCTGAATCTAAACCTTCAGAACGTCCTATTCTAATTCAGGAAGAAGTGCCCGATATAGCCGCACCGGGGCCGATTGGTCTTGACAATCTCCCACCACAGAAGATCGAACGAGAAAACTTCGGCGACATCGTACCACAGACACGTACATCTGGTACTGAAATACTTGATATGCGTAACCGTATGTTCGATAATGGTCGTATGAATAACGTGTCTCCGATTGAAAAACAACTCATAGGTCCCGGTATCGCCGTCGGTCCTGAAGTCCCTGCTGCGGGTGGTTTTCAGCAGCTCGTGCGTGTCAACCCCGAGAATGTAGGCGCCCACCGTCTCACAACTTTACCCGGTCGGAGTGGGCCAGCGCATGACGTATTCGGCGGACGCCGCGGGAAAATGGGTGATATCGCTCACAACCGACCAGAAAAGACTGCATTTTTACCTGAACGCAGACCCGTCGCCGGTGGTAAGTCTCAGGGTTTTGATGGTCACGTTGTTCGCGGTGAACACGTGAACGGGAAGCGTTTAACAAACAGGTCACAGACGGGTTCTCGTGATGACGGTCTCGGGTTTTCTGGTGCTAAGAGTGTCGTAGCTGGTATGAAGATGGCACAGGATCCTACGCGAAACAAGAAGGATGGTAATGTTGAACAATACAGGTATAATAACCAGATTGCCCCAGGTGTTTCTACATTTTCCCACGGATACCTCGCGTCTCCAGGTGTGCAGATAGGTGAAGCGCGTACCTATGGTACCGCACACACAGTTGAAGAATTAAATCGATATGGGTTCCGCCCCGATGATCGTCGCGGTAAGGCGAACCGTATGGGTAATGCGGGTCGTATGAACGTTCGCGCGGGCGCCCTAAACCAGGGTGGTATGCCTACCGTTGTACGTGCAGACACGACGCGGGTAGATGGCCGTTATGGACCTATGAGTGGTGGTTGGACACAGCAATACAATAACAATAAGTACTACAAATTCAATGCTTACAAGGGTAATTCCAACCCTTATGCGACGGATGACAGTTTAGGGGTTGCGAAAAGGCAGCTCCAGAACAACCCAGTCGCTCAGCACATGATGTAAATTAGTAATCGAGTAACAACACCCATTAAAATATTATCCATATATTTTAATGAGCGTATACACGTTAGATATAGATAGTGGTGAACGCGACCCTACTATATACCCGAATCCTAGTGATTATGTCATAGAACTTAAAAACCCTATTTACGATGTTAATAAAATTTCCATCGCATCTGCTCGAATTCATGCGAGTCAGTTATTGATAAATGATCGTAACAAAACGTTTGATTTTGTCGTTCACACCTCACCGGAAACGGTAGTACCTGTTACGTTAACACCCAACAATTACAATGGAAGAACTTTAGCGGCCGAATTACAGACGAAAGTTAATAACGCACTAGGTGGTGCGTACTTAACTTCTCCTATATCATTTACGTATAATAAGGATAAAAATGAAATATCCATAGATTCTTTATCATCGGCCGCTGCGGGTAGTGAATTCTCGTTTAAATTTTATGACGGCGCGAATGGGTATACATCTGCCACGGGTGGGTATACAACCCCACACGATATTCTAGGGTTACCACCGGATAATGCGAAATCAAATACACCGGCTACTGGAGGGGTTTCCGGTCTTTTGATTACGGGTAGTATCAATCTACAGGGACCTGACGCTCTCGTCATAAAAATCAGTAGCGGTGCAGAGGAATTAAATAAGACAATTTATTCAGACACACCCTTTTACACTGGTCGTATACTGATGTGTGGTGATGTCATTAATTATTCTGGACAAGACGATATCGTCGAACATAATTTCGATACTGGTTCACAAAACATATCCAGGTTACGTATACAGTTTTTTTACAGTAGTAATAACAGGCTGATTCCATATGATTTTAGGAATGCTAATCATATTCTAAAGCTAAATGTATCCTGTACGACAGACAAGTTGAAAACTATTCCGAATGTGAAAAAGGATTTTTCGCTTCCCACACCTATGCGCATACCGGAGTTTGAGGATCCGAATAGGTGGAACGCGTTTATCTATATATTTATGATAATCGTGACAGGTGTATTTTTCTTAATATTCACCAGACCGCGAAGATTTAGCGAGTGATAGCGTATGTGGGAGCCACGGGCTTCTTGACACGCTTCGAGACGCGAGAAATCACCATGTATACGATCACGGAAAGGAGGGTGGTGAAAAGCGCTGTGAGAGCGTAGTTCATACCACCGTTCTTCTGGACCTTGACGACCTGATGGATGGACCACCTGACAAGATCCATCCATGACAGGGCAGCAGCGAAGGAGAACCCAGCAACGACGGAGTTGAGGGATTGTGTTTCGAGCTCACGGGAGATCGCGATGAGTGTATCGGTAGCGACTTCGGCGGACATTTTTTTTATAATATATAAATATTTTATTCTGGTAACAACTCTTCGATAAATAAGATTTTCTTATACTTATCAGTGCTATACCCCCTGACAACGCCATCCTCCTGATCATCATCTCCATCAGTTTCGGAAATATTTCCATCATCATAATCAAATTCTTTGTATTCAGAATCTGTCCACCCTTCCAAATCAGGGCATGTTTCCATTACTATCAATTGCATTTTTTATCATTGTTTCTGACGGATTGGTTGGATTCCATCCATCCCAAGCGTCATATGCATCGTTTATCTTCAAGAATGTTTCATCTTCCCCTGAATATGGCTCGAATAAACTTTCATCCACTTCCTCATCAATCTCCATGTCACTTTCACTCGAGCTCGCTTCGTCGTAAATTTCAGGAAAATATGTCCCAATTTGTTGACCCACTGTGTGCATGGCACAATATTTCATGCAATATTCCATGTCTTTTGCCAGTATTGTGTCGCGACCACATGCCCTGGCGTAATGTCCTGAAAGCACTACCGCACTTTCCAATACAGGTGTAATAATTTCAATCGCCGATTGAGCCATTTGGGAAGACAAGTCGTCCGAGTCCATCCTGTATTCTTAGTATATTGTTACTGAGTGCGTAAACTCTAAGTTCTCTTTCGTCAACTGTGTTATTATTTAAAGTCATCCTTATGTTCTGGTCCTTGATCATGCTGAAATTTTTCTGACCGGTCGGATACCATCGTTCAGGTTCGAGTGCGAAACTATACGAGTAAAACCTTCTGAATAATTGTGTTCTCGAATGATGAATGCCACTCTGCACAGCACGCAAATTTACGACATTCCCCGTGATTTTATCGAGGATGACTTCGTTATCAAGTGTCATTTCCAAGCTTACAAGATTTTCATAATTCGTATACCGTACATCGGGTTCCCCTGGGGGTGGGTATATTTGATCAGGGTGATCGTAATCAAATGGGTGGAATGATCTAGTGGGTGTATTCTTTCTCCCTACGACGAAATAAAGTTCCTTAACAGGGTTTGTAAAACTGAGTCTAAAGTTCTCTTCGTCGCGTCCTTCTGCAATTGACACTGGAATTTGAAACGTGTTCCGTTGCAATTGTGTGATAATGTAATCGTGTTTAACCGTCTGAAGTTTAATTCGTTCAGGTTCGTCCAATTGCACAAGTTCCGTGTATATGGATACATCATCAATTTTAAGAGTAGATTTATCTAACGGGTTACTGTTACCGAAGTAAATCTGGCCTCCCATTCCGGTATGTTGTCCACAATAATAATATAATACACTTGGACTGCTACGTCCCTGTATGTCCGTATCATCCTCTGGTACAACGAAGGTATATACATCATTCCCATCACCATTGTTGATGACAGATGTAATTCCTGTTGTGTATTCAGGCAGTGGTATTCCCTGGCTAGTGCGACCATCTTTATAAGTAGAAAATTTGAATGGATGATTAGTGTTCGTATTATTAGCTATAGTGAACGTATAAGTACTTCCTCGATTCAGTGTGAGTGTAGGCCTGTCGACGTCGTCAATATGATATTTATTGAAACCATCAACGGCTGCTACTGTAATCGTAAAATCCGATCTAGTATCGTACGTTTCGGTAAAAGCAAAATGACCATATTGGAGGGAGTCTACACTCTCACCCATTTTAATTTCGATTTCACATTCCTGTTTTGTGAGTGCACACAAAGGTATAGCCAGTTCAGTGTTGTTATGGAAATAGAACGGTATATCGACAATGTACTTCGTGGGAGTCGTCGCCTTTCCTAAATAATCGTTTATAATAGGTGGTCCTGCACTGACCGCAATTCCCGAGTCTTCATTGGGATATTTGCCTATAAGTTTCGACAATGAACCTTGTTTTGTTTGTGTTATATAATGCTCTGTGTATATCTGTAACCAATCACGTGGGATGCGTTGTATGAGCTGCCCACCGATAACTAAATCTACGTGATCGATGATCGTATGTCCGATAGATTCATTGTATCCCTGATACGCATTTAAAGCTGGTAGATCCACATGCACTCGTACACCTTTCAATAAGTCACCCGATCCAGCTGGTATCGTACATTTTATTGTACTTCCGTATGCGATTTCACCCCTCACGACCTGTTTTACATCGTACATCGCAAAATTTGAATGTTTCCTGAATTGTTTTATGAAATGCGTATACTCAGGATTTTCTGTAAAAAAAACATCCTGGGTACCCGTTGTGGCGAGCTGGACCCGACCCGCCATTTCTATTATTAGATGTTAAAATTTTAAACCAGCTAAACCGCTTTCAATGCGTAATATATTATAATTACGAGCGTACACACTTACATTTATATTACGTGTCTTATCGACTACTGTCGATCCTGATGTAGCAGTCGGTACAGTATCGAGTTCTATATCTAGTTTTTTGTGAATGATTCGGCTCATGTTCAACTGTCCCGTGGGGTAATACACCTCTGGGTTAAGTGCGAACGAATATGTATAGAATTCGTACGCGGGATCTGGGCATCCGGTATGATACCGAAGTGCCTGTTCATACGCGAGGTACTGACCACTGTGATCGAAGACGGTTGCACCGTTACATTGAAAGTCTACGTTCTTAATCGTTCGGTGATCTGATCGTTTCGTATTCGTGGATGAACCTATGGTAAATCCTTTCAAAACACTCGAAAATGACTGATCCGATGATGAAGTGTTAAGTAGGCGGTCTTCGGAGATTGGAATTTCTTCAGCTAATTTGTACACCCGGACGTGCCCAGCAAGGCTGCCACCGTCTGCGTTGTCCGGTGCCCCGATAGCCAGTCTTAATCCATTGGAAGATAACGAGACAGAATATCCAGAATAATCATCTTGAGCTTCTCCGTCTATATCAGAACCTATTTGATTCCACGAAGATCCAGACCAATCAAATACTCGGGTATGTCCACGGTTATTGTTGTTAAATATCGCTCCAGCGGCGACTCTCGTTCCATCAGAGGATAATGAAACCGAATATCCAAAATTATCAGCTGAAGATTCACTATCAATATCAGAACCCATCTGAGTCCATGAACTCCCCGAATATTCGAAAATCCGAACGTGACCAGAATTTGCGGTATTCCCAATCGCTCCATGAGCAAATCTGGTTCCATCTGAACTTAACGAAACGGAGAACCCCATCCTATCAGTGCTACCTTCAGCGGGCATATCATTATATCCATTTCCCATCTGAGTCCACGAACTCCCCGAATATTCAAAAACCTTGACATATCCCCTTGTCCAAGTCGCCGCCGCTCCAATAGCGACTCGTGTTCCATCCGAAGATAATGAAACCGAATATCCAAAATTATCACCGATAGCGCCGCCCATAGGAAGACCCATTATAGTCCACGAACTTCCGGACCAGCTGTACACTGTGGCATTTCCACTGGAGAAACTGGCACCCGTAGCCCCAAAAGCGAGTTTCGTTCCATCCGAATTTAACGAAACGGAAAATCCAAGTCGTTCGTTATTGACTGTACCACTAAACGTCGACCCCATTTGTACCCACGTAGACCCACTTAATTCGTATACTGAAACCTGTCCAGAATT
>Ga0075460_10000215_pt1 | contig 21355 bp, 30 predicted proteins | sample DEB08_DNA_3_FD_77580 | JGI IMG/M metagenome (GOLD analysis project Ga0075460, IMG submission 77580) | Aqueous microbial communities from the Delaware River and Bay under freshwater to marine salinity gradient to study organic matter... | ecosystem: Environmental > Aquatic > Marine > Coastal ...
GGCTACGGCGGATTTGGGGGCTATTCCCCCATGGGTGGCTACGGCGGCTACGGCGGATTTGGGGGCTATTCCCCCATGGGTGGCTACGGCGGCTATCCATCTATGGGTGGTTTTGGTGGGTTCCCTGGCATGGGCGGATACGGCGGCTATAGTCAGGCGCCAATGAGCATGTACGGCGGCGGATATCCTTCATTTGCTAGCGGCTATAGCGGATTTGGCGGATACGGTACGTTCTCTCCAATGGGTGGATACGGTGGCTATCAGGCTCTTGGTGGTTTTGGTAATCTGGGAGGTTATGGCGGCTATTTTGGTGGTTTGATGCCAACTTCCCAGCCCCAGCAGCAAAGTACCCAGACAGCACAGAACGATAATTCTACGGCATCCTCCACACAACAGGCTTCTCCGGCCACGTTTAATACTGGCGGCCGTGCAGGATATGCAGTTGGTAGCAACGTAGATCCTATCTATCTCAAAGCTATTAAAGCCAATATGCAGAAGCCTATGGGTCCCTATTCTGACAAGTTGGCCAATCCTACCGGAGGAGAAGTTGGCGCCCGGTCTTATATTCCCGTTGGAGGATTGGCGGCGCCTGGTGGTCTATATGTTCCGCGCACAAGTGCCCCCAAACCCCCAGATTTCTGGGACCATTTAAAGAAATGGGAAACGCTAGGTAACCTTGCTAAAGCAGGTTTTGGTAAGGGCAGCGTTGGAGAAAAGGTTTTCCAAGGGATAACAGGAGCTAAAAAAGGTATTGCTGAAACTGCTGAAGATAAAATTAGATCGGTTTTTGGAAAAGAAACACCAAAACCAGATACACCTGCTTCTCCAAAACCTGCCCCGGCGCCAAATAAAGTAAGTGAACTAGAAAATCTTGGCGAACAGCCCCAAACAAGAATAGCTGCGCTTGAGCCAGACGAGATTTTGCCGCCGAGAGACTACATGGATGACATGTCGTTAATGGCTAACCGTGGCGGATTTATCCGGGCCCATAAGTATGCTGGTGGTGGTCTTGGGGAAGCTTTCCCGTATTCCATGCTAGATGCTGATACTGGATATCAGCCCCTTATTCCAGAGGGTGCCCTGAAGCCGTTGGCGGCACAAAAACTGCCGCAGAATGATGAACAACTAAGAGCAGCCGCTCAGTCTATGAAACAGCAACAAAGCGGCGGTCTAGGTGACTTGACGAAGACTGCTTCTCTTGGGAAAAATCTTTATGGGATGCTTCCTGGCGGTGCCAAAGAAGCTATCGGGAAAGGTCTTTCCGGTCTTAAGGACACCGTATTGGGAACGGCTGCACCAGAAGTTGCAAACACAGGCGCGGCTGCAGCTTCCGGGTTGGCCCCGGCTGGTACCGCTGCTGCGGAACTAGCGGCTGATGCTGCCCTTTCTACAGGCGCCGCTGAAGCTGCTGCCGCTTCTGGGCTGGCCGGTGCTGAAGCTGCTGGTCTTGCGGGCACATTAGGTTCAATAGGAAGCGCCATAGGTGCTGGTCTAAGCACTGCTGGTGAGGCAATTCTCAGCATCCTGATGCTTCCCTTCTCCGATCGCGCTCTTAAAGAGAACGTGAGGCAGATTGGTAAGACGAATGATGGTCTGCCAATCTACCGCTTCAACTACAAGGGTGATTCCCGCACTGTCATCGGCCTAATGGCGCAAGACGTCGAAAAGAAGAAGCCAAACGCTGTTGGTCGTCGTGACGGATATAAGACCGTTGATTATGAAGCCGCCACAGATGATGCGGCCAAGATGGGGTCGCGGACTAAAAAAGCATATGGCGGTGGCCTTGTTCCTTCCCGCAATGGGTATGCCAATGGCGGTATTGACCCTGATACTGGGGTAGAAAGAGCTACTTTAGAGAACAAGTCTGAGACTCCACAATTCCCGTTTCAGAGCCTTGTCCAGAATATCGCTAAGGCTGCGGGCTTTGGTGTTAATGAGCCAATCGATCCCAAAGATCCTGCGACTCAAGAACGCCTTATGGGCGCCGTTAACAAAGTGGAAGGTGGTAAGGGAGTTGACTTTACGTTCCCAATACGTCCTCCGTCCTCGATGCGCCTTGACCCAAAAACAGGCGAAATAAAGGGTAAGGAACAAGAATGGAAAGATTATCTTACCAGCAAAGAGTTTGTATACCCCGCTCTTAGGGGTCTTGGTGCAATGTTAACTGCACCGACTAAAGATCTCAGTACCGCACTCGGTGCTGGTGCTATGGCATTCGGGCAAGCCGCCCCACAGGCTGAGAAAGATGCTCTTGCGATTGAGCAAGATCGTCAAAAACTTCTCAAAACCGAAGTTAGCATTGCTAAAGACCGTTATACGAAGAAATTCGTTCCAGGATTTGGGTGGTACGTTGTTGATGCTCTTCGGCCTGGTTGGGCTGGGTATCGTATTAGTGATGCAGAAGGTAATCCTATTCCTGGAGTAGATCCAAAATTGCATACGTTACCAACTCAGCCTGGCGCAGAGCCCAAAAAAGGCGCTCCTCCCGTAATACCTCGCGCCTCTATTGATATGTTCATTGAAGATCAGTTAAAACCTCCATTAGAGCGAAAGGAAAATAAAAATAAACCCATGTTCATGGCTAAATCATTTACTGATGTGCCAGTGAACTGGATTAATAAAGGTTATTTTGGCTCTATGTTGTCGGAGACTGCCGCCAAACCATTACAGGCTGAAGCAGCGAAAGCAGCGTCCACTGCAAGAGAAAAATTCTCTGGAGCAAAGAAACAATTGGCTGTTTTGGATAGAATGCTTGCAAATGTGAAAGGTATGAAAGATAGCGATTGGGAAACTGGTCCGTTCACTGAAAAAGTAATCAATTTCTATAGAGCGGCAAATCAGGCAGCGCGTGGCATTGGATTTAAAGCAACTCCTTTCAAAGACACTTCAAAATGGGAAGAACTTAAGAAGGATGCAGTGAACCTTGGTTTTGCAAAGTCTGTGGAACTCGGCACTCGCGAGCCTGGTGTCATTACATTGGCGGCTATGCAAGCGCAACCTAGCGCAGCAAACTCAAGGCGCGGTTTTATGAAAATAATAAGTGCGCTAAGAGAAGAAGCTCGAAAAATTGCAGACGAGTCTAACTTTGTGATCAAGTACGCAAAACGTGGTCATGTTCGAGAAGTTGAGGATCTTTTCTCTAAAGCGAATCCAAATGAAATGTATCAGGCTCGTGCCCTATATAATATGATGGACGACCAAGACCAATCGATGCTTAGGAATTATTATAATTCTGTAGATACTCCAATACAGAGTGGTTCACAGAAGGGCTCTACCATTCGTAAATATCTGAATTCTAAATACGGGATGGGTTTCACAAATATTATGCTAAGGGGTCAATGATGGAAACAAATAAGCCCTTACCCAAAAACTTTGAAATTCCATTAGAACCCACTAAAGGGGATGTTGTATCTGAGTTTGAAAGACGTACAGCTTCTCTTCCTCGCGGTTTCGTTCTTCCGGCCACAGCGAAGAAGGAAGAAGTTGGGACGTTAGAGGATATTGGTAGAAGCGCTACATCCGGCTTTTATAATCTTGGCGTTTCCAACATTCCCCCAGTGATGATGGGGGATATTCAGAAACTTGGTGGCATTGCTGCAGAGAAGGTCCCAGAATGGGCATATAACAGATTGCCGGTATTTGCTCAAGAGGGGTTGAGTTCTGCTAAAAAGGCCGTGAGTGAGGCCGTATCCCCCAAAATAGAAGCCGCCAAGGAAAGAATTGGGGAAGCCGCAACGGCATCTCCTGGATGGTTAAAAAAGATCGGTGAAATACTGTCGGAAGGGTATAGGGGACTTACCCCCTTTTCTGAGGTCGAAAGACAGACTGGGATGAGCCCGCGTGAACTGATTACGCGATACATACAGTCTCAAGAGCCAAAGGCAAAAGAACGCTTTGAGTATAAGCCAAGCACAGTTCCTGGCAGGATAACTAAATTTGGCGCAGAAAATATACCTGCGCTCGCTGTCCCCGGTTCTAAAGCGACAAAAATTGCAAGTTGGCTTGGTTCTACAGTTGGCGGCTCTGTTGCGCCGGAGTTTGTGTCAGAGCCATATAAGCCATGGGTATCGTTTCTGGGTTCCGTTGCAGGGGGGTCGATACCTCCTATTGTTGTAGCAAGAGTCACTCAGAATCCGGCTCTAGTAGATCGTATAACGGGACAGATGCTTCGTGAAGGGATGATAGAAAACACAGATAATCTTGTTGAATTCAGAAAAGCTCTTCAAGACAAAATAAAAGCTGCGGCAGAAACTTCGAAAGTTACTGGTGTTGAACCGACAACTTCCCAGATTCTGGGGTCTGGTAAATTTAGTAGTATTGAAAAGCAGTTAAAAGCACTTGATACAGCTAGCCCGGAAGCAATTGCTTTGCAGGGCCAGATGGATGCCAATCTGAGGAAAATGCAGGAAGCTGCTGAAGGTTTCAAAGGTACTTTAAGCGGTAAAATACCCGATGAAAAAGCCAGATTGTCTGCTATGGAAGCAGCTTCTGGAACAACCCCTTTAGAAATGCAGTTCACCTCTCCTGTTGCAAAGAGTGCTTTTGACAATATGATTGATTCTTCCAATGCGGCTCAAAAAGCTGCATGGAAAAATGTACCTTTAGACAGCATGTATTTGTACCGCAATAAATCAATTAATAACATATTTGATAAAATTGATAATATGTCTCCCATTCAAAATCGGGGAATAGACAATGAGATTCGTGAGGTTTTAGAGGAAATACGCAATAGCTACACAAAAAGAGATATCTCTTTAAGAGAACTTCAAGATATCCGGCAAAGGGCCGGTGAGATATCCAGGAAAGCGTTCCAAGAGGGTGATAAGACTCTATCTGTCACTCATAGTGAAATTGCTCAATCAATACGCGATGTAATAGATAACCCAAAAAATATAGTTTTTGGGGACACAACAGGTAAGCAGAGGAAAGCATGGTCAGATGCTGTCGCTACGACAAAACAGTATTATGATTTGATCAGGCCTGAACTGATAGAAAAGTTGCTTGCCAAAGATGCTGCCGGTATTCCAAAAATAAGTGCAGAGGCATTTTTGGATGCTTCGTTAAAGAACGCAAATTCATTACAAAATTATAATATTCTGAGAAAGACAACCGATTCTTTCTATAGAAACAAAATAAATGAGCTAAACCCTAACGCCGCTACTTATGCAGACGAATTAAATTCAATAAAAACTGCAAGAGATAGCGCATTAAAAGAGCTAGAGAAGAATGTATCAAACTGGGTAATTAGCAAGGTGACAGATAGAGGCACAAAATTTGACTTATCTATCAAGGACATTAATCAATTGATGTCCAACCCAAATACAGCATCACTTGTTAATGGTATACCTGATTTAAAATCTAGGCTTTCTAATATGGTCAAAACTGTTGGCCAAAATGCAGAACAAGTACGTCTGGCAAAAGTTGCGGATGCATTTGACGCTGCATTAAGTACAGGCACGCCAGAAAAACTATTTAACTTCATTAAAAATAACGAGAATGAATTGATGCAAATTGCTGGTGGAAACAAAAACCAGCAAAGTGTTATAAAAGCATTAAAGGACTCCGCCGGTATGCTTCGGAATATAAAGCCAGAAGCGACAACTACCGAAACTTTGCAGAAAATAAAAAATGGCAGAATGATAGACATACTTGTAGGGAAGAAATTGGGAGTATTGAGTGATGCTTCTATTTTAGAAGCGTTCCATGGCATCATTTCCTCCCAGACAGCTATGCCGTATTTTCCGGGCCTTGGGACTACTGCCGCGTCAACTGCATCCTTTATGCCTGGTGTTAAGGCAGTTAGATCATTGCTATCTTCATTCGCTACTGGTGACTTGAGAGAGCCAGTTATAAAAAGGCTATTAGAAGCTGCAAAAGATCCATCTACCGCAAATCTTCTTTTGGCAAAACCTTCTCCAGAAATAGCTTTGCAGCTAGCTCGTCGCCTAAGTGCATATGGCATCGGGACAATGACGCAGGAAAAGGCTCGTGAAAGAGAGGGGCGTGCGTCTGGTGGCCGTATCAAATCAGGATCTATTGCCGATCGCCTGTTAAGAGACACAGAAGCCGCCAAACGAGAAATCAACAAAGGTACCGAATCTTTGCTCAAAACGCCGGATGAACATATCATCAAGGCGCTCGACTTAGCCAATAAAGCCACATACGGGGACTAAGCCATGGTTAGCACATATACGCCAAATAAAAATATCGAGAAGCCTGGCAATAACGATTATATCGACACCTGGGACGTGCCGGTAAACAATAATTCTGACATCATAGATACTGCTTTTTCGGGCACACACATTGTTAGCTTGACTAGCAGCAACGTCACATTGACGCAGGACGAAGCCCAGAATGTTTGCATAAAGCTGACAGGCACTCTGACAGCCAATGTGACTGTGTATTTCCCCAACGGTGTGGCCGGATTCTATATTGTCGATAATTCCACAAGCGGAAGCTATACAGTAACATTGTCGTCTGCCGGTGGTGGTCCATATTCTGCGGCTGCTGTCCAGAACGCGAACACTTTCATTTGGCACGATGGAACAGACGTTTTTCTGGCAGACAACGCGCCAATCACTGGCGGCGTGGGCATTACAGTAGCCGGGACCAGCGTAGACTTAGATGTGCCCGTAGCCGTGGCATACGGCGGCACTGGCAACACCGTCTACAGCAATGGCCAGATGCTGATTGGTAACGCCAGCGGCGGCCTGACCAAGACGACGCTCACCGCTGGCTCGAACGTAACCATCACCAATGGTAATGGCACTGTGACTATTGCGGCTTCAGTTACGCCAACTACTGGTCTGAGCGGTAACGTTGCGTGGCTTCTTTCGATTTAAATTGATTGGCCCCGGAGTGTAGTAGCACAATGCGTGATGTTCAGCGCAGTATGATCGCTTGTATATAGTTTCAGAACAGTATCGTGTCTGGATACCGTTTGGTTCCTCAATTATGTATCTGCAGTGGTTGGATCCAAGATCTGTTACTATTTTGCCATGTCTTTTTTGCGTGGCTTCTTCATTCTTTAGCCGTTTTTGAATAACAGCCTCTTTTATTTCTTTCTTTGTTTTCTTCCTGTTTATGATTTTTTTCTTAGGTGGCTCATTCTGTGGGCCATGATTTCTCAAAATTATCCCTTGTTTTCGAAGTCTAAAAAGTCGTCCCATTACGGCGTTTCTAGTCTTTCCAACGTGTGAACCAATCAAGGTCGCTGATATACCTTCATTCCACATCTCAATCATGATTTCGTCTTCTTCGTTCATTTTCATTTCCTATCTTTCTATTAGCTTCTTCCACCATTTACGCACCAACTCCGGTCCTAGCTCAAAAAATAACCATACAATCATTAAAATGATCGCTAGGTCAATGAACATAAGAAAAATAACAGCCAGGAATATCAAAGTTGACAGCATCATTCTTCTCCATAGTCTTTTGGTTTTTCCAATTCTTTTCGACAGGGTGGAATCCAATGAAACGTAGTTTGCCCTTTGTATCGGCCCCAAACCAACCAGCAATTCTGCGTTGCATTACCGCACTGGATACGTTCTGGTTCACCAGTATCTCCGGCGTTCTCTTCGCATTGCTAGACGGATGTAATACTGCTTGTAGCGCTCATGGCGGCGACTTAACTTGACTTTCCAGCCGCGAATACCAGCTACATGACAAGCAGCCATTTGACGCATCGTTTTCACACCCGCATCGAGGCAAGATTGCATGTGAGCAATACCAGCGGCTATCCCATAATCGCATTCTTTGAGGCGCCAAATACTATGATAACCGAGTGCCCTGGCAGACTTTGGCAGCACTTGGAATACCCCTACAGCACGCCCATGACGGGTTCGTGGCCCTACAGCACCGCAGCGATATCCGCTCTCAATTTTGGCTAGACGTAAAGCTGGGTTGACCCATTTTCTGCCTAATTTTATCTTAACTTCTGCAATTATCTTACGATAAACATACTTCTGTTGGCGGTTCATGCGCCTAGAAACTACTTTAGAAACAGTAACTTCGTAATGTATTGGCTGCGTCCAGTTGTTTGTTTTGTCGCGTGTAAAGAATTCCGCGCTCGACATCTCCTGCGCAGCGGCAGGGGTGATTGCTATCATAGTAGCAAGGATTGCATATCTCATATTAGGTATCTCCTTGTGCCCCAACCCATTATACAGGATTGGGGCATTAAGGGCTATTGTGCTTGATTTTGCACTGGGCGCTTGAAATAGTCTGGCGTTAATTTTGATGCCATTGCCCTGACTTCATCTTCCACGGCTACCGTTATTGACTCAAATTCTTTTGCAAATTGAGTCGCAAACGCAAGATATCCCATCCCATCAATGTAATGATCAGGATTTTGTCTACTTTCCTGTAGACGAGCCAGTTTATTGACCATCAAGATCATTGCCACATCGTATTTGGATATAGATTTATTCAGAACAATTGAAGCAATTTTTGCGCTTCTTTCAAAGCATTCATCAGCAGGACCATATTCTTTGCCCCGCTCAGACAGTGTTTTCGCTACGGTTGTAAGTGCGTCTGTGTATTGCATTATCGTCTCCCATAGTTGATGTTTCGTGTAAATTTTGATCTATACAGATCTGTAGACGTGTCTTGGTAGTATCTGATTTTCCCAATCAGATGCGTATTCAGGATCATATTTCCTTTGTCATCCCATATAGCCTCTCCATCTCGCGTTTCTCCTTCCTTATAAAACTGATTTACGATCAGAAAATCTTCAGAACTTAAGATTTTCTTCATTTCTTCTAGAGTTTCACATGGATGATCTATTATCACCTGATGCGAGTTAGATCCTGGCTGACCGCCCATATTTAAAGTCAGTACATATTTCATTATCCCCGCCTATCGTTTGACAATTGTCCCATCCATTTTTCGTTTCCACCCAGAGTTTTTACTACCGGGGATGGTTCCCTTCGGCCGTTTGGCGCCGATGTGTTTTTGGTGAATTCTTTTAACTTTAGCTATAAGCGGCATATCCACTTTTGCAGTATGGGTTCTGTGACACTTGCGGTGGGCCACTAACCAATTTGATTCGTCGTCTTTACCACCTGCTTCAAGCGGAATTTCGTGACTTACGTCCCATTCTTGTCCCGGAAGCACTTTCATTGCACACAAATGGCAGATGCCGCCATGAGTTAGGAATATTTTAGCTCGTTTGTTTGCTGTGATCTTTATTCTTTTCATTGTTTATCCATTCTCTTATGATTAGCGGGTCGGTAAGCATTTCTTGAGGCACCCACCACTCAAGCCCTTTGTTTTTTCTCGGTTCTATTTTCATTGCCTTACGGGCAGATATGCCACCAATTATTTTAAAGTGCGGAGCTTTACAGGTGACAAGCATGTACACGTCATCTGCATTGTCCCATTCATGGACTATTAGATGACCATCCTTATACAGGGTTGATCTGACTTGTATTTTATACACGTCTTGGCCGGTAAAGTTGTTAACGTGGAAACCCCAATAAACATTGAGGAACTTCGACACGACAAGTTCGCAACAGGCCCCATTTATGTCAGACGCCCAGTTTGATGTGTTATTGACCTTCTTATCTTTGTTTAAGTTGCGTTTCATGCTTTCAATCCGGCGCATTACCCCAACCAAAGCGGCGCTATATATCTCCTCCCAAGTCAGGGTAACGTCAACGGCCATTACAGTTTCATTTCCGCTCTTTTGGTGGCCTCTTCAGACTGTACTTCAGAAAATTTCATTCTGATGTATTCTAACTGGAACTTTTTCTCCAAGGCATCCCGACGAGCAATGACCATCTCATCGAGATACTCCTGCCATTCCTGAGATCCCTTAACGAGCATCTCGGCTTTTGAGACGGGCATGTCGCCCATCTCCGTCATTTTTCGTGAAAGATAAGCAGATTTGCTTTCCTCTCGGATGCTGGCGGCCGCATTCAATTCGACCCAGCGTTTAGCCACCAAGCGGTATTGCTCAGATAAGGGTAGATTAGTGGTATCCATCAGAATGGTATCTCGTCGTTGATGTCTTCTGTCTTGGTCTCCGGTTCTTCAACAACTGGACGGGCAACCTTCTCTTTTACCGAGAGGCTGATCCACGATAGGCCGTTGTTGGTCTTTTTGTTCCAACCGTTGATCCAATAATCAACACCACCCACCCGTATAGATCCCTGCAAGTCTGCGTGGTTTTCAGCCACTTTTTTATTATTTGGGAACATAGACCCGCTATTGTCTCGCACTTCATATGCCATTTTAATCTCCGTATTTTGCTTTGAGTAAGGAAACTTTCTCGTCCAGTTCTGCCAAGAACTTTGAGACTTCGAATTCCAGTTCGCTGATCATGTCATCATTGCGCATGACCCGCTCGCTAAAGTAACACATGTTTTCAGGCATGCGTGGATCGAAGCTTACGAAATCGACAAATTGACGACCAGTACAAGCCAATTGCCACTGCATCTGCGTCTGATACTTTGCAGGGATTGCTCCCGATAACAGTGTATCTATGTGCGTGTTCGTCTGGGGACATTTATATTCGACCAATCCTTTCAATGAACCGACCTCAACAAGCCCATCCGGCGATGCACCAGAATTCGCAATTGTGGCGTGGGGAACGAACCCTGTTTCTTCCACCAGTAGACCGGTCACAGATTCATAGTGTGCCCGTGCCGCCGGTTCAGTGTTCGTCCCCCACGTCATTGCGGCGTTCTGATACAACTCCCCCTGTGTACCGGTTAAACGCTCGCAAACGAGTTGAGCCATGTAATTTGACCTAGATGCGCCATAGCCGCTCTTAGTCTTAGCAATCACATCGGCCACACGGCTCGCGGTCACCTTACCCAGGCGGTCCGCAATCCATTTGTCAGTCCTCTGTTCCATTAAATTCCTCCGCCAGTTTCTTCAGTTCGGTGCGATCTTCGACGGATAGCTGGTCACGATCGGATTTGCTCAGACCTTTCCACCATTCCTGCAGTGCGCCGTTCTTGGCGGCAGCACGGCCTTTTTGCATCAATTCCTTTGTAAGAGATTGATTTTTAACAGGTAAGTTATCCACAGGTTTATTTGATACCGAAGCATTACCATCGTCGTCATCCGACGCCAGAGCCAAGAGGCTCATTATTCCGTAGCGCCTGGAATAAGAGATTCCAGAACCTATCCCGTGGGCATCGAATTTGCCGACCGGCATAAACAGCGTCTCTGCAATAAACTCGCCACTTTTGTGCAGGAGCATTGTTTCGACTTCAACACCGCCTTGAACGGTGCGAGGCAACTGCACAATGCTCAGACCATGCTTTTGTAGTGGTGCCTTGATCGCAGTTCTGACAGCAGCCAAGTCTGCGTACTTTGACCTGTAGGCAGGATTGATACTGCCCTTCTGGGCGTCATCAATCTCGCCCTGTGCTGCGGACAGTGCCGTTGCAAGCTGGGCTATTTCGTCTGACATTCTCATTTCATTTCCTTTCGTTCGACTCGCTCTATGTAGACGTAGCCGCAAAGCCTGTCAACTTAAAATTGACAGACTGTGCAAATAATGTATTTTCTGGCTATGAAAGATTTCCCGGATTACCGATCGGAAGAGTTGCAGTTACTTATAACCCTCTGCGGGGGTGTCACTGGGTTGTCTAAACGGCTGCGTGTTTCGCGACAGGCAGTGTCAAAATGGCATAAGGTGCCGTGGCGACACTTGTTTAAAGTCAGTGAGATAAGCGGTGTATCGGTCAAAGAGATTATGACGATCAATGAGAAAGCCAAGTAAGCTAGATATATTAAAATTCTTTGAAGCGGGGTTTGATACATATTGGATATCAAAGCGATACGATTTGCCTGAGTCGGAAGTATACAAGGATTTAGTTAATGCCCGAAACCGGAAAAGACGAATACAAATTTATTTTGCCAATGCCGCCAAGCGTCAATTCACTGTGGCGAACGTCAGGAAATAAAGTTTATAAATCAAAGAAATACAAGGACTGGTGGGCGCATGCTATATGGGCGCTTGCGTCCCAAGGTAGTGCTAAAAAAATTACCGGGCGCTATAAGCTGTCATTGTATTTTAAAAGGCCCGATAATCGGCGCAGGGACTTAGACAATCTATTCAAGGCTGTTTCGGACGCGCTGCAAGCGGCCGGGATTGTTACAGACGATTGCAATTGTTCCTGGCTGGAGGCCCAGTGGGTTGAGGAAGGTCCTGAATGTCTAATAAAAATCCAGTGTCTATAGATGATCAGATTGCAGCCTTACAGCGATCTATTGTCAATTTGCGCGGGCATTTGGCTACATTGGAGGACCTTATTGCTAAAAAAAAGATGGACCCAATTGTTTTAAAAACGAAATCTAGTTGGTTGCCTGAACTTGAGGCGGCCGAAAGAACTCTGCATTGGGTTAAAAATAATCAACAAAAAATTAGAAATTTGATTCGTTGAAAATTTTGGCGTAAACCTATATAGACAATTTGTCATAGTAAACAACAATGAGCCAAAATGAGCTTAGGTGAACTATTATGGAAGAATATACTGCAGAGGCAGAGCAATTTCGTCGCGGCCTGGGTCAATACACTTTGAAGGAAGCTGCCAACAAACTTGGCCTCAGTACACGCACAATATTGCGCTATCTATCTGGAAAACATAGAATTCCGGTCATTGTTTTTTTGGCAATGGAATCTATCAACAAAGCAGATGATCACTTGACGAAAGTTGAGGATGATGATCTAATCTAAAAAGTAGCCCCCGGAGCAACAGCTCAACGGGGGCTACAGAACCGTCTTCTTAGCGGGAGACCCGGTTCTTGATAAGGATACTATGATTAATATCTGTATCCGTCAAGTAACCTCAATTTCGCGACAGATTGACAGTTCTACTGCTAGTAGAGCGGAGGCATCCGGGCGTCGGTAAACGACAGGCCACTAGCGGGAAGCGGCTACTGTGGGATACGACCTAGCCAAGCCCAGCCCATGTCGCGAAGGGTGGTCGTCGGGGAGAGCAAATCCTCGTAAGTAGCGCGACTGTCACTGGATTGCTCGCCCAGTGGCGTCCGAAGCGACGGTCGGCTCCGACTGACAGATCGGTTAGGACGAGGGGACGCCCTGCCTTAAATGGCGGGGATAGTCGCCCTTTGTCCTAGCTCAGGTCTCACCAACTGACAGAACCTAATAGTAAGAGATGGTTAGCTAAGAGAGGGTAGGGGGAATGGATCTCCGGGATTACCAGTGGGAGATGATAGCGAAACTGCGGGAGGCGATCCTTGGCGGCTCGAAAAGGGTTGTGGTCCAGGCTCCGACTGGTGCCGGTAAGACCGTGGTTGCTGCTGCGATCGTGAAGAGTGCACTGGAAAAGGGGAACCGGGTTATATTTGCAGTCCCCGCTCTGGAGTTGATAGATCAGACGGTAGCCAGGTTTGAGAGCAATGGCATCCATGCGATCGGGGTCATGCAAGGCATGCATTTCAGGACCGATCCTAATCAGCCTGTACAGGTTTGCAGCGTGCAGACCCTTAACCGTCGAACCATCCCCGTGGTTGATCTTGTGATTATCGATGAGTGTCATGTCCAGTTTAATCTGTTCAAGCGGTGGATGTGGCTGCCGCAATGGCAGAATGTGCCATTCGTGGGGTTGACCGCCACTCCTTGGGCTAAGGGTATGGGTCAGGTTTGGCAGAAACTTGTGGTTGGCGTCACGCTCGATGACTTAATCAAGCGCGGCGTGCTTTCTGATTTTAAAGTATTTGCACCTAGTCACCCGGATCTTCGCGGCGTGAAACTGGTGCGCGGTGATTACGATATCCATCAGTTGGCTAAAGCCGTTGATACAAAGCCTCTGGTGGCCGACATCGTGTCTACTTGGTTGGAAAAGGGTGAAAACCGCCCTACTTTGGCGTTCGCGGTCAATCGTGTCCATGCAAAGCACATTCAGGAGCAATTTGCGGAAGCGGGGGTGTCTTCTGGCTATGTTGATGCCTATACGCCCATGGAAGAGCGTCGGGAACTGGCTGATAAATTTGCAAATGGTGAGATTAAGATTATCGCAAATGTCGGGGTTTTAACGACCGGGGTTGATTGGGATGTCCGGTGCCTGATTCTGGCGCGGCCGACAAAATCGGAGATTCTGTACACGCAGATCATTGGTCGCGCTCTTCGCACGGCGCCGGGGAAGGATTACGCAATCATCCTTGATCATTCTGACACCACGCTACGCTTGGGGTTCGTGAATGATATACACTATGAGGAACTGGATAACGGCCGCCGGGACAAGCCGTTGGTAAAGAAGCGGGAATTACTCCCGAAAGAGTGCCCGAAATGCCATTTTGTGAAGCCGGTGAAGGTCCGGGAATGCCCGGCGTGTGGGTTTGTCCCGGAGCCTGTTAACAAGGTTGATACTGAGGCCGGTGAATTATTAGAACTTACAAGGAATAAAAAGAGCCTGAAAAAGGTTTATACGATCCGTGAACAAATGGATTTTTATTCTGAAGTTTTGCGCTATGCACGCGATCACGATTACAGCGACGGGTGGGCTTGGTATCAGTGTCGCGATCGTTTTGGTGTGAAACCCACTATTAAACCTATGGCGGCATTGTCGGTTAGTCCGCAAACACAAGCTTGGCTAAAACACAAGGTAATCCAATATCACAAAAGGAAATCAAGAGATGCAAATAAAGTCAGCAGCACAGGGTCGGTGGGATGAGATTTTCAGGCATTTTGGGGTTGGTCCATTTCCAGCTCGGCATGGGCCGTGTCCAATGTGCGGGGGTAGCGATCGGTTCAGGTATGACGATCGGGAAGGTAACGGCACTTTCTATTGTAATCAGTGCGGCCCTGGCGACGGGATTGATCTTGTATCGAGGTTGAAAGGTCTCTCGCTGGGAGAGGTCCAGAAAGAGATTGCAAGGCTTCTGGGGGCCGCTCTGAGGCGCATAGGGGTTGACCGGGTAGTGGAAGACGTATCGCATCTGAAAAAGGTCTGGAGCGGCGTCCACGCGCCCGTCAGCGGCGGCCCGGTGGAAACGTACATCAAGAGGCGGACCGGCATCACGCAGCTCCCGAAGCGGCTCTATGAGCATGACAGGTTGTGGCATCCTGAAGCTGACCAGTATTTCCCTGGCATGGTGACCAAGATTGCTCTTGGCGGCCGTGCGGTAAATCTGCATTTAACCTACCTGACGCCAGATGGTTGCGCTGCGCCGGTCACGGTTCGAAAGCGTGTGCTTAAGGGTAAGCTTCCGCCAGGATGCGCGATACCGATAGATGAGTCCGGACCTGTTCTAGGCATCGCAGAGGGGATAGAGACCAGCCTGAGCGCACGGCAAATGTTCGACGTGCCGGTCTGGGCGGCCGTGAACGCCAATTGTCTTGCTCACTTCGAACCGCCAAACGGGATCGAACGCCTGATTATATTTTCGGACAACGATAAAAACTATCATGGGCAAGCCAAAGCGTTTGCGCTGGCGCACCGGATGGTCGTCCGCAATCAGTTTGACGTTGAAATTAAGATCCCGCGACTTGCCGACTTCAATGATGACCATTGCGACAGTTTGTCATTTTAAACATGCTACGGGACCGAAATCGTGATTTGAGTTCAAAAGAAAACGGCGCTTTGAAAAGCGCCGCTATTCTTCATTGATGCCTTTGATTTTGTTCTGGTTTTATGAGGTACCAAATAAACCACAGGAGCAAAAACAGGCATATCTTCATCAGGATGAGAAAAAAATTAAATATTTTACTCAATCTTTATCCTTCCTGACGTAGATGACGAAATTCCAGCCCTTTGCCCTTTCCATCGAGTCATCATAGTCAGGCTTCAGGTCTCGTGGCTGGATCGTCGCAACAAACAGCATTTCTCCGTTTCTTAGGCTGATTTCATTTTTCTTGACATGCTTAACCCTGCCGGATGATCCATAGATTTTCCGGGCCTGACGATCGCAGAATATACGGGCGGCCGCCAGAGCATTCTGGGCCCTAACCTTTTGAAAACCTTCTGCCCTGTATGTTTTAAGCTTTGCCATTGTGTTCCTTTCTGCTCTGCTTACTGTCTACATAAAGATCGGCAACGCGCGCTATATTGCGCATTTCAGACATGGCGATTCATGGTGTTACCTCCGACAAGATTGCATCGGTGTGGTTGTAACTTAATTCCTCGTAGTATTCTTCCTTCACCTCCTGCAATCCGCATTCGTTGTCGGATAACTTCTCGCGTGCCTCTGTCTCACTATCCGCGATCACCGTGACAGTACTTATTCCAATTGTTCGCGCTTCAAAAGACACAGTGAAAAGATACGTCGGCATGTGGTTCTCCTGTTATGTGGTAGGGGTGGTTTTTTATTGTGCAGTTATCATTGGTTATCTCCACCGGTTGTCATCTGCGCAGCAATCCAAAATATATGATGACCATCCCTCAAAAAGGTTTTTGGCCATTTCCGATTTCAGGTCGATCGTTTCGAGGTTGTCATCGTTAGACCAATCAACTTTATCGTCTAGCTTGGCCAGTCGCAGTAGGGTTGGCTGCCAATCGTAGCTATTGTCACGCTTGTCATGAGTATATCGAACGTAAAGGTCGCCACAGTAGAGGCGGCCGCCATGCTCATATTCTTCTATTGATATCGTCAGTTCCATGGGTTGCTCCGGGTTGATGGTTGGGGTTGAGGTTGATGGTTGGGGTTGGGGTTGGGGTTGGGGTTAATGTTTTTTTAATTTTCCTGGTTCATTTTCGAAAATGCACTCTGCGCCAAATGCCGATCGCCTGGGAATGTGACATTCTGTCGCATGAAAAACATTTTTTGGGTGCGTCAATTTGTCACATTGGGCGCCAGGCCAAACGGCCGCAATATGTACAAGTGAAATGCATCACATAGAAAGGTAACGAAATGAAAACGGATTTTCGGAAATTGCTATCAATCACAAGTCACAAAGCCGCATTGTCGCAATCTTATGGTTATTTAAACGGGATACATTATATGGCGCCGCATAGTTTGGCTGGCGTCGGCAATCTATGCCCGGACGCAAGTGACGAATGTGTTGAAATATGTTTGGGCAAAACGGCCGGGATGGTTGCGTTCTATCCTAGTGTTTTGCAAAGCCGAATAAATAAAGCAAGGCAATTTATGCGCGATCGCGCCGCATATATGGCACTGCTGAAAAAAGCGATGGAACATTTGATTCAAGAGGCACATAAAAAATGCATGATCCCCGTCGCGCGATTGAACGGTAGCACTGATATTGATTGGCTTCGGGTCCATGTGCCGGGCGAATTGCCCCTGGTCCGCCAATTTCCTGATTTGCAAATAGTTGAATACACAAAATCATTCGCGCGGATGGTAGAATTTTGCCAGAAAAAAACGCCAGCAAATTATCATTTGACGTTCAGCTATTCTGGCCGCAATTGGGTACAATGTTTAAAGATATTGGCAATGGGCGGCAATGTCGCAATTTGTTTTGGCGGCAGGGAACGTCGCAAACGCAAAAAAACCGGAAAAATATTAACATTGCACAAATATGTTCCGTTTATTCCTCAATATTTTCAAGGCTTTACTGTTTTAAACGGCGATAAATCGGATTTGCGTTTTTTAGATGATGATATGCGTGGAATAGGTCCAGGCCGCATTATTGGACTTTCCCCAAAAGGCAAAATCGCAAAAAATGATAATTCTGGATTTGTGGTATGGATTCACGATATGCGACAATTTGACACATTGGCCGCATAGCGATGATAGACCATTATCAATATGCAAATGAAACGCAAGGGAAACAGAATCATGTGGTACGTCATTGAAATACAAACCGGCGAAATAATCGATCGCTATGATAGCGAAAGGCATGCGGTATCGAATGCAAATCTCTTAAATGATGATTATGCCGATTCCATGGGGTATGAATATGTGGTTGTTCCTGTTGGTGATATTGCAATGATGGAAGGGCTCTAAAATGAAAACGATTGAATCAGAATTAACGCCTGAAGCAATGGAAGCATTGGCGGAATTATCGCCGATCGCCCGGCAATATTTTTTGGAATGTATCGCCACGAAAGGAAAAAATCGCGGCCGTTTAAAAAAATTGCCGCCAAAAAGCAATCCGCTCGCATATGCGGCTTATCAAGGGGTGATTTTAAAATGGAATCCCTTCAAAGCTTCCATAATAGCGCGAATCTGTTTTTCTGAGGAACAAAGCAAAATTGAACGAGAATTGAGCCAATGGGCGGAAAACCATATGGAATTCGGTTCATTATCACGATCGCTATTGGCTAGAACGCAAGGACGCCTGGTGATGGATATAATCGTCCGAAATACACAAAAGGCATTTTATGCTAGCGAGCGAATGCGACGTTATGCATTTGAATTGCGCAATTGTGCGGCCGGAAAAAATTCGGCGGAATATAAAAGGTTGGAAAAACTTTACTTGCGCGCGTTAAATGATTTTGATGTTGCGCAAGATAAAATCACATTTCCATGGGAAAGGGCAAAGCAATGAAAACCAACGGCAACGCATTTACAAACGCGCAACGTAGGCGCTTTTTGGCAAACGAAAAACGCAAAAACCCCAACGTGCCGCCGCAATTGTGGCAACGTTTCGTTTGCTTTGTCGACAATGCATGGGGACTAGAAAACGGTCCGGAAATTGTCCCGTTTTCCGTTTGGGTCGCACGCTAACAATGGAAGGAAAGAAAATGATCATATCTGATAAAGCGGCACTTGCCTTGCGCGATGCTGTAGCAACACGCGGCGCGCATAAAGGCAAGCTTAAGGCAAAAGCGCCACATTCGCGCTCAAACGGATACGCCGCATGGCAAGCGGCGCAGATGGTCTGCAATCCGTACAAAATATCAGTGTTTGGGCAAGTCATGATGAATGACGAACAACGCGCAATATTCGAAGAAGTTTTGAACATATTCGAAACACTGAATATTCGCGGGATGGACCGGGACCGGAATGCCTTGGAACGTCTTGGCGTTTGGTAATATGGTTGATGGTTGAGGTTGAGGTTGAGGTTGAGATTGGGGTTAGGGTTAATGTTTTTTTAATTTTCCTGGTTTATTTTTGAAAATGCACTCTGCGCCAAATGCTGATCTCCTGGAAATGTGACATTCTGTCGCATGCAAAACATTTTTTGGGTGCGTCAATTTGTCACATTGAGCGCCAAGCCAAACGGCCGCAATATGTACACGTGAAATGCATCCGAAATCTATGAGGAACAAACAATGCGCATAATCTTAATCGACACTAACACTGGCTATATTTGGGGCGATAGCGCCGATCACAAAGGTGGGATATACAACGGCACGCCAGAAGAATACGCCGCTGCGCTTGATGCCAGCCTTAAAAATCCCCTTGAAAACGGCCAGCAATACGTCTGGTCACATTCACTCAGCGGCGAGCATGGGTATGCAGTCTATCGCGCAGACGTAAACGGTAGTGACGCAGTTGGCGTTGTTTGGGATGGTCAATCTCTTGAAATGATTGAAAGTGTCGAGCGCGATTGTCAATTCCTTGGTTATGTAATCAAGTCTGGCGCGGCGTAGGCTATACAATTCTCTATAAAATCAAAACGGAAAGGCACACAAACATGACAACGCATAACACAAAAACCGGACGCATTGAGCTAGTTGATAGCTACGGCAACGGAAAGTGGCCTAGGAACAATGCGGCAAACGCGCCAGCGCATCTGACAGTAGAGTATGACGGTCACACGGCTGTTTGGCGATTTAGTGGCTCACTACGCGATGCCGCTGAAACTGCCGCGCAGTTTGATTGTCCCGAAAACGGCGAGCGCATAGGCGTTTTGCGCGGTAATCACGTCTCTTTTGACGCCACGCCAGATGATTTCTGGCTAGATGAAGAAACCGGCAAACGCGCCACAGATGAAACGCTGCAGATGAAGCCTAACACGGCCAAATATAGCGATGCTGTTGCATGGTGAAGCTTATTACTAACCGCAACACCATAAAACCATAACAGGAAAATATCGGTTTTCTTTTTTGTTTCAATGTGGTACAAGATTCAGGCCGGACTCATAGCAGTCCCGGCCTTTTTCTATTATATTCCCCTTGCCCGTTCATTTTGGCGGCCAGGGGAAACAAATGTCAGATATTGCGCAAGACAAGCCTAAACGGCAAAAGGAAAAGCCTATCAGGACCCGGTTCAGTTATGGCGAAATACGGGACAAGCTTTCCGATAGCATGCCAAACATAAGGGCTAGTAGGAAACCCGCTAAAGAGATTCTAAAAAAAACCGGACGCCCTACAAAATTCAACGAGACAATAGCAGATCAATTGTGTGACCTGATAAGCGAAGGGCATCCAATGACGGATGCATGCCAGGCAGTAGGGATCGATTTCCGGACGTTGGGACGATGGCAGGAAAAGAGTGCTCCTTTTGCCCTAAAGATCGCGCGCGCACGGGTACTTATGGCCGAACATGCTTTTGCCATGGCGGCAAACGTTCCCCGCGACCTGTATGAGCGCGCGCAATCCGGCGAAGTAATTGATAATGCAACGGTATCGGCGGCGCGTCTCTATGCCGAATCCCTGCGTTGGTATGCCGAAAAACTTAATCCCGCCCGCTATGGCCATAAAACGCAAGCTAGCGTTGAAGTGTCAGGTCCCGGCGGCGGACCTATCCAGACTGCAAGCCTGGTAATCGATGCCAGGACGCTATCCCCTGAACATCGCGACGTTCTGCGTAACGCAATATTGTCCGCCAGGCCTGACGATACCGAGATAGAATCGGACAAATTGTCGCATGACAATGTGACGCATGACGATGATGGATAAGTGTCCCCAATGCGACATTATGTCGCGCGACAAATTGTCGCAGGTCCAGGCAGGTCGAAGGTACCGCGATCGAGACCCCCCGGCCCCCGCCTGGCCTTAACATCAAGGCCTTTAAAGCCCCTCCACGCAACACGCACAAAAACGGGAAAAACATGTCAACCCTTGTCAACTTCTCCGGGACCCTCATTGACCGTGACTTGCAGTTAGCAGAACTGGACCGGGCTGACTTTGAGGATGACTTGTATTTGTTTTTTAAGAATGCGTGGCGTTGGATAGATTCTAGTGACTTTAGTGAGGGGTGGCCTATTGAGGCTGTTGCGGAGCATTTGCAGGGTGTTGTTGATGGGGACATACGGAAGCTGATTGTTAACATTCCGCCCCGGTGTGCCAAATCGTCACTTGTGTCTGTTGCTTTTCCTGCGTGGGTATGGGCGCAGCCGGATGTTTGGAATTCTCCGACTTCGGGTCCCGGCGTACAGTTTTTACATGCTTCGTATGCGCAACAGTTGTCTTTGAGGGATTCGGTTAAGTGCAGGAGGTTGATTGAAAGTCCATGGTACCAGAAGCTTTGGGGCCCCCGGTATAAGTTAAGTCCTGATCAGAATACGAAAACGAGGTTTGATAATGAC
>Ga0075460_10000220_pt1 | contig 21170 bp, 28 predicted proteins | sample DEB08_DNA_3_FD_77580 | JGI IMG/M metagenome (GOLD analysis project Ga0075460, IMG submission 77580) | Aqueous microbial communities from the Delaware River and Bay under freshwater to marine salinity gradient to study organic matter... | ecosystem: Environmental > Aquatic > Marine > Coastal ...
TGACAATGTTCACCAGGTTAAGGTTTGATCTCACCTGTAGGATGTCCAACATCTTCTTGAATCTCAACACACCCCTTGAAACCAGTCTTGACTGTGCCAGTGTGGTTGGCTGTGTCGCGAAGTCTTCCGCCACGCATGGACTTATCCTTCCACCATTGTCTGTTTCCGTGTCCAGGAAACCTGAGCAGTCGATTGATACTGTGTAGTAAGCACCTTGTGGTTGTGCTGTGACCACTTTATTTGCTATAGGTAATACTGTTGCCATTTGTTAAATTCCTTTGCTGTATTTATACATGAAGTATTTATTTTAGGAATACCCAACCACTTCCTAAACGACTACAGGCATTGTTTGTAAAGTGTCTACTATAATTTCGAACCTGTATAAATGCTTGATAGACCCTACAAACACGTGTGCTAGTGGGATATGAATATATAACTCTCACTTTGCCATTTATTGGGTTTTTTTTGCTATACCAGTGTACTATCTTGCCGTCTTCTAAGTTGTTTAATGCAAAATAGACTGCTTCTTTGTGCTGAGATTTTTCTTCATCATTAAGGCTGAATTTCATATATTGAATGGTGCTCCACAGCATTCCGGGGGCGGTTGATGTAAATTCATCACCCAACCTCTCAGACATAGGTATGAAATTACCTTTTGTTTCTGCAAGGTAATCTTTGTTCGCAGAAGTAGAACATCCTACTAAAAATATGCTAATCGATATTATGATAACCCGGAACAATCTCGTATCCTCCATCCAACCTTTCACAGGCTATACTCCTTGTATTGACAATTTTTCCATTCAATCTCATTTTCCAATTGTAAATTCCACAACTTTTCGCAATGCCCATGCCGTGCAAGAAATCTTTAACACCGTCTTCACACACAACTTTTTCTATGGTCTTTGTGTCGATAACATTACCTGAAGCATCTTTGGTGATCACCGTTTCTGTTTTGATTGTACAGTACTGATCTGACCAAGGGCCTCCTGCTTGTACCATGGAAATATTTACTACTGCAAACAGTAGAAAGGTTAGTACAATTAACAATCTCATATTAACCTTTCTTGAGAATCGATCTTGCTGTACTTTCTATTTCATTAGACTCAATTTTTTGAGATGAAATTTTTCGAGACAATATGTCTGCCTTAATCTTCTCAACGTCTTTCTTGTCCATCTCAATCAACACATAGGCTCTGTAACTCTTTACACCTGTTGTATATATTTCACTCTTGGTAACAATGTAGTTTCCCACCATTGTATCTGTGATCATATTCACCACGGCATCTTGAGATCCTGCTTGAACATTTAAGTTCTCATTATTACCTGCTTCATTTTTTGTGATAGTGGTTCTGTTGTTCATTTCGCCATTGATTCTATCAGCCAGTTTTGCCTTGGCAAGTAATACTGATTTCTTAACTGCTAGTTCTAGGTCGGGAGACACAGCCGAAGCCGCCTCTTGATATTTGAACCAGGTTTCCCTATCGTATTCCACATACCATTTGGGAGTTTTGTTTACTACTCCGTTCTTGGATTGATCTGGTTTGATTGAATAGGTGCTACAATTGGCAACCAACATACCTAACAAGATCACTAGAACGATGTTTAGTTTTTTCATTTGTTCCTCTCTATTTTTTCAATCTATCTATCAGACTCGAAAGAGAGTCTAATATGTTTCTGAACATATCAGAAACAGCCGACAAATTAAAATCGTTTGTGAATTGTTCATATCCAGCACCTATCATGGGATAGACTGCCAGGAATATACAAATCAATATTATAAATTTAATCATATTATAATTGTAACATGTCTACCAAATTCGTCAACCTAGTTGATCTGTCTTAAAATTATTATTTTTCAATGGTTTATACCCCCATGAAATGTTTTAATAATCCCAAACTCAGTAAAGCAACACCAATGCTGTTGAGCACAATCAATGCTCTATCATGCCAGAGATATCCTACCCACAACCAACCTGCGACTCCTATCAATTGTATCGATATGTTCCATGGAAATAAATTAATCGAGTGTAGTAACCAACCCATTATGACGAAGAAAACAGATACCCATTTCACATACCAACTAAGGTCATGTAGTGGTGTAACCTTTTTATATATTTTCTTACTATCTAGGTCTTTATGTTTTTGCACTAGTTCCTCCTCATCTGTGAAATTTCTGTAGCCTTATTTCTACCATCCTCGTTGTCGTCGGCAAAGACCGGGACTTGATTGCTTTTGTGCATGGTTGCTATACCAATTAGTTTTCTCTCTCCGGAATATGTCTGGGGTTCCATCCTGCCTTTTACAGCAACAGGTATCTTGTCGCCACATGGAACACCAGTCCTGTCCACCAAAGGTTCAATAACCAATGTCTCGGATCTATCCCTGGGTTTGATTTTATCTAATCCTTTTGATTCTAGCCATTCCTTGTGTTCTCTTCTTGCCTTCCGCAAAGATTCTGTGTTAGGCAATCGAATGCGTATTCTTTTTTTCTGTGGCACTTGTATGAAACCCATTCTGTATTATACTTGATTTTGTGTTAAAGTCAAACTATGGTAAATTATGTTCTTTTATTGTGTTTAGAATAATTGACGTATATTCTACGTTGATGCTCCAGGCCTTTATACCGTTTAGCAATTTCTCGTAATTCCAATTACGAGCACTGTACATCTGATTATCCCTCTCGGTACGGAACTCCTTGTAGGCAGGATGAGTATTCAATATACGAATCATATCTGAAACAGACTCACACTTGTGCGTGTATTTCTTCACACCAAAACGAGCATTGGGTATTCCCAACGGTTTCATATGCGGCTGTTTCATATTCCAGGTTCTCACACCAAACAGGGCATTGCCCTCCTGTGCGAAACGAGATGTGCCATAGTTGGACTCCACAATGGCCATGGCCACTATTATGGACACCGGAACCCTCTCCGATGGATCGACCATCAGGTTGAGATAGGATACACATTTCTGCGTGGCGAATACGAAACTCTTTGAATCATTGTAATGGAATTCAGGTTGATGGAAGCCATACAGTTTGGCCTTCTCTATCATTTGATTCTCTGTGACCCTTATGATCTTCCTCTCGACGAAACGATTGGGAGAGAATGATCCATACACATAGGCGAGCAATACAATGCTTATCCAAGCCAGCCATATAATGATGGTTCTTTTGATTTTTGGTTCCAACTTGGGTAATCTGAACATTCGCTTACTCCTTGCTATTTTCGTCGTCCCTTGAATATTGTAGTTATGGTGCCCCGAAGGACACCATAGAAATTAGATGGCTACTTTCGCGGCCTCTGTTTTTTGTGCAGGAGCAGTTGATAGGCTCTCTTGATATAGGGCCTCTGCTTTGGACATATAGTTGTTCCAATCTGCCTTGGACAGACCTGTGAATCTTGTGATGTTGCCATCGGCAAGAATCTTGTAAGAACCAGCAAGTTTGTGAGAACCGTCCGGTTGGTACTTGTGTACTACACCCGTAGCCCTACCGTCCGCATTTTCTCTGCCTGGAATCATCATATACTTTCCAGACTTGCCGTTCCATGTTGTGTCAGTTTGTGTATCGGATTTGCATCTTTCGATCACTTGGTCCAATACCAACTGTGCTTTTGCTGAACATTTATACATATTTGTTTCTCCTAAGTTACCATTATTATAGCAGAAGATGGTAAACTGTCAACCACCTATAAGTTGTTGATTTAATTGAGTTTTTTGCGCCATTTTTTGGCAATTTTGTCTCTGACCTTTTTCCAATAACTGATTCCCCATGGGGAATTGTTTTCTTCACATGCCTTTATCATTTTTTCGGCATTGTTTAAAAGTCTATATACCGTCTGTGGTGACATTTTCTGCTGTGTTGTTTTGTTTGTTATCTATATTATCATCATTAACTTGATCTTCTTTAACCAAGGACGATGGTTGTTGTATGGGTAGTCCTGCCCTGTCAAACCAACGACCATCGGCAGTTTCGTATACATACGATCTAAAATTTTCTTTGTTCAAACCTTTTACTAAAATTGATCTTTTGTGTATCTTTCCTCGATAGTTGGTATAATTTTTATTAATCAGATAAACTTCTCCACTGAGTCTTTGATATATCCTATCTGCTTCGTTGTTAGAAATAACTATTTCTTTTGGTTGCTTGACTTCTGTCATTTCTGCATTACTATTACCGGCGATATTTTTTAAATTTTCTAGAATTTTTTTTCTCTTATCGCTGTGTTGTGTATCAGACATCGTCACCTTCCATGACATAGAACGTTGAACTTTTTCCTGTTGAATCCTCTTCTAGATAAAAATTGTTGCCATCATAATTGAAACTATTGAATACTTTAAATCCGTCACAATCTTCGTATTCTATAGACATTTTTTTTGTGTCGAATCCTTCCGGACCAGTCTTGATAAGATCGCCTGTGTACCAACCACCCTTGTTGAAATACTGTCCAAACAGGTAATACTTGTCCTTGCAGGATTCGGAACCCGAGTTGTGTTCCGCAATACACTTGACTTTGACGCCCAGTTTTTTAAAATCTTTCATATCTATGTTTCTATCCTCCAGGAAGTTATCATCCTCATCTCGCAAAGCGTTACCATCCTTGTCCGTTTCCGATATGTTCATATACTGTCCATCTGACAACTCCGGTCCTGATGTGTGGCAGATATCTTCATATTCATAGAATTGTTTCGTGAATCTCGCTTCTTCTGGGATATCCTTGATCGTTTGTTCGTCCGGTCCCCAATCTATCTCGTTGATGTGCTGTGCCAAACCCTCGTCATTGCCTTCCCAATAGGAGAACTGTGCCTCGGTAATCTCACCCATGGCTACTTCACCACCATATCTACCAAACTCTACCTTGAAGAATCTTTCCGGAGTCTTTATAGCACGTATTAATTTCTTTTGTTCCTTAATTTTTTTAGCAGACTTCTTTGGCATATTTTTTGATTTACTTTTTACTTTTTTCTTTTTTTGCATTTTTTCTCCATCAATATCTGTTTGGGTGTCCTCGTACCCGGCATTAGTTTTACCAGTCTACAACTGAACAATTTCTTTTTGCCCTTACTCGTTAGTATAACAGGTTGTCCGTTTTCGTCAATCTCTATGCCTTTGATTGGTGTTTCCACATTTCGGAATCTGCCCACACTTACCAGATCGCCCACTTGTATATCTACGGTATATTTTTTCATTGTTGTAACCAATTCCATACTGCTCTTAATCCTAAAAAGAAATACATCACTTCCATTAGTGTTCGAGGAATGTCTTTGTCTTTAATTCCCATACAAATCCAGATAATACAAGAACAACAGGCAATAGCCCAACCGATCCATTGAGTGGACACATCGGCACTACTCAAAATGAATATACTGATCATTGCTAATAGGAATCCTATCCATCTCCAACTGTCTATGTTTTGGTAGTATCTAATTTTCATTATAATTTTTCCCCGGGTTCAAACCCTCTAAATCGTAAAAATCTTGGAAACCTCAGGCTGTATTCATCTGTTGTATCCTGGTTCTGTGTTATGGCATCTGCCCTAACTTCCACAATTCTACCAATGAGATCATCTTTGTGTTTCCAAAACATATCTCTATCTGAGTCGGTAAGTCCTGATCCAACGTTGGTCTTGATAAACTTGTCCATGTCTGTTCCTTCTACTATCAGGGCACCTAGTTTGCCCACATTTCTTCCTGTGCCTTCTTCGACTGCTTTAACTGTAAGAGAAACTTCTATAAAAGGCTTTACTTTTAACCAAAGAGTAGATCTCTTACATTCATAAATTCCGTTTGTAGGCTTGACCATTATGCCTTCGAACCCCCTGTCTATACACATCTTGTTGTAGTCTGCGAACTGTTTCTGTCCATCGTCGTCACTTAAATTTATTTTAACGTATTCGACTCTCGAAATATTTGGTCCAAAATTGTAATTGTCTAACCATTTCTTTCTTTCAGAAATTGGATCAACACAACTACCGTCCATGAAATTATAAAGTGGCATACAGTCAAAAATATTGAGAACAGCATCATCTGTCTTTGCTCCACCTTTCCTATGGATCTCTCTCATCAATGTCTGGAAGTCATCACTCATGACCTCTCCATCGAATACCATCGATTCCGACATTTGGTCAAGCATCTCATCAAACTGTTGTAGTATTTTAGGAAAGTTATTCAATTCCTTGCCGTTCCTTGAGTACATTCTTACCTCGTCCTTGTCCACGTCACAGATGGTAATCACCCTAACCCCGTCGAGTTTAGGTTCAACATACACCTCGCCCGTCATTTTCTTGTCGTGCTTTTTGGAATCATCTGCCAACATGCACTCGAACACGGGTACCTTTATGGTGCTGTGTTTATTGACGGTCTTGTGTGTGACACCACATCTCAGATCCTTTATCAGGATCCTCCTGTACCAATCGTTCCATTCTTCCATGTTGGACCTATCACACAAATCTTGAATCATGTCTCGCATTTCGTTTCCTGTGAGAGTTCTATCTTCCAATCTTCTCAAAACATCATCGAATTCAGTCTGTGTGATGCCCGTACCATCCTTTTTAGATAACGGCACTTTTTGTACACCGAATGTCCTGAAACCGTCCAATGCCGCTCCGATGCCATTAAAGAATCTAATGTTTTCGGCATCTGACTCCCTGCTGATTATTGCTTCTTTCTTTAATCTCGAATTGTCGGATTCAAGTTCTTGTATTATTTTCCATGGTTTCATTTTATTACTCCTAACATTGTAAAGTGATTTTCTATTGTCCACAAGTCTAAATCTATGGGTTCACCCCTTAAATTTTTAACTGTTTTGGTAAATCCGGCCAATCTATATCTACGGAACGGGTATTGCCAAGTTGCATTAAGTTGCCATTCACCTTCCAGTATATGTTTGTCTGCATCAGAAATCAGGCACAATGGCATATGAATTGCTTCGATGGCATCTATGTGTCCTTCTAGATAGGCCTGTAATATCCGATTCTGTGGTATAGGATGTTCTAGATGTGCCTTGCCCTCTGTGGCTCCTTCCGCCGTGTAGTGTGCCGGACCTGGGCATCTTAGTTTCTGAGTATCTCTAAGATATCTCTGTAGGAAATAAAAGTATTTGCCTTTGACATCTCTGCTCACGTTCTCACTTAACAGATCCTGTTTAAACCGATCTAATATTTCTACATCCGCTTCGAGGGGAATCTTGCTGACAGATTTAAATTGTAGTCTTCCTACCAGTTCGCGATCTAGTCGCATGTATCTATCTAGTTCAAACATCAAACTCCTTGTAGTCTACTATATTTCCATTTTTAAAAAATATTATGTTTTCTTTTTTAACATATTCTAACACCTCTGCAAGTGATATATAGATTGCCTCTCTCAATGAGGATTTACTTTCTTTTAGCAATTTGTATTCCTCTACCTTTTTATCAAAGAGAGGATGCAGACTTTTTATAAATTCTTTTCCGATCCAATAACTGGCAACAGGCATTGCCTCACCTCCCTTGAAAAGGGAATGTCCAAACCCTTCATAATCATATAATTTTTTAATAGAAGTTACCTTACTCATATCAAACATGGCACTTTGCCAGTTTTTGATAGTCGGGGTTTTATTGAACCCACTGCTTTTAAATTCTATATTATGATAGCCATCGTTTGATGCCTTTGCATCGACTCCTCTTCTCCCGGGTACTTTTTCTATGGATGGCAGTATCTGTCTCATCTCTATGATTTGTAAAAGTTCTCTGTACCCATAGTTGTCTAAGGCATTTATTCCGGTTTTTTTGCGGAAGTTTTCTAAACAGTTAATACCATTTACAAGATTTTCTATGTCTTCGTTATCCATTGTTCTTACCCGAATATGGCATAAAGTCTGAACAGATATCGCCTTTCAACAATCCTATTGTCACTTTTGGTTCGTGTGGTGGATTAAATTGATCTGACTCATCTGCTTGTAATAGATATGCTTCTCTCATTAAAGTCGACATAGCCACAGGTGCGTCCCAAGAAGTACCTCGAGTGTGTTGCCACTGTTTCTTCGCGGCCGAATGTATGTTATTGGCATTTCTACCACAAACTTTGATCATTGCTGATAATATCTTGTCAATCCAATCTGCGGGTAAAAATTTAGTGGCACCATCTTCTTTGGCTAGTGCGTACATCTTGACCAGTCCGATGTAGATACCTTGATTGATCTCTCCACCTTCCTCTTCTCCATAATACTGTTTGACACCCATTAGAATGTTTTCCAACACATCGGCATCACCCGTCATCTCCAATCCCTTGTAGGCGTAATCAAAATGTGAGAAGTAGTGGGGGTTGGGGCCACACTTGCCCGGAGATTTACGAACTCGTTTGGGTTCCAGATCTATCTGACATTTCTTGAACAGTGTGTCCACTGTGTAGGCGGTCTTGACCCTTGGGTTGTTCCTATCATTGTCCGCGTTGACATCATTGTGCCAACGATGTAACAGTCCTCTATGTATCTCTTCCGTGCCTGCTCTCAATATACCCGTGTCGTTCAGGATCTCGAATGCGATGGCATCAAATGACTGATGCGATGTCTCCACGAAAGTCATTGGTACCGCTTGGAATCCCAACACGGCTAATGCTACCGATGTGTGTTGTCCATCAAATAAAAAATATCGCCCGTCTCTCTTGACCGCACTTGCTGGTCTCACCACCCTGGGATCGAACTTCTCACAGATACGAACCACATGGGAAGGTCTTAGATCTCTTTGCACAGAATAATTGAAGCATAGGTTGTCGTTGATCTCGACCTGTGATATGCCCTGTGGCAATATCATCTCGGGATCTTTTTGTAATTCTTTCAGCCTATCTCTGGCCGTTGCTAATCTTGTCTTGAAATTGGCTACTTCCTCTTCACCATCCTTGTAGAACTCCTCGACCACTTGGTGGAGGGTTTTGATTTTGTCATCTGACATACTATAATCCTTCCTTTGTTATAGAGACTGTGGAGTACCCAAAGGATACGCAGTCTTTGTGTTGCCCCGAATATGACGGGATCCGAGGCAACGAGTTTATAGACATTTACTTTAATATGTCTTCTTAATACTATATTAACACAAATTGCAGATTTGTCAACTATGTAATAATTGAACTTTTTGCTGGTGTTTTGATACTAGATGTTGCGTTTGTGTATTCAGTCTGAACCCTTGAATTTGTTATTCCCATGGAAATGATATGATCTCTGGAAATATTGATGTCCTTGTCCTGATCCATTGTCGCCACCCAAGTACCAAATGCCAAACCCTGAGGGCTCATCATTATTACCAAAGGTTTGACTATTGTGACATATTTTTCTAGGTCGACAACAAACTTGGCAATTACTTCTTCTCCCGAGTCTAACTTGATTGTTACTATAGAGTTTGGTTCTATATTATGCATTCCAATATTATAACGGATAAAAGATTAAATGTCAATGCTTTGAAAATATTGATCCCACCCTTGTTTGCTAGGATGGAAACCATCGTCTTGTAGAAGATTTTCCCTGACACAAAATTCGTAAGGTGTTTGTGCAATCATGTTTTGTTTGTTTAAATTTTTATAGAACCAATTAGTTTTATCTATCTTGCCAAGACTATATTCGTGCTCATTGTCACCGTTATAGATGAATGTGTATTTAAACTTGATGTTCCGACTGTGCAGTGTTGACACACAGTTGAATATGTGGTACAGATTGTAATCATTATAAAAACTGTTGCTGTTTTCCATAGATCTATTCTTAAAAGTTTCGCTCAACGGAATAGGATTGCCTTTTTTGTTTTTTGGAACAGTATTATCACCTCCACTGAAAACATGTAACACGTTTCCTACAGGACATCTATAAGGATAGCCGTCATACAAGTTATCATGATTTTTATCGTTCCAAGGCACTTGAATAGATGTTCTGTTTATACCAGTAAACATTATAAAATAATTTTCATGTTGATAACGTAATTCCTGTAAAATTCTATGACTTATGAAATCGTTACCACATCCGTCCTGCCCAACAACTTTTGTGTTATTTCCAAAGTATTTTTTTATAATGCCAAACTCATACGCATCACGAATATAACTGCAACCTATTATAAAATGTTTCATAACAGTAATTATATCATTGTCATGGTCTATAATAATTAAATTTAGATTTGCTTATTATTTGTTATCTTAGAAACTTTTTTTCTTGGCGACGTATTTTGCTATAAGATCTTTGGCTGTTTGATTCCAGTACACACCGGAGTCTCGCAACTGCTCGTTGGCTGTTCTCAATTTTTCCAATTTGTTTATCAACACTCGCAGGGTTCTGGGATTCAATTGTTTTGTTGTTTCTACCAACTGTTCTAATCTTCTTATGATGTCATCGATGGCTGGGCATGTGATATCCGGCACTTTTGGTGCTTTCCTTTTTAACCTGGAATACACCAGTTTGTGCGAAGACATACGTCGTTTCATCTATCTGTATTTAGGCAGATAGAAAAATCATTATGTGTGCATTCAATTATTATGTATGTGTATAATCCAATTTCTTTATGTCTTCGTTCACCATGGCGGCAAACATTTTGTAACACTTCAGGTCGGGGTGTTTTCCATCGGGTCCATAGTGGCGTCCTGCGTCATGCCAAACATTGGTGAGGCTTCTAGAATTTATTATGGAGTTCTTGGGTAGTAGATTGCTTACAGCATAGTGTAAAATTTTTTTGTTGTTTGCTTCTCCGGAATACTGCACATCAAATATCGTGTGTAGGAGATTGAACCCGTCGTTGGTCTGATCGCTAAATTTTAGCATCTCGTCTCCTCCGGTTATAGAACGGCTGTTGCTTTCTGTGTAATGTTCTCTCCTGTGGGGTTCGGGCCAAAGTATAACGGCTAGATCAAAGTTTAAATTATGTAATATGCTATACCATATTCTTTTGATTCTTTCGGCGCTGGCACCGGGACTGCCTAGGTTCCATACAGGAAATTCCAACATCGAGGGCCATGCGTGTGTTGATGGGGAACCAAACGCAAAGGTATAACTGTCTCCCATACAGACTATTCTTTTGGACTGATCGAATGTATCCGTCCTATACCCGTGTTCTGTGTTCTCTGTCTTGCCAGGTTCGTGTTCTATCTTGTCTGTGTTGTAGTGTCCTATTTTCATGCGTTTAGAAACTCACTCATGGAACACAACCATGGATCAACGTCCTGTTTTTTCATTCCATAATTGTAAGGTGTCAGTTCAACGGGTTGTTGGAGTTTTTCATTAAAGGCAATGGTGCATTCCTTTATCACGAATACCTTGCAGGTATCCTGGAAAGTCAGGTTGGGTATATTGTCTATGGCACCTCTGATGTAATAACCCAGTTCCATTACACAATAATTGAAATGTAATCCTGCTATAAAAATTTTATCCACACTGTATTGTTCTATGAATGAACCCAGGTTAAAAAGAATACAATCGCCCTCGTCCCATCTGCAGGGTTCGTTGTATATTTTTTTGTCTTTCAATGCTTTCAGCATGGATTGATCGGTTATGGATCTGGTGTATATTGGACAGTCTACATCTCCCAATAACTTTATTGTGTTATCTCGAGCGGTCAGTTCCAGTGGATCTGTATGCTCTCTCCAGAAATGATTGAGTATCAGTGCTTTCATATAAGCAATTTGTATTCCATGTCTAGGTGTTTCAGGCTTTTATACAGTTTGAGATTGTGCGCCAAAACTGGTTTCATCTCCTCATACATTTTTTCTAGTTCCTTAATGTTTTTGCCTGATATATGGTTTATTACCTTATGTATCTCTTTCAACCTTTCATAGCCCGAACACTCGTCGTACTGTTCATTCCACCAGGGAGAAAATGTTTTGAATCCTATCTTGTTCAAGTGTTTCAGAAAATGTTTTGGCCCAAACAGTATAAATGGTGTTTCGTTGCTGATCGGTCTTGCTGTTTTTTCGGATGGACAGAATGTCGTCCCGCTATGGAAGGACTCTGTGACAATCTCTAGGAAAAAACGATTATAAAACTCATTTAAAGTGTATGCGTCCGAGTGGGCGAAATAATGATCTTCGGGCCTTGTTTGTAAAACTATGGGTGTTGCTTTTGAAAAGTTTTCAAAATAATTTACAAGGTTGTTCGACGCACACAGCCTAAACATTTTTTCCTTGTCTACGTTGTGTAGTCTGGCATTCTTATGGAAGGACAACAATGTTTTTTCTTTGTGTTCATTATACAACACGCAGGAGATCCATAACCTTTCCCATCTGCTGGCCCCCACGAAAAACGCAAAATGATTTATATTGTTCCAATTTTTTGTGTTGGTCGTTTTTAGAGTCTGTCCATATAGAAAATGTGAATCGTCATAATACAGTTCTATATTTGGCCACACTGTTTTATCTTCTACAGGGTTTCCGGATACCAGTTTGACGTTTGTCTCGTTGACATTCTTTCTTTGGCATATCTCTTTCAGAACTTCGATTATATTTTTTTGTCCTAGATCTGTGTCTCTCAGGGATAACCCTTCTCCATGGAATGCTATCTCTAGAACATAATCGTTGGATATTTCTCTATCAAGATCCTTTATCACTGTGTCGGCCTGATCACAGTAACCGTCGAATACTTTTATTTTATACTTTTTCAACATAAAAAGTTAGTGCCCCACTTCTGTTGCAAGGCAGGGGCCGCCCCTGAGTTATTGGTTATTACGCCGCTAATCTCAATTCAGTTTTGCCTGGTAACATAAATGTTACATCAGCAAAACCTAATGCTTTTTTGTTTGCATTTAAAAACTGGACGTATCCTCGTACCTACTGGGCAAACTCCTGATACCTTTACACACCCGTCGAAACCGATCACCCCCGAAAGGGATTACGTAAGCCACCAAGTAATAATTTGGTGGAGGTGCAGGGAATCGAACCCTGGTCCGAAATGTTTATTTCGTATCAATCAACATTTACGTCAGTATTTAAACATATAATAATATGTTTGTCAATTAATTTTGGTAATTTTAACTGATTGTATCGAGATCCCTGGCAATACTTAATTCTCGATCGATGACAATGATGTCCTGTTGATTTAGATTGTTCAATAATTGTTTGCTCTGTGAATAAATGTCTTTGCCTGATGTGCTCAGTCCCAGATCTTTTGATGCCTGGGTAATAATTTGTTCGGACGACAAACGGTCATAATTTTTTTTACTCAATCTCTCATCACGTTTTGCCTTCTGTGCCACAGAATCTAGATCTATGTGAGTCTTGACATCTGGTAGACCCTTCAATCTCAGAGTATCTGCAATCAGTTGTGTGGCCGGTAATGACGCTGTTTGTTCTGACAGCGGATTCAATTGACTAAAATTCTTTTCATAATTTTTAAAATATTCTTGCCAGTCGGTCGATCCCGATGTTATCGATATCAAATTTCTAATTTTCGGGTTCTCGACAAAATTTAATAATGATATTGTATCTACTAATGAATTGGTATATGTACGTATCACTCCTAGATTTGTTGTTTCCTTGGTAATACGATTTACTATGTTTTTTCTTTTTTCAATCAAATTATTTTTCTGTATTAGAAGTATAGGATCACCTGCCAGCACAGCATCAAAGTTCGTCGCCGTTGTTTGTATGTCTGACAGTTTGCTGTCGAATGTCGCTTGGTTAAATGAGGTGCTGTCTGGCTGAACTGTGTCTATGTAATTGCTCAAGGCCTGCACGGCATTTTGAAAAAGTGTGTCCGTTGACAATGCTCTGTTTGTAATTGTTTGTATGGATTCTCTGATCACTTTAAAATCTTCATCTAACTTTTGGTTGAGTGTTCCGAAATGATCATTCACTCCCTTGCCTGTGTTTTCGGCGTCGGTATCGAAGTTATAGGAAAGTATGCTTTCTATGGTATTACACAATCCAAGATGTTCTATGAATCGAGGAGTGGTTGTGTCCTCCGGACTGGTCTCTCCCAGCGAACCGTTCAAGAGATTTTGTGCGTGTGCTTCGATGTTGATGTACACAGGTCCCAGATTTAAGTACGGAAATAAATTTAATGTAGATCTGGCGGAACTCTTATTACTATCTGTTATTATAGAATTGGCCGTTAACTTCTCTTCCGCTGTTCTTGTTTTTGGTGTCCATCCTATCGATGCTGAATTAACTGCATTTTGTAGATGTTGTTTATTAAAATTAGGAGCGGTCTGCGATAATGTTTTTAGTTTTTTCTTAATCATTTCTAGTATCCGTTGGCAAACACATTAGGTGATCCATACATCACTGCTGTACACGTAGGATCTCCTTTTCTCCCCACAGGTATTCCGTGTGCAAACACGTTCGGGGATCCGGAAAAGATAGGCATGGAATGTCCACAACATTTGTCCCCGCAGGGTTTCTTGTGTGTCGTGTTGAAATGGCCGACGCAACTCAGTCCTCTACCGTTGGCCTGGACGTCTCTGAAATGTCCTTTACGTACCATCCCGCTACAATGCGGGACATCTGGATCTCCTACTCGTGCTAAACCTGGCATAACGATATTTATGTAGTAAAATTATGTGGGTATATTATAATAAGTGCTTGTCTAAAAATCTTTTTGCGGATTCTTCGGCAGATTTTTTTAGAAAGTTCTCTATGCGATCTGCCAGGTCTTCTACATGCTTCTCGTACTTTTCTGGATTTTCTTCTAGGTCTTTTAAAAAATCGTCGTCCATTATAATTTAAATTTTGAGAATGAATCTTTCTTCACGTCCTGTTTGATGCCACCAACGATATAAGATTCGACTTCTGTCTCTTGTGGAGCGACTTGCATACCTCTGGAACTTAACCAATGTTGTGTCCATGGTAGGGGATTTTGATTCCATGGAGTGTCAAACTCGGGATCAAACCCTAATGCTTTCAATCTTTTATTGGCTATGTGTTCTACATACTGTCCTAACAGTCTCTCGTTCAAACCTATGATAGAGCCATCTTTGAACAGATGTTTTGCCCAGGCCTTTTCTTCCGCCACGCACTTCTTGAACATCTCGATCACGGTCTTATCTTGACCCTTCATTATCTTGACCATGTCCTTATCGTCACCTTTTTGCCAGGCTTTGATCACGTGTGTGGTTAGATTCAAATGTGTTGCCTCATCACGAGCAATCAATGAAAGTATCTTGGCAGACCCTTCCATTAACTTCAACTCTCCGAATGCAAATGTGCAGGCGAATGATACATAGAATCTCAAACCTTCCAACAAGTTCACATTGACCATTGCTAGATATAATTGTTTTTTGACTTCGTTGATATCTCCTTTGCCTTTGACCACATAGTCCTGTGCAAGTTCTGAGAACCTATCGTAATTCTCTGTGACCGACACTGCTCTTTTCAGTATCTCGTCGTCGTTCAATATTGTGTCAAACACTTCTGATGGATCTGAGTACACGTTCTTCATGATATGCGTGTAGGCTCTAGAGTGTATGGTTTCGAAGAAATCCCAAGTCACGATACAGCCTTCCAACTCTGGGTTGGAACAGTAAGGTAGAAATGATAGACAAGGTCCTCTGCCTTGCACTGAATCCAATAGTGTTTGATATTTTAAATTGGAAGTAAAGATATGTTTCTGTTCTGGTCTGAAGTTTTGGAAATCTGCCCGATCCTTCTGTAGAGATACTTCTTCCGCTCTCCAGAAGTAGCCCAACATTGTTTGGTTCAGTTTATCGAACTGTGGATATTTGAACACATCATACCTTTGGATCGCTTGATCTTCCCCAAAAAACATGGGTTGTCTGCTCCAGTCCACTTCGTTCCTGTTGAATACTGTCTTTGCCATTGTAGTGTAATTATACTATTTTATTATTTTTTGTCAACTATATCGCACAGGCGTCACAGTGCTCTGGATCGTCTGTGTTTACTGTATCGTTGCTAGACCCATTTACCTTGCTGTGTCCGTTGACCGCGGCATGACCATTTACTTCTATTGCTGTGTCTAACTCCACATCTTCACCTTCTTGAGAAGAGATAGTTTCGATACCAGATGGTTGATGATCTTCTTCCTCACCTTTGAAGTCGTAGGTGTTTTGATAGTAGGATGTTTTCCAACCATATTTGTAGGATGTCAACAGATCATTTGCCATTACTGAAAGGGGCACTTCGTTGTTTTCATAGTTTAACGGATTATATGACCAGTTGCCGGAAATGGCCTGGTCAAAATACTTCTGCATCATCGCGACTATGTTGATGTAACCCTCGTTACTTTCCATCTCCCAAAGCAGTGTGTAGGCATTTTTCAATTTAGGAAATCCTGGCACAATCTGTTTGAGTGGACCTTTCTTGCTTTTCTTAATGGATAACAATGCTCTCGGTGGTTCAATACCGTTGGTCTCGTTCGAAACAACGGAAGAACTTTCCGATGGCATCTGTGCCGACAGTGTGCTGTGTCTCAATCCGTGCTTGGCGATGTCTTTTCTCAGGGCCTCCCAAGCATAACGAGTCTTGTGTGGCACAATTTTATCAATGTCTTTTTTGTAGGTGTCTATCGGTAGTAGACCATCTGCATATTTTGTTCTGTCAAATGCTTCACACCTACCTCTTTCTTCCGCTAGTTTATTACTTGCTTTCAATAGATTGAATTGGAATGCTTCAGAAAGTCTGTCTACTGCGTCCCAGGCCTCCCTGTCCTCATATTTCACTCCTAGTTTTGCTAGGTAATGTGCTAACCCTATGTATCCTATGCCCAACGATCTTCTTGCTAGTGTAGATTTCTCCGCCGCTTTGACGGGATATTCCTGATAGTCTATTATCTCTTCCAATGCCCTCACAGCCAGATCACATAGGTTTTCCAGTTCTTCTAGATTGTTAAGTGCACCTACATTTATGGCAGAGAGAATACACAATGCTATCTCTCCTTCTGTGGAATCTATGTGTTGTATCGGTGTGGTTGGTAGAGTAATCTCTTGGCAGAGATTGCTCATGGAAACCTTGTCCTTGAACGATGAATGAGAATTCACGTGATCGATGTTCATTATATAGATACGTCCTGTCTCTGCTCGCTCTTTCAACAGATCAAAGAACAGTTCCTGTGCAGATATCTTCTTACCATTGACAGATTTGTCTTTCTCATATTTCACATACAGTTCGTCGAATGCTTCAGTTCCAAATGCGTCATACAGTCCCGGCACATCGTGTGGTGAGAAGAGTGTGATCTCCTCGTCATTGATAAATCTCTCGTAGAACAATTTAGATAATTGAATTGAATAGTCTAGTTTTCTAACTCGGTTATCTTCTGTACCTTTGTTGTTTTTCAATACCAGTATATCTTCAATCTCTTGGTGCCATATTGGAAAGTGTACAGTGGCTGAACCACCCCTCACTCCGTTCTGTGTACAACATCTAACGGTGCTTTCAAATTTCTTTAGGAACGGAACAACACCTGTGTGCTGTACTTCACCACCTCTTATCTTCGCATTGATCCCACGAATTCTACCAGCATTGATCCCAATGCCAGCACGACGTGCCACATACAAACCAATAGCCATATCAGTACTAAAGATGCTAGGAAGAGTGTCGTCAGAATCGACCAATACACACGAAGCAAACTGTCGTATAGGAGTTCTAACCCCAGCCATGACCGGTGTAGGAATGTTGATTTTAAATTGTGAAATTGCGTCATAATATCTTTTAACATAAGACATCCTTTTGTTTTTTGGATAGTCTGCGAACAGGGTCGCGGCAATCATCATGTACATGTCCTGCGGGGTCTCATACAGTTGTCCTGAACTTCTGTCCTGCACAAGATATTTGTCCACCACCTGTCTCAGACCTGCGTAGGCGAAATTGAGATCTCGCTCTCTGCGTATCCAAGTGTTGAGTTTTTTGATTTCGGTCTTGTTGTATTTCTCCACTATGCCCTTGTCATACACTCCCGATCTGATGTTCCTCATGATCAATTTTAGAAGGGGCATATACTCATACTGACCATGGGCTTCTTTCCTCACATCGTATAGGAGCAGTCGAGCCGCGGCATACTGATAGTTGGGATTTTCCAGCGTGGTCAGGTCATTGGCCGATCGCACCAGCACGTTCTGTATGTCCTTGGAAGTGATGCCATCGAAGAATTGAAGGTTTGCATTAATTTCTATTTGTGAGGCCGAAACCCCCGATAGTCCTTCACAGGCCTCCTCCACTACGAAATGAATTTTGTTGATGTCAAGTAGTTCTTGCCTACCGTCACGTTTGGAAATATTGATTGCTGATGTGTTTGTGTTGGTCATTATATTAAACTTCTCATGATTGATTGTCTTTTTGATACTGCTATTTATCGAGTCTTGTTTCATGTTGATCATTTAGAATACTGTTGTTGTTAAAATAAACATTTCCTAATTATAAAGATCTAATTTAGTTAAGTCTACTAAAAAATTATATGACACTATTATACAACTATACAACCAATGATCGATGTTTAAGTATTTCTTTTTCCAAGACTAAAAATTCTTTTTGGGAATGATGATGTCCGTACGGGTCTATTTTATTTTTTATGGTTTCTTTCATAGAATCGTGCATGATTTTATTACCAGAAAAAGAAAAAAGATCGATAATTTTTTTATCTTTTTCTATTAATTTTATTTTTTCCATTGCTTTTAAATTATTGATATGTATTTTTTCAAAATTATTACACATATCAAAAGCAATATAATCAACGTTGTTGCTAGATAACCATCCAGTGAACATTATTAAGTCCGTGAATAGAGAGTCCCAATACTGCCTAACGTCTGGAACACAGCCATAATAATTATCGATCATGGACGACAGTTTGTCAATGTCCACAGAGTCGGATACTTTGTTAGGATCTAACAGTTCGGATCGTTGTATGGGCAACCAAGTTCCGTCGATGTCTTCCTCCTCTTTGGAAATTGCCATTTCAAAACGATGAGCATATGTTATGGGAATGATTACTAAATCTGGTTTATCATTTTGAGAAATCCATTCTACTGTACTTCTGACTGTTCTTCTGAAACTAGTGGCCACTTTGCTAATATTCACAAAATTTTTTTGATTAAGTTTTGATAAGAACTCTGTCGATGGTTTCCATTGCAACGAAAAACTGCAACCGTTTATTAAACAAGTCATTTTTATTAATTATTCAAATACAGATTCTTAGTGATCAATGGTGGCCGAGGATTTATCACTTGTATTTTATGTGAATATTTACCTGTAGGTACAATTAAACTATTTCCGTGATCTGATAATCGAAAGTGGCAGTGGTGTCGTTGTTAGTGGTATATTTCACTATGAATGTCTCGTTGCCCGCCGTGGAATCCAAAGCATCCACGTCCACAGACAATTCCACGCCGATGTCTGCTGTCTCTTCATAGTCGTCATTGTAGGTTGGAGCAGTGCCTTCTTTGCCGACAAAGGTCAATACACCTGTTCTGGAATTTGATCCTCTGTCTATCTTGTACTTCACAGACACGCTGGTTCCGTTCGTGGCCTTGACTCTTATACCTGTCGTTGCCGCGACAGATTGATTGTTGGCCATTGTGAACTGTTTCACGGCCTTGTCCACGATCGCTACACCGTCCACGTCTTTCAACGGTACATATGATGTGCTTCTGAGATCGGATCTCTCAAAGTAATCAAATCGACTAGAACATTCATCTGCTGAAAATTGTATCACTGGAGACTCGTTGCCGTTGTTCTGGTCATATCCCTCAAAATTATTTCCCACGTTGTTTGCAAACCAGTTGCCCATGGAAATGATATTTCTGATAGTGCCTTGTGAATCCACTTTGATAGCATTCTTGCCGATAGTATTCCAAGTGCCGGCGATGAATTGGACGTTGCTTGGTCCCAGTGTCAATCCATTGGATGAGCCGTCCGTGTCATCTCCGATATAGGCACCGTAGTAACCGACGGAGAAATCACAGTTGATAAATCGTGCTGATGTCAGGTCATAGTCAAGGTCTACCAATCTGGCAAACTTCGTGAACTGGCACTGATCAAACACGATGTTGGAACAAGGAAGAGCCGTTGTGCTTCTCACTGTCACTCCCTTGGAAGCAGATACATCTGCTCCGCCCGACGAATATGTTCCTTGAAATTTTACATTGTTGAAATATACTTTGGTGGCATTGTCTATAGACATTCCGCCATAGGCCTCACCGTTTTTAAGTGTTAAATTTGATATCTGTATTTCTGTTGGGAAACTTGCAGAAAGAATTGAACCATATGTGTTACCGCTTAGGTCTTCTGTGACTGCCACTGGTGCATTGCCACCTGTTTGATAGATAATAGTTTTGTCTGTGCCCTCTCCTGTTAGGTGAGCATATCTCGGAATAGTGATTGATCCTGACACTTTATATGTTCCTGCCGGGAAAAATAACATCCTGTGGGATCTTACATCTGCTTCGTCGGTGTCTGAATACAACTCGTCTATGGCTCTTTGTATTGCTAACTTGTCGTCTGTAGATCCGTCACCAACTGCACCAAAGGCTTTTACAGACACATAATCGTCTAATCTTTCTTGTAGAGATCTTGTAACATTTGTTGTAGCACCCGTCAATATCGGTGTGCTAGATCCTAGGTAACCTTTGTAATAATATCCTGTTGCCGTACTAAAAATACTAGAGCCGCTTGTTAATATCTCTGTGTTGCCCACGGCTGGTGCACCGTCTGCCACTGTGCCATTACCTATGTACAGTTTCTGCTCGTCAATAACCCAACCCAACTCGCCTGCCGCGAGTTGTGGTAAGTCTGTAGCAAGACCTCTTCTATGTTGAATTCGACTAATTTGGACAACGGCCACGATTAATAAACTCCGTAAATTTTGTTAAACATTTACAGTATTTATATTAAAGAACTGACTTATAATATTGCTCTACTCTATCAAACCATTTGCCCAACCACTTGTCGTAATCATCTATTTCAAAGGTTTGATATTCATTATTCTGTGTGCATATAAAGATACGACCCGTGCGTATATCTGTGTCAAATAACTTGTTGTGTGCCTCCGCATAGGCCACTAACTGTAGGAAATAGTCCTCCACCCATTCCGCCTTCTTTAGTTTGCGTGCCTGTTTGAAATCCATTATGGCAGGTGCACCGTTGTACACGCCCACGAGATCCGTGGTGCCCGCATACAGTTCCGGATAGTAGAGATTGATCTCTGACCCCCATACCTCGTCCACGCCCTTCAAACCGTGCTCGATGATCACATTGGCCATCTCGTGTGCCTTCTGCTGTATGAGATT
>Ga0075460_10000224_pt1 | contig 21041 bp, 31 predicted proteins | sample DEB08_DNA_3_FD_77580 | JGI IMG/M metagenome (GOLD analysis project Ga0075460, IMG submission 77580) | Aqueous microbial communities from the Delaware River and Bay under freshwater to marine salinity gradient to study organic matter... | ecosystem: Environmental > Aquatic > Marine > Coastal ...
CCTTCCATCCTCGGCTTTGTAGATGTACTCGTAGCGTTTACAACGACCATCATGGTCAAAGTCTGCTTCGGTAATGGGTGCAATGGGCTTCTTATCTATCAGTTGTTCGACGTACTTCACGACGGACTTCATGGCGGACGGTTGGTTTCCCAACTTTTCTTGAAGTTCTTTGATGAAACTGGTAACTGTCACATCAAGACCCACGTGATTCAGTCCAAGGAGTTCAAGTTCTCTTTGAGAATGTTCGAGGACACTTTCGATCCACATTTAAAAGGTAATTGTCCTTAACTTTTAAATGTCATCATCATAATAGATGCCTTTCCATCATTTCCCCGCTCACTTTGTGTACTGGACGCAAATCCCAGAGCACAAAGAAATCAGAAAGACATATTTACCAAAGATACTGGACTTGAAGGAAACCATAGATGGTAACACACCCTTCAAAGCGTGCAAGCTCGGCACGAGTCTTGGTATCAACGTCAATGACTTTTTATACGATTCCACGCTCGTCGAAAATCTCGTGCTCAAACCTCTGAATGAGATGCTCGATCAAGTCAAGATGGACATCGAAGAAATCAAAATCGTTTCGGCATGGTTCAATACCTACGAAGAAGGTGATTTTCAGGAACTTCATGAACATAACGCGTACCCATATGAAAATGTATTTCATCCATGCTTTTCGCTCGTCTACATCTTAAATAATCCCGGTGAGACGAACGATACCGTGTACAGATTGAAAAACCAACCGTTTCTTCCTCTTCACACCGTGTGTGAATTCGATACGTCACAGGAAAAATCAATAACGGAAGGCACGTTGATCATAACCTCATCATCTCTACCACATCTAGTCAAACCATGTAGTAAATCTGGGCGAGTAACTATAGCCTATAACGTCTTCGCCAAATTTCGTGACTTAAAAAAATAAACTCTCCATATACTATAAAATGTCTGGTGGTATCGCTCAGCTCGTGGCCGTCGGTGCTCAGGATGCACACCTCGTCGGTGAACCGGAAGTGAGCTTCTTCCGATCTACATACAAGCGTCACACGAATTTTTCCCAAACTGTCGAACGTCAAGTAATCCAGGGCAATCTCTCTCAAGGTGGTATGTCTTCGGTTCGCTTCGAACGTAAGGGCGATCTTTTGGGTTATGTGTATTTGACCTCCATCGCTTCCAATGCGTCGGAAAGTATCGATTGGTCGACGTTGATCGATAAGGTTGAACTCTTGATCGGGGGTCAAGTCATCGATGAACAAGATGCCTTCTTCACGAACAGTATCGCCCCGGATCTCTTGGCGACCGGTCTCTCCAAGTGTTCCTCGGCGTCCCTTTACAACGGTGGTGCTTCCAAGTTCTACCCGCTCCGATTTAGCTTCTGTGAAAACTGGCAATCCGCCATTCCGTTGGTGGCTCTCCAATATCACGATGTGGAACTCCGCATTCGTTGGGCGACGAACGCGAACGTTAACAGCTCCGCTCGTCGTATCGAGTGCTACGCGAACTTCGTGTACCTCGACACAGCCGAACGTGAAATGTTGGCTCGCGAACCGCAACAAATCTTGATCACCCAAGTCCAAAAGGCGACGGCGTCTTTGTCCAAGGTGCAAGAACTCAACTTCAACCACCCGATCAAGTTCCTGGCGGCGAGTAGCGTGGCATCCGAAAGCGTCAACCATTCCGGTAACCGCATTAAGCTGCAAATTAACGGTACGGATGTGACGGACTTCAAGTTCACCGATCCCCATTACAACGTGGTCACGTCGTATTACCACATGCCCCATTCCGGTGGTGTGCGAAAGGCGAACCTCTATGCCTTGCCGTTCTGCCTCGACACTTCCAGGCTGCAACCGACGGGTAGTCTCAACTTCTCCCGCCTCGATTCTGCTCGCCTCGTGAGCGAAACGAATAACTTTAAGGATGCCATTTACGCGGTGAACTACAACATTCTCCGAGTTGAAAATGGTATGGGTGGCCTCATGTATTCGAACTAAATGTTGACTAATAGTAAAAATGAACTTCTGGTTGATTGTCTTTTTGATGGGAGCCGTCTTTGTATTGACATACAATCCAAAGTCCAGGACGCTTGAAAAGATCGTCCAGGTCGCTCCTCCAGAGGCTCAATGTGATGCCGAACGTTATCAAAGATTGCAATTTATTGAAGCCACGCATGCATGCTCAGAAAAGGGTAAGACCAAAATGGGTGCAATTATTCATGCTTAAAAGTTTTGATTCATGAATATACATAACCATGATGTCTTTTGACCGCGAAACCATGATGATTGTTGGTATCATCGTTTGTCTCGGTGTTGTTGCCTACATGTTCAACGATATGCGACGCACGAAGGAGGATGTCCACGCCGTCAAGACGTTTTCTTTGAATCTGATGAAGAATCTCACGATTGAACACGTCGAGCCGGAAACTTCTCAGCCGAAGAAGGAAATCGCGCCGTCCCCCGAGGAGAAAAAGGAAGAATAAACATATCCGCTTATTATAACTTGCTAAATGAGCAATGAAAAAATACAAAGCAATCGCCATCCCAGTCACATTTGAGGGTGATCGGCCTCGGTTTCTCACGGTGAGAGATCGAAGATTTAAGGATTGGATTTTTGTGACGGGCGGGTGTCGACGCCGAGAAATTTTCAACCCCTTAAGATGTGCCCTCAGAGAATTAGAAGAAGAGACACGTGGTGTTGTGGCTCTTAAAAAAGGAGAATATACGGAGTTTAATTTTACAGTTAAAGAAAATGCAACGACCGATTTAGTCTATAACGTATTTGTCTTTTTTGTAAATTACAAAAGACCCGATCAGTTGGGTATGATTAAGAAGTTTAATGATGAGAAATTAAAGACAAATTTGAAGAAAATTAACAAAGAACCCATAAAGAAAACATTCGATGAGAATGATTTTATGAGCTTTGACACTCTCGATGAGTTTAATAGTAGAAAGAGGTGGGACCTCATAGTAAAAAATGTAATACAAAATCCAGAATTTTATTCGTGTGTGACTTCACTTAATAGAAAAACCTTTTCTATAAAGTAGAATGAAGTCCAAGACTTACATCTTAAAACAGATCAGAGATCTTCTTATTGATAACAAAGCTTTCAGTGAACGTCGAGCGGACCAGTACATCGATGGTATCAAGGAAAAGACGGTATATGAGCTTCTTGTTATTAAAAAGGATTTGAGTACGGCAAAAAAAGAGTATCACGACGTCTCTTGCATGCGGTCCATTCAGTACGACTACCATCAAGATGATTAAAAGGATGACGCTCTATATTGGTAAGTATGTTCAAGGCATGGTGTTCAAAGAACAAATTCACGAAGGGTGAAAAGCAGAATCGTTCACACGTTCTCATGAATGGCGGTTCGCTTTACATTCCCCACGACAAAGTCGACGAATTTTGTGACGAGTACATCAAGGCCATAGCCAATAAAGAAAAGTTGTATCTCGTGGAACAAAAGACGCCGACGTACAACTTTTTCTTGGATATCGACTACAAAGATCAAGACGCCATGGAGCTCGACTACTTGCAAAAGTTATGCAGAGTCATATGCGACAAGGTGAAAATTTTTGGTGGTCGTGATTGTTTGATATGTGTGGCAAAGCCAAAAAAGACGGACGATGATCTCATGAAGACCGGTGTACATTTAATATGGCCAGGGTTTGTCGTCGATCAAGAAGGAGCTAACAATCTCCGTGATCACGTCATCGCGACATTGACTTCCGTGTTCAAAAATAAAAATTGGAATCAGATTATCGATAACTCCGTATATGGTGACACAAAAAAGCGAACAGCCGGAAGTGGCTTTCGAATGCCATGGTCCTATAAAAAGGGAAAGCACATCGCGTGTCAGGGTCAAGGTTGCCCAGAATGTGACAACACTGGAAAGATCACAGAACCTCCGTATCTTCCGATCTTTCGATACGTCTACGGGCATGTCATGTGTCGCATGGATACGTTGACACAGGAAGCATCGATTGACATTCTAAAAGATTCCATCGTTCGGACCAACATCACAGAAGTTACACCTGTTCCAGCTCTCAATGGTAACAAAAAGAATGAAGGATCATTCACCCAGGCTCAGATGAAGGATGAGTTTGTCGACGATGAAGTCAAGGCTCACTTGGAAACATTCATTCGACAAAATATGGAAGGTCAAGAAGATGCGAGAATCACGAAGATGTTTCATCACAAAAATCAATACTTGGTATCGACGACCTCAAAGTATTGTGAAAACCTTGGAAGAGCTCATAATTCAAATCACATTTGGTTTCATGTCGTCGGCAAAGTCATCGTCCAGAAATGTTTTTGTAGATGTGAAACCATCCGAGGTCGGTTACATGGTTTTTGCGCAGACTTCAGAGGACGAGAGCACATGTTACATGATACCATCATCTCTAAAATGTATCCAGATGTGAAACCACCTGTCCGGCCTAAAACGCCTCCACAGAAATCTCCAGTCGAGACAGACAAGGCAGTAGAAGCTCTTAATGCATACATCAACAAATGTATACGTCCAACGAAAATCATCAAAGTTACGAGAAACAAGTCAAAATTTATAGCGGACGGTGAAATGACGGAGTGTGATTACGGTCACAGAACAACCTGCCAGTTTATCGTCGATAAGTCCAGCATAGAATTGAAATGCCCAGACTGTAAACAGCCACATAGGAAGAATATACTCAACACAAAAACAAAGGAAATTTTATTTCCGGCTAAAAAATAAGATGTCGGTCGTATTGTTTGCAGCCGCTGCATATCTCACAAAATTACTGACACATAAGGATATCCAGGTGAATAAACTGGATGAACTCCTTAAAAAGGCTCACGGATACTCAGGCCTAGATAAGGAAAACTTCTACAGCTTTGTCACAAACTTCAACATGTTCAAAGAGAACATTCACACCGTTGAACTCGCGACCCTCTTTCTTTATAAAGCGATCGAACATCTTGAGAACATTGGCCTCATGACAGAATTCCAGGAAGAAATCAGCGAATTAGCGAGTATAATCGGTTATTTTGGAGAACAAGAGATAATGAACGCCGCAATTAATAAAAACACTGCGTTTCATCCCAAATACTTAAACAGTAGACTATAGTAGAACGATGATTTCCAGATCTGGTCGTGTTATTAAGAAGCCTGAAATGTACACTCCCGATGAGAAGGTTGAAGATGATTACGACGAGGATGAATACGACACCGAAGATGATGGAAGTGATATCGAGACGGATGAAGAATATCATTCGGAGGACGATGACGATTACGATGACGACGAAGATGTCGACGAAAATGGAAACTTGAAGGATTTCATTGTCGACGACGAAGAGGAAGATGACGATGAAGAAGAAGCTTAAAAAAATCAAGGTACTTAATAAAAATGGAGGCTGATATTGGTAACCCCATCGAATTTGATAAAATGCGAAATGAACCGGAAGAAGAAGAACCGGAATATTACCAACCTCAACCACAACCAATGATGTATCCACAGATGATGATGTATCCCGGACATCCACAGAAAAGCAATGACATATTTTCCAATATTGACAAATCAACTTGGATCATTGGATTCGTTGTTTTCCTTTTAGGTTTCTTCATGGGTAAGACGATGCAACCCGTCATTCTTAGGCCTGGATAAGAGGGTATCCAAAGAGAGCGTCAGTATATTCATAAGGAAAGTTCCCTTCAAAATCACCAGTTGATCCACGTTTCCTTTCTGTAAAATACGCACGACTTGTAATTAACGGGTCTTTGAGCTGTGCAGCCAAAACTTCCGTTGCTGTATTCATCTTCTTTTTGACATTTTCAGGTGATGTGAAAAAGAAGATCGCAACCACGAACACAATTAGTAGTGTGATGACATTGAGCAACACACTGAACATATTAATACTTACTTATATTTTTCTTACGCCTCACTGGTAACTTCCGGCTCACCCTCGTCTTCATTTTGTTCTTCGATGACTGCATCCGTGCTGGACGTAGCTTCACGTTGCTTGCGTCGCTCTTCGACTTCAGCCGCAACGACCGCGTCGGCCTCCTTGACCAACTCTTCAATCGGTGCGTCCGGCTTTTCCTTCTTGAGACGTTCCAAGACTTCGGCCGGGTGACTGATCGGAGCTTCATCGGGCTTGTTGTAGTATTTAGAGTTTTCATCACCCGGCTTAATGTAGGTTGACTTTACTTCCATCATGTCACGCTTGCGTTCTTCGAACATCTTCGCAGCGAGGGCTTGGTTTTCCTTGTAGCCAGACATGATCTCTTCGAGCTTTTCGTTGGTATAATGAACATCTTCAATCTTATCCACATCCGGCGGAATCAAGAGCCACTTATACATGTCAACCACGTAAATGTCAAAGGTCGCGTCTTCCCGCTGAAGACGCTTCGCGTGATTCGCCGCTTCTTCGCGGGTATTGAAGCAACCTCGAATCTTAATACCAAACTTGTCATTCTTCTGCGGAGCTTCCGGACCCACGACGGACAAACACGCGTAAATCTGACCCGGGACGGTGGTGTAATCTTGTTCAAGCGAAGCCATTTATAGCTATGCTTACACCAAAAACTTTAAGCCTTTTCAAACTTAAGTCGATTAAGAACTTCCTTCGATATTAAGACATGGAAGAAATACGCCGAGCCCATAACGCATATAAGCGTGACCTCATCCAGAGTGTGACCCGCGAAGGGGATCAGATATTGGATGTGGGATGTGGGTGCGGAGGTGATCTTCAAAAATGGAAACATGCGGGCGCAAACATAAGCATGTGTGATCCAAACGAAGAGTCTATCGAGGAAGCGAAAACAAGGGCTCGTAATCTCAAGATACGCGTCAACTTTTATCACGGAGATATATTCAATTGTCCAAACAGAAAATATGACATCATCTGTTTTAATTTTTCATTGCATTACATCTTCGCGACAGAAAATTTGTTTAGGAACTCAATCCGAGAAATTAGAAATAGAATGAAGCCAGGAGGTAAGTTGATCGGTATCATACCTGACTCTGAAAGTATATTGTACAATACACCCCTCCAAGATGAGCTTGGGAACTTTTTTAAGTTGAAGCATCATGGTAACGGTGACTTTGGTGAAAAACTTTTTGTAGAACTCGTCGACACACCATACTATGCCGATGGTCCAAAGTCTGAACCAGTTGCCTATAAAGATAGGCTCATTCACTCTTTAGAAAATTCAGGTTTTCGGTTACATACATGGGAAGGTCTAACTGGAAACCCAATATCTAGGTTGTACAGTAAATTTATATTTACATATAGAAAATGATCACGTGGATCATACTTTTTGTCGTCAACATTTACATCTTGATGATAACCAAAGACCCAGAGAAGCTCAGGGTAGTCAAAGAAAAGTATCAGATTCTTCGCGAAAATTTGAAGGGTACAGAGTTTGACAAACTGAGTCGATGTATATTAATCACAGGTCATCATCGTTTAAATGGTACGGTCGGATACAATGTCAACAAAGGTTATGAGATTGGCATCTGCCTAGATGGACAGCCAAATGAAATCTTTCATGTGCTCCTTCATGAATTGGCTCATTGTACGGTCGACGAGTATCACCATTCTTCGCAATACTGGGAGAACTACAAAAAACTCAGAGACATGTGTATACGTCTGAACATATATGAACAGATACCCAATGAGACACCTTTCTGTGGCATGCATATCCAGGACAAATAATCTATGCATACTCTAAATGAAGACGCCGGTTGGAACGGTCGCCACAGCTGTCCTCATGTGGGTCGTCGTCTATGCGATAACTATGGTTCCCATGTATACAAGGAATTATTGGGTGAATCTGTCTCTCATGACTATCATCATTCCGAACATTCTCAGGGTCATCGTCGGTCAGGTGCCACAATTGGCAGTCGATCGAGGATTCTTCTTTTCTTCGACGATCATCGCGTTCATCACGGTTGAAATGTTGAGTCGCGTCGTCAAGAGTCTTAAAGATCAGATCAAAGAATACGGCGAAAATAGAAGAAGAAGTTTGGAGATTAGTCTTCTCTTTCTAGCTGCGTTCATATTCGGCACAATTGTGACCTACATGCTTGGTGTGGATAACTCCATCTACAGTAACATGGGTTGGGAGCAATAAGTTTACGCCTTGATCACGTAAGATTGACCAGCGTAGAAGATCATAGACGCCACGAGACCCGTCGCCGCGAGGCCGATGAGGCTTCGTCGACCCGCGTCATTCAAGAATTGCGGAATCATGGTCGCGAGCTTTTCTTGGACCGGTGTGCTGATGGCAGCAGCCGTGCACGCAGCAACCAAGAGAGCTTGCATTTGTTGATCCGTCAAGTTAAACGGATTCTTCGACTCCGGAACAGCGACTTGCGCCTGTTGCGGAGCCGGGGCAGCCATGGCCATTTGCATTTGCATCGGCATTTGCATCGCCATTGGCATTTGCTGTTGCATTCCCATCGGCATTTGCTGCATTTCCATCGGTTCATGTTGACCCATCAGTTCCGCGATCGGCGTAGAGTCCATTGTTTCTTTCTGTTGACTGATATTTTTTTCCTTATCTTGTGACACAAACGCTGTAGACGGATTTAGTTGGACCATTCCATCTGTATTGTCTGCGAGATTCATGGTACGGATATCCGTCATTTAGTATGTGTGCATGTTTTTTAAGAAAAAATAATCACGCACGCCCTGGTTATTTCTTCTTTGTAATCGTGAGAGCAGTTTTCTTTGTTGCCTTTTTAGCGTCGGCTTCCTGTTGTTGAAGGTAATTTGGATTGTAAGATTTCTTATGCATGGCCCAAAGTTGTGGACTTCCAACCTTGAAACCCTTTCGAATCGTCGCCTTGTACCAGAATACACAGTCTTGTATCTTGTTAGATTTTACTGTATTATCTAACACGAGACACTCGTAGTTTTCAGTGCATGCATCCATCACTTTACAAAACATGTCAAACGAAGGAAATATACCAAAGAATGACTTATAAAGTTTTTCTCTATTTTGTATAATGTTCTCACGAAGAATGAAAACGTAATCTACATTCGCACGCAATGCCGGTGGAAGGTCCATGACGTACTGCATGGTGAGCATGAAGAATATGTTAAAGTGTCTACCATTCATGAAACATTGACGAATCCGCGTTTCCTTTAAAAACTTTGAGTCGTACATACAGTCATCTAGAAGCATGAATGCACCATTTGTTCTGTTTTTACCATGAGTTCCTACAATCTTTCTCTGTCTGGTGAGTACTCGATCCACTGCCTCTCCATCATAGTCACCGTACACACATATGTCTGGGACAAACTCACCATAAAAATGGTTACCTTCTTCTGTGCCTGATAAAACTATTCCGGCTGGGATGTGTTTCTTGTAGTACATGATGTCCTTGACTAATGTCGACTTACCTGTGTTACGTTTTCCTATGAAGACACAAATACGATCATCATCCATATTTGCCGGATTGAATTTCCTCAGTTGAAGGTTCATTCTACTGTTAGTGTCCCGTTTTATTTCATAAAATTTTACTCACACATAGTAGATATGTCCGGAGCTGTAAAGCTTGCCGTGACTGGTGTTCAGGATCAGTGGCTCACAGGTGATCCAGATTTTTCATATTTTTTGACGGCATTCAAGAGACACACAAAGTTTTCTATTGAACAAATTGAAACACCCTTCGATGGAACGATTGATTTCGGAGAAGAACTTCAATGTATTCTTCCGCAAAACAAAGGTGACTTGATCAAAGGTATGACAGTCAAATTTATTTTAACACAACCAGAAGATGAAGATGGCAATCTATTAAATTATGTACCATCCATATGTACTGAACTTATCGAGACGGCTGAATTATACATAGGTGGTCAATTGATTCAACGCCTTACCGGTGAGTACATCTATATGCATCAACAACTGCATAATACCATTGATGATGTCGAACAGACATTATATTTTTTGAATGGTCACGGCAACGAAGTTTTAAACTTTACCGGCCAATATACATTTTTCATCGACTTACCGTTTTACTTTAATAGAAATTCAAGCTTGGCTATACCAACTATTGCCCTGTCTAAACAGTTAGTTGAAGTTCGACTTAAACTCAGAAATCTAAGTGAGATGATCAACGGCGGTGTACCAGCTACTGGTGTTACCGCATTCATTAAGAATGCATCACTTGACACAGAATTTGCGTTTGTGAGTCCAGAAGAACAGGCATATTTACGATCGATGCCTCTCGAGTACGTCATCACACAGCTTCAAGTCTCACAGGTAAAATTTGAAGAAGGACAGACTGAAAAATCATTCATGGTGAATTTTAAAAATCCAATCAAAGAGTTTTACATTCTAGCCAAGAATGGTAATTCACACGAGAAAGTCACAAAACTTAAACTTGACTTCAACGACACAAACATCATAGATGTTGACTACAACTTTTTGAACTATCAACAAGCTCTCAAAAACCATGTCAATTCTCCGACCGCTACTTCGAATTTTGCGACGTACAGCTTCGCTGAAACCCCAGAAGTGCATTATCCAACAGGACAAGTAAACATGAGCCGTATATTCTATAAACTCATGACTATCGGTATTGAAACAAGTCCAGCCATTGTAAAAATTTATGCCGTGAATTACAATGTTTTACACATCGAAAGCGGTCTGGCTGGGTTAAAATTTTAAGCGGGTATAGTAGTAATGGCTGGTCGTATTCAGCTTACAACAAAGGGTGTCCAGGACGTGTACTTCACAGAAGATCCGGACTATTCCTATTTTGTGCAGCTATTCAAAAAGCATACAAATTATGCATCCAGTTATGTTAATTTAGATGTCGAAGGTGAGGCGGAGTTTGGAAAGACTGTCCGACTTACCATACCCAAAGACCAAGGTGATCTCTTAAAGACGATTAGTCTCAACGTAGAGCTCGCACCTATTGCGGGTGCGGATGTGACACGGGTTGGCTACGTTGAATCTATCGGTCACGCGATGATCGAATACATTGACATGTACATTGGGTCTGAACGCGTTCAGCGAATTCCAAGTGACTATCTTCAAATTTATTCCGAACAAAACTATACACAGTCAAAACAAAATGCTCTGAACACATTGATCGGTAAATACCCAGACAGAACATCCGATGTTCCCGTTTCGAGTGGTGTCATTTTGGGACATCTTGGACCGGCGACAACGACGAGAAAATTGTTCATCGATATTCCATTTTACTTTTATAGACATCCAGAGCTCGCCATACCTTTGTGCGCTATGTGCTACCAAGAAGTGAGCATAGAGATAAAGTTTCGGGAAATTGCAGATTGTATCGTGAAAACAACCGACCCTACATCCACAACCATCGAGACTGTGATTCTAGATTATGAATTACAATCCAATGTCATCATCACAAGTAATGTCATCGCTGCATCAAGAGATGGCACCACATTCGCTTTGAACTCGAGTGGAACCGAAACAATATTCAGAAGATTACTCAAGGGTGAACTCGTGGATACGACTACACAGTCTTTCAATGGTATTGGTGAAGTTTCTCAAGGACTCAATACCATTATAAATTCAGGTGGCATTCATAGATATGAAAATGGCGTTTGGAATACATATAACGCATCTGATACACGCATAAATACATCAAATGTCCAATTTTCAGATAGTGGTAACGTGATTGTCCAAGTTGGCAACGGTTATTGGACATGGAATGGAACAAATTACATTTTCACGATTAATACGAATGTTCGAAGTGTTTCCGGTGATGGAACTAAAAAAGCTTTTTATGATAGTATATTAGGACGTATAACAGTAGAATCTACTTTAACTTTTATTTCTTCAATAGTGCCGAACAATATCAAAATGTCAAATAATGGTAATATTTTAGCTGTACAACACACAAATGGTAGTCTTATGAATTTATATAATTACATAAATGGAGAATGGTTACCATATGGACAAACGATTGGTATATACGAATCTGAACAAATGACTTTAACAGCTGATGGCAATGCCGTATTTATACTAAACCCAAATGAAACATCTGGGACGGGTAGACTTTATATTTACAACACAAATACATCACAATGGGTAGAAGTATATAGATACAATGGTGCTTCAACGTCCTCGTATTCGTTTTTGACTGACAACTTCAAAACAATTATAGTTAAAAATACAGATTCGTATACAGACGTAATAAAACTCCAAGAAATTACTAGATCTGTTGAAAACTATGATGACATTGTCATTAAAAATTTAGAAAACGTAGTCAATACTGGTTCGAGTGTATTTGGTGCAGGATATCAAGGTCTTGAATTACAAACGATAAGCCAATACATTTTAAATCAAGATAGTTCTTATAGACTAAACACTTCGCGTACAATTTCACCAAAACAAGCAAAACACATAAAATTATCTGATAACGGTAAAGTCGTTATATTGGCCGGTGTAAATAACACTACTACAAACATTAAATCGATGGGTGTATATACAAGAAATTCCATCACAGACACGTTTTCAGAAATAAGTATAGTTATTAATGGTCTTAAAACGCGTGTCATTTTTGATCAGACAGAAACTATACAGTCTATATATTCATCGGAAGATGGTATGTATTTTACAACTGTACATGTCATAAATGGATATTATAAAATTCGTGCTTATAAAATTAAAAATGGTTTATTTGAAAATGTGCTAGGTCAAGACTCATTAAGTATTCTTTATAATACAACGAGTCCTATAAGATACATAAATTTAGATACATCTGGTCACGCGACAATCATATCATCGGATGTTAGAATCTATAATCTTGAAAACCCGATAACAACGCCAACTACCATAAAGCCAATAAGTGACGTATATGCGGTTTCATTGGATGGAAGTATTTATGCAACATATTCTAACAATGAAATAAAAGTATATAATTTTGATGACGATACAAAGTTTGGTCTTAAATTAAATTTAACAGGTGTACTCCAATTAAAATTTTCGGGTAACAATAAATTTCTATCAGCTGTCACGCAAACATATACATATTTATACGAGACTGATGGTGTTGGGTGGAAATTATACACTTCATTATATCCGTCGATCAAAGATAATTTTATAGATCACACTATTTCAAACGATGGTCAAACAATTTCACACATTTCTTACGCCAACACAAACGATGTAACCTTTGTATCCGTACACACATTTGTATCACAAATATGGAGAAGAATTGTATACAGGAATGAACAAAAAACATTTGGTTCCGCAAGTGTAAATCCAACTATGAATTTTTATGCAATGACAAGAATTGAAAATAATGTAATCAATTCATTATATGTCTACGAATTGAATAAACAAATCAGACAAATTGAAGTAGCCGTTGACGCCGACATTCAACAACTCTATCCCAAACAAATAAACAGTTGTAAAGTTTGCCTCGAGTTGGTCTATCTTGACGACCATGAAAGAAACTTACTGCGAAGAACAAGAAAGGACTACGTCATAACACAAATTCAACATAATCTTTTTGATATTCCAAAATCAATCGAAGAGCATAAATTTAGATTGAACTTCGTGAACCCAGTCAAAGAATTATACTTTGTGATAAAACGTGAAAACCTTCGCCAATATGAAGACTTCGTTTCTGTATTCGACTACGACAATGATGCATTGATCGCAGAAAACAAATTAATCTTCTACGAAAACCTAAAGAGTCTTGAACTTACCTTGAATGACACACCATATCTAGATGAGTTCACGGGCAACTTTATCTTTTTGAAGGCCATTCAGCCAGCCATCCATCACTCAAAGACACCTCTCATTCGACGTTTCTATACCTATAGTTTTGCATGTGAACCAGAAAAGCACTACCCAACTGGTCAAGTAAATTTTACTCTAATCAATAATCAACTCATCAAGTTAAAAGTAACTGAGAATACCACAAAAGACAGAACACTTGATGTATATGCTTTAAGTTATAACGTACTTAGATTAGATAAAGGTATGGCGCGAGTACTGTTTAATACAAAATGATGATGAAGACTGGGTTTGGCGAGACTTCGGGTGAGTACGAAGAGCGTCAAGCTAATGCTCTCATGGACATATTAACGCCCGTTCTCGAAAAAAGTATGCTCGTTGCATGCGAATATGCGAAGGCGTGTGGTAGAGATGTAGTCTTGGCTCAAGACATGGAGTACGCCATTAAGTATTGCGTGATGTACACAGTCGGTGAAACAATCGGGTCACTTTTTCCAGAAATCTACGATGAAGAAGAATCCGATGAGGACGAACAAGAACTGGAAGAAGTGGAAGAATCTGAATGCCCACCATTTAAGCGATATTCAGGCGACGACGATACGTTTAAAAAAATCAACGACGCCTATGATCGATGGGACAGTTGGCAGCCTCAAAGTCCGGTAGAAGAGATGTTAAAAAATGCTATTAATAGTAATGGAGCCGGTGGGTTGGTCGACGGATGAATTTAAACTCATCGACGAAGAGTCGGACTCGGACTCGGACTCAGAGTCGGAGGATGATGAAGAACTTCAGGTCACGAAGGGGTACTCCAAATATGCAGAGCGTTATAAAAAAATTTTATCAGAAGACGAACTACTTCCCGAATAATTTTCTACATATCTAATATAACTACAATGTCGGCCGCTGCCTTGGAAACTGTCACGCTCCTGACTCGCGAACTCCAGACGCAATCCCTGAACTCCGTTGTTGCGGGTTTCTCCTTCGCGGCTGCGATCTCTTGGTTGGACCTCGTCCGATGGGCGATCAACCAAGTCATCAGCGTTCAAAAGAACGGCGGTCTCCACTACGGTCTCACGGCTCTCTTCACGACGCTTTTGTCTGTCATCGTGTACCTTGTGATCTCTCGACTTTCCCCGACGGTCCAAAAGCCGTCTGGTCCGGTCTACGCCATCACTCGTTAAATTCTCTTTCGAGTGATAAACAAGGTAAATATACCCACGAAAATAATGATTGAAATCAGTACATACTGTTTCCATCTATAAGGATCCTCTAATTCCGGGATGCTTATGGGCGGTGGGAGTACACCCACATCAGAAGCTGTCTGTTTAGCTATCGACTTAAACTTACCAGTGTTACACTCGATTTCAAATTTCAAAATGTGATCTTGATTTCTGAAATCATATGGAATGAGGCGACCATTACTCATGTAGAAAAACTGAACGCGAAGGCTTTCAATGAATTTTTGAGGTCCACTAAAGAAATCGTGTTTGACTGGATCGTCCGCAGAATTATAATTCAAAAACGGACCATCCGTCGTGAGAATGTGACTCGTATAGAATGGTTCTCGAATATACACATCCTTGTTAAACGTGTCGGAACCAGCGCTTAGACGTAAAACTAGTGAATTTGGCCCTTGAAGATTTATGCTCCCCGTCGTGTATGTCTCACCTGGGTCAATTTCGATATTGTGCGGAGGAAACCCAAGCATTTGATGTGGTGTTGTGTAGTCATATGTTGTAGCATTTGAAAGTGTGTCTAGAACACCCGATTTAAGTCGAGCATTAGTACCATCTCCAAATTGAAAAATATTTGATTCCAAAGCTGTGGCTTCATTTTCAAAAGTCAACGCATGCAAGTTAGAATCATAATTGACAACAAAACTAAAATCACCATCACTCGTATTTATAGCTGTCCGAACGTCATACGCGAGTGAATTACCATCTGTATAAGACTTATTCGGCAAAATTATATCAATATTGTCAATACTAAAGGTATTATTCCTTGCATGAATTAAAGTTTGACTCAACGGAATTCTGGCAGATAACAAACTAATCTTCCTGATGTCATAGATTCGATTTTTCAAATCGATAACATAGTCTGACGGGTCCGGGTATTGGGCGTAGTCACGTTCACTACTATCGATTTCTAAGGTATGGACCTCCATTAAAATTTGCGTATAAAATTTTAATGAGTGTTTTTATTTAATTAATCGTGTTATGGAAAGGATTTTTAGCTAATTGTGTTTTCGCCAAGTCTAGACTATTACCAGCGACACGCGGATTTATGTGACCCTTATAAGGATTGAGTTCATAAAAGTCATTTTGTTTGTAGTGTTGCATCCAACCACCATTCGGAGCATTGATGCGTCCGTCGACACGACTCTTATCATGACGGATCGTGGTCAAAACGCCGTGTTGGTTCATCGGCTTCTCGCGAACATTCATACGGCCTGGGTTACCCATACGGTTCGGCTTGGCACGACGATCGACTGGACGCATACCATAGGCGACGTATTGATCAACACCGTAACCTCTGGCGTCTGGCCCTTCGGCATTCATCATGGCCGCCGGTGCGTTCACGTACGCACCATAGAAGTTCGCGATACCCGGTGACGGGTTATTGACATGCATAAACTGAGCATCATTGATGTCCATCTTATTGCGAGTCGGCGCTTGTGGCATCGTTTGTCCCGGAACAAATCGTTTCGCTGGTGCCGTCTCGAGACCATCGGTACGAAGACCAGTTTCCGAACGATGCGTGGTTTGCATCGTCTTCTGATGAGACGCTCGCGGTGTCAAACCAGACATACCTTGAGCCCGACCACCTGTCGGTGGACGACGATCCGGAAGGTAGGCCGTTTTTTCAGGTTTGTTATAAGTCACTTCACCGATCTCCGCTCGGCGTCCACCTCGTATATCAACGGCCGGGCCAGATCGCCCCGGAAGAGTCGTAAGACGGTACGCGCCTGTGTTTACTGGGTTTACGCGGAAGACTTGTTGATAGCCACCAAATGATTCGACATCTGCACCAACACCGAGACCGGGACCCACCAACTTCTTCTCGACTGGTGACAGGTTATTCATGCGACCTTGGTCATACAAACGACCTCGCATATCCAAAAGTTCCTGTCCACCCGTTCTGCTTTGTGGAGCGATGACGGCGAACGAGTCAACTTCACTCTTTCTGTCTCTGAAGGGATCCGTGAATTCAATTTCTTCAAATTCGGTCTCAAAAAGTTCGGGCTCCTTTACAACCTTTTTGGGAGGTTGCTCTGGAACTTCACTGAGCTTCCTGCCGGCATATATGAGTCCGGCGACGGCCAACACTGACACGGGGTCTGCCATTCTTACTTCTTGTTAACATTTTTATTATTGCATGTATCGCTGGTTAAACATACTGTTCTGGATATAAGCACGGGTGCTCACCGGTTCATACGTTCGCGTTCGAAGCGGCACCTTACATTCAACATTATTCAACGGGAAGTAACCGTTTTCATGGGGCTTCACCAGAACCTTGCCAAAACGCGTCGTCGACTGAGGACGCAGTTGATCACTCACTTCAATAAAACGAGCCGGAGAACCATTACCAGCCATGTACGGCGCAGTACCGTAAAGCATGGTCGAAGGGCGGCAACAGTAATTGAGCGTACTCGGTTGCGGGTACACGAAGACTTCATCCGTCGCCTTAACAGCCGGAACGGAATCGTGCTGCAAAAGGGTCAAACCGGGCTGCAACTGGTATGCCATTTATTATTACATAAGAATATTTATTCACCGGCACGAACAGTACTTCTGTGCATACCAGTTCTCTTATCGCCACTCGAATCAAGACCGGCAAAAGCCTCGAGCTGAACACCTCTGGCATCCGGGTTACAATATGTCGTATCAGATCTGCACATCGGCTGGAACTTCTTACCGTAACACCATTCCGCGAAACCCGTCTGGTCACCAACGGCAGTCGTCACCGGATTCGATACAAACTGTCTCGCCATGGCGTTCATTTGATACTGCGGTAAAGCCGTCCTGGAGCGACCAGCCATATATTTCATACGATTGTTCAATGTCACATCAAGTTCACGCTTGACACTCGAATGATAACACGCAGACGGTCGATCCGGTCGATCTGTGAAGTCCGAAAGCAACATGTTACCCATTGGATTATCCATGGTTGGCAATTGGCACGAAGCTTCCGCATTTTCTTCAATGTGTGACGGTCGAGCTTCACCTTCTTTCACCATATCGGAGTTGTACATAACATAAAGAACACCTAAAACGGTCGAGGCCAAAACAAATATTCTAGGGTCCCGACGAATCAAGTAAATAAAGCATGCGGCATAAATTATAAATCTCGACGCAGCGTTGACACGCTCGTCGGCCGACTGGGTATTAGTAGGCCAGAACTGCAAGACCTTATCGCGACGGATGAGCTCTCGCGGGTCCTCAAACCAAACCTTCATTTATATAGTATGAGTTTATTTTTTCAACATGCTACTAAACATACTCATGAGTGCCTTTTCATCGATTTGACCGTCGCCACTCTGGATCTTATCGGCACAGTCCTTGGCGACACTTTCGATGATCGACAGGGTTTCTTGTGGGATAGCCGTGATCGTCGTACCAAGCATGTAGAGAGTTTGCAAATATTGCCAGACAGCATTCTTCGTCCCCGTTGACATCTTGTCAGTCCAATACTCTGCAATGTTCAAATCTTGAAGATATTCAATGGTCTTGATGTCTTCGGTGAAGAACGTTTCATCTCTCTGGGAGATCTTGGTGGCATACTTAGATATACCCGCCATGTATGCTTCGACACACTTTCTCGGATTCGCTGTCTTGAGCAAATCGAAGGACGTCATAAACTTTTTGATTCCCTTTTCCTCTGGAAAAGTCTTGTGCAATTCCACAAGAAATTGACCCATCATATCGTTGAATGCAGTCACCGAAGCCATTGTACTGTATGATAATAACATTAAATCTTTAAGTTAGAACGGCTCCGAGGAAATCGTTTCGCGTTGGCCTAAACCGTTGGCCACGATGAAATACACGAGAATCGCGTTGAGAACAGCGGGTTTCACATAGCTGCTATTCGGGAGCTTATCTTCGTTGTTTATTTTTGCCTTGGCGTGAATGTACCCGGCAGTGATACCAGCCGCGATGATGCCCGCCCACATGGGGTCGCGGAGATAGTCTGAGAGTTCCATTTAATTATAACCAACTTTTTTTGTTCTCTCGTCGGCAGCGTCGCCAAAGAGAACGTCGTCGGTTTGTTCTGGTGCAGTTTCACCTGGGGGAGCCCGGACGGTATCGATGGTCTTAAATTCATTCGCGAGGCTCGAAAGTTCGGTTTCACCTTGAGCTTGAGCTTCTGGTTCCGGTTCAGGTTCGAGTCCAGGTTCGGGTTCGGGCATCGGCTCGTCGGGTTGCGGCATTTCTTCGTCGTACACATCCGGATCTTCAGTATCAGTTTCCATGGCTTCACCGCCGATATCAATGTTTCGATCAGTTTGAGACATGTATGTCTGAAGAATCTGTTGGACAGGAATCAATTCCTTGACCGTGGTTTCGATGCACTTGCAAAAACGAGTTCTGAGTTGTTCGTCGCGAATGTGCTCAGATTGTTCTTCATGGAAAATATACGGATCCTTGTAGAGATCCTTCGCGATGTTATTGTAGCATGTCTGAATGAACACTTCATTGGAAGGAAGCTTTAACGCAATCTTCTTGTTTTCAGCATTCAATCGAACCGACGATAGGATCTTCGTGCAAGCGACGAACACCGCCGCCAAAAGATCATTGAACCACGCGCACCGAGACGCGATGTTATCGGCATGCTTTTTAGACATGGCGTTACTCCAGTTTGGAACTTCTTTCAACAACTTTTGATACATAATCAAAACCTTACGACCCTTCGACATTGTCGACGCCTCTTCGTACATTTCAGCAAAAACCTCAATCATAGGTGGACACATGACGGAACACAACTGCCCAATATATTCCTTCTTCGCTTCAACAAGTATGTCCATTTATCATTAAGTGGAATTTTTTTTAAAACAAGTGTCACGCACCCTTTGCCCTGTATTTATCTGCGAGTTTCTTCAAATTTACAAATGTTGGTATTTCTTCTTCCACTCGTGGAATGGGTGATTTTTCCTTCTGTGGAGAACTCCACGTGACGTGAAGATCTATTTCGGAAATCAGTGACACTTTGAATCCTCCGAGCTCAAGTTGTCTTTTCAAGTAAGTACATGCTTGGGATCTATCAAATGTTGGATATCCAAATACAACAGATGGAACGCGTAATAAAACATGTCTTCCACCCATCTCAACCGTATATTTGATTTTTCGGCAGAACTGTTCGTATATTTTTTTGTATAGTTCCTTCTTAATCTTTTTACGGTTATTTTCAATGTTCACTATATCTGACACATTGATCATTACAATTAGTTCAATTTATTTTTAGCCAAAATAAACTCATCTGGCGAGATTGTTACTTTCTTCTTAATCAATTCGTACTTGAAAAATTCTTGGCCGGACACGTCTTGTTGTTCATATGGTGTCGTGTCACCTGGAAGCTTGACATCGATGGGTTGACGCGTGACGGCGAGCACCTTAATACCCGGATTAACACGGATATCAACCGTGATGGTAAATCCAGATGCGAACCCCTTTCTAGACATCACCATGAACATACAACGGTAAAAAACGTCCTTCGTCAGAGGATGTTCATACTTTTTAGCGCTGATAGTTTCGATGATGTACGTGGGTATTTTGTACTTTTCAGAGACGTAACGATTCGTCTCGAGGACAATCTTGTTCATCATATCGTGACCAATTTCAGCCTTCCTTTCGATGTAGTCTTCTGTTGTTTGAAGTTCAACTTCGTCTTCCCGCTGAGTCTTCTTTGTACCCGGGAGAAATATGATGATCAATGCGATCATCAATGCGACCAGGATGTACAGGTTGTTCATTACTATTATATACGCGTTAATTTTTTTTGAGAAATAAATGAGTCAGTTATAGTAGGATGTCTCTTCTGGTGTATAGCCCAAACTGCCCACACAGCCTGGAAATTGTCGAGTACATAAAAAATAATGCACAGCTCAAACAGCTTGTGAAGTTTCACAATATAAACACTCAGGGTATTCCTTATAATTATCGTTCCAGCATCACGCGAGTGCCGACGATGCTCACAAAGAATGGAAAACTCTTGGTCGGGAATGAAATCAAAAACTGGCTCAATTCTTTGCTCCCAAACAATGAATGGTCGCACTATGAATTCGGTGCCTTTGGGGGATCCATGACTTCACTCGATGGTAAAGATGATGACGAC
>Ga0075460_10000233_pt1 | contig 20832 bp, 18 predicted proteins | sample DEB08_DNA_3_FD_77580 | JGI IMG/M metagenome (GOLD analysis project Ga0075460, IMG submission 77580) | Aqueous microbial communities from the Delaware River and Bay under freshwater to marine salinity gradient to study organic matter... | ecosystem: Environmental > Aquatic > Marine > Coastal ...
GAATATTCTCAACTGTATCAAGTCTATATCGCCTGAGACGAAGTTCTATCAAGCCTCAACAAGTGAGATGTTTGGGGATGAGTATGATGGAGAAGATGGTTATAGGTATCAGGATGAAGATACTTACATGAACCCGCAGTCTCCATATGCCATTGCTAAACTAGCAACGCATCATGCGTGTAGACTATACCGCGAATCTTATGGATTGTTTACTTGTTCCGGAATTTTGTTCAATCATGAGAGTCCGCGACGGGGCGAGAAGTTTGTCACACGGAAAATTACAAAATGGATTGGCGATTACGTTAAGTGGCGAAATAAACCAAATGTAGATAGAATTATTGTAGATGAAGATAAAGATTATATTTTATCTACAGACGAGAAATTCCCCAAACTCCGTTTGGGCAACCTCGATGCCTACCGCGATTGGGGTCACGCAAAAGATTATGTCCGCGCCATGTGGATGATGATGCAGCACGATGTTCCGGATGATTATGTAATATCTACTTGTGAATCCCACACTGTCAGAGAATTTCTGGAAGAAGCATTTTATGCAATCAGTTATGACGGCAATTGGGAAGATTTGGTGGTAATCGATCCACAGTTTTATCGTCCCGCAGAAGTAGATTACTTAAATGGTGTTTCTATTAAAGCTAGGACAACTTTAGGTTGGACCCCTGAATATGCTTTCGAGGATCTAGTAGCAGAAATGGTACAGGAAGATTTATGACGGATTATATCTTATCGGCAATCTTAGGATTAGTATGTGCATTTTTGATTAAATTATACTATGAGCAACAGGATACTATTGAAAGACAACTGGAAGATATCAATAAGATCATTTCTCAGAAAAAGTCAAGTGAGGTAAGACTGGGACAGATTAGTGAGCACTTTGCACCATTCCTTAAAGATTTCCCCTATGATACAAAAAATATCAGATTTTTAGGTAGTCCAATCGATCTGATCTTGTTCGATATTGATAATAACAGAATTATATTTATAGAAGTTAAAACTGGCAAATCTTCACAAACTAAGAAACAAAGGCAAATTAGAGATATAATAAAAGCGGGTAATGTAGAATATGAAGTTATGAGAATATGCGAGGATGTAACTTTTGCGTAACTATAGTAGAAGACAAGACAACACTCCAGAATATACTTATTGGAGAAAATCTGTTTTTAAACGAGATAAGCACAGGTGTAAACTATGTGGAAAAAGGGGGCGGTTAAATGCCCACCATATCGATGGCTGGAATTGGGCTGTTGATTTAAGATATTCTATAGCAAATGGTATTACATTATGTAGCGGGAAGAAGGGGTGTCACGATAAATTTCATAAAGAATATGGAAAAGGCGATAACACAAGATATCAATTTGATGAATTTACCAAAAGATATTTTAATAAAGGTTTATTAGATCTGGACCTATGAGAAAAAATGAAAATAATAAGAGACACTAGGGAACAGCAAGGATTTCAATTCTTTGCTCAGGCAGAAATAATAGAACAAGCCTTAGATGCAGGTGACTATACAATCGAAGGATTGGAAGATTTCATCCGCATAGAACGGAAGGCTTCAACAGGGGAACTGTATCATAATCTAGCTAAGAAAACCATGAAGGCTAGGTTCCATCGAGAAATGGAGAAATTGGACACGATTCATAACGCTTACATTGTATGCGAATTTCCGGAATCCTACCTTTATACCTTTCCTGAAAATTCCGGAATTCCGAACAGTAAAAGAAAGTATATGAAAATAGGTTCAAAATATTTTCGCAAACTAATACATGAGATAGAAGATAAGTATGACGTAGAGTTTATTTATTGTGATAGCAAAGACCATGCGGAAGAAGTAACTTTTAAGCTACTGAAGGAGGCGTGGGATGCTTGCTGAGATATATCTACATAGTGATGAATCGGACCCGGAAGATAATGGGATTAATTTCAAAGTTGCCAGCAAATTCATGAAAAAACTTCATGATGCGGAAGAAACTGCGGATAATAAAATTATTGTGCATACAAGCAGTATTGGTGGGGAATGGGCGGATGGCATGTCCATTTTTGATAATATATTATACTCTTCTTTACCAGTATACATGATTGGGCATGGTTGCTTATGCAGCATGGGCACCATTATCCTTCAGGCGGCTCACAAACGCTATCTAATGCCAGATTGTGATATCATGGTACATTTTGGCGACCTGACTCTCAGCGGGCATCAGGTGTCCGTAGAGTCCGGTACAAAGTACTATGTAAAGGTCAAGAACCAGATGATTGATATTTATACGGACAAATGTATGGAAGGTAAGTTCTTCAAAGAAAGATCATATACTCGATCTAAGATAAAATCCTACATCAAAAGAAAACTGGAATCTAATGTTGATTGGTACATGACGCCAGAAGAAGCTGTAGATTTTGGTTTCGCAGATAAAGTTCTAACTAGAACAGAATACCTAAATGTCAGAGAGATTAAGAAAAGAAATAATCGAGGAACTAAATGATGCTTGGTTAAATATTGATGTACACAAAGATGATTTGATTACACCGTTAAGCATATTAGATACTGAAGATCCTCAAGAATTCTACAAAAAATTAACTTGGTTACTAACCCAGCCGGATTATTTTCCATTTTTATGTAAACACATATTCAAAGTAGATGTATTACCTTTTCAAGGATTAATTCTACAAGAACTTTGGAATCGAAAATTCCCCATGCTTATCGGCAGTCGAGGTATGGGGAAAACTTTTTTAATGAGCTTGTATTGTATGTTACGAGCATTATTAATGCCGGAACGTAAAGTTGTAGTTGTTGGTGCTGCTTTCCGTCAATCTAAGTATCTCCATGATTATATGGAGAACATGTGGAAAAACTCCGGAATATTGAGGGATTTATGCGACAGTAATAGCGGTCCACGAAGAGATGTGGATATGTGCCGCATGTTAATAAATGGCAGTCAAATTGTGGCACTACCAATTGGCGATGGTAGCAAAATTAGAGGCCAAAGAGCGAATGATATTATCAGCGACGAATTCGCATCTATGTCTAGAGAAATCTTTGAGAATGTTATTGCTGGTTTTGCCGCCGTTTCCGCTTCGCCTTCCGAAAATGTAAAAATAGAAGCAGCAAAACGGAAAGCAAAGCAGTTAGGAATTGATCCATCTCTTTTGACAGAACAAATTCAACAAGAGAATACTGGAAACCAGATTGTATTAGCAGGAACAGCATATTACGATTTTAACCATTTTGCAACGTATTGGAAAAGATGGAAATCCATTATCAAAAGCAAGGGCGATCCGCATAAGCTAAAAGAAATATTTGGTGAAGAAGATATACCAGATTCTTTTAATTGGAAAGATTACTCAATAATTAGAGTGCCGGTTGACCTGATTCCTAAAGGGTTCATGGACGACGCTCAGGTGGCGAGGTCAAAAGCTACGGTTCATAACGGTATCTATCTAATGGAGTTTGGGGCGTGTTTTTGTACAGATTCTTCAGGATTCTTCAAAAGGAGTTTAATTGAATCATGTGTCGGTAATGAGACTAAACCTATCAACATCGCCTCTGGAGGTCAAGTCTATTTTGATCCACTTTTAAAAGGAAATCCGGCAGGTCAATATATCATCGGCGTGGACCCTGCATCAGAAGTTGATAATTTTTCCATTACTGTTATAGAAGTACATGATGACCATAGACGAGTTGTGCATTGTTGGACCACCAATAGACAACAACACAAAGATAGGGTGAAAAAGGGTCTAACAAGAGAAGTGGACTTCTACTCATTCTGTGCCCGTAAGATACGCGATCTGATGGGTGCTTTCCCGACGATACATATTGCCTTAGATGCTCAAGGAGGCGGCATAGCGGTTGCTGAAGCCCTTCACGACCCTAAAAATCTACAGAAGGGTGAATTAGCTATTTGGCCGGTTATTGACGAGAAAAAAGAAAAAGATACAGATAATGAATCCGGTCTGCATATTCTAGAACTATGCCAGTTTGCTAAGTACGACTGGTTAGCCGAAGCCAATCATGGTTTACGAAAAGATTTTGAAGATAAAGTGCTTCTACTGCCAAGGTTTGATCCTATTACAATTGGACTGTCGATTGAGCAGGACAAGATGGCGAATAGAACTTATGACACTTTAGAAGATTGTGTTATGGAAATTGAGGAACTAAAGAATGAATTATGCATGATAGAAATCAGACAGACCGCTACAGGCAGGGAGCATTGGGATACTCCAGAAGTTAAAGTTGGTACTGGCCGTAAACAACGTATAAGAAAAGACCGTTATTCTTCATTATTGATGGCAAATATGGCGGCAAGACAGACTAGAGCAAGAAGAATCCAAGACGATTATGAAATTGTTGGTGGATTTGCAGAAATGTCTCAGGGCAAAGGTAGGCCAAAAGCAGATTTTATTGGCCCAGCTTGGATAACTTCGCAATTAAACAATCTTTATTGATTTTGGTGTACTATAATATGAATGGTATTACACTGTAATTAAATCAAGGTTACTACAATGTCCGAAGAAAAAAAGCTCTACATTGATTTAAACGACAAAGATGCACTGGAACAGGCAAGTGCAAATGTTGATAGTTATGATGGAGTTATGAATACAAGCGGTAGTTACAGAAGATCTTACCTCGATATCGAGGATGGAATTTCTGTTAGGACATCGTATCGCAAAGGCGACTACTACAGATTCCGTGCTGGTGAACAACCACCAACCCTTGAAAAAGAAATTATTGAGAGGTGTATGAATGCCTATGAAAAGGTCGGCATTATTAAAAATGTTGTTGATCTCATGGGCGATTTTGGTTCACAGGGCATCAGTCTTGTCCACACAGATAAAAATGCGCAAAAGTTTTATCGTCGATGGTGGGAAGAAGTGTCTGGATCAGAGAGATCAGAAAGATTTCTCAATACTTTATTCAGATGTGGCAATGTTGTTATTAAAAGACGATACGCCAAATTAAATAAAGCCACACAGAACAAAATGACCCGTGGTGAAGATGATGTCATTATTACCAAAGAAAACATCTCACGACGGCGGATTCCTTTTGTTTATGATTTTCTAAACCCAATAAACATTGATGTTGTTGGTGGTAGATCGGCGTTATTTACCGGCAACAAAAAATATAAAATGAAATTATCGACTTATATCAAAAAGTCATATGAAGCTAAAGAAATCCCAATTAATCAATTAAGTGACGAAATCCAAAAGGCTCTAAGAGATGGGCATAGTCATATTGACCTGAATTCTGACGACCTGATGGTTTATCACTATAAAAAGGATGATTGGCAATTATGGGCGCATCCCATGATTAACTCAATCCTTGATGATATCACCATGCTGGAAAAGATGAAGTTAGCAGATATGTCGGCACTTGATGGTGCCATCTCTAATATTCGTCTATGGCGATTGGGCGATTTTGAGAATAAAGTTCTACCAACAAAAGCAGCTATTGATAAGTTGCGCAATATTTTAGCAAGTAATGTTGGCGGCGGTACTATGGATTTAGTTTGGGGTCCGGAACTTGACTTCAAAGAAAGTAATACCCAGATATTTAAATTCCTTGGTACTGAGAAATACCAACCAGTACTGAACAGTATCTATGCCGGTTTGGGAATTCCACCTACTTTAACAGGTCTTGCTGGAAATGGCGGTGGATACACAAATAACTTTGTATCGCTAAAAACCCTAATTGAAAGATTGCAGTACGGTAGAAATCTTCTGCAAAAATTCTGGAACATTGAAATCAGAAAAGTCCAGAAAGCGATGGGTTTTGCTAAACCGGCGAAAATCCATTTTGATCACATGGTACTTTCTGACGAATCTGCTGAAAAAAGTCTATTAGTACAATTGGCTGATAGAGATCTTATTTCTACAGAAACGATTCGTGAGCGATTTGGTGAAATTGATGATATCGAAGATGCGCGAATTAAGGCAGAGCGAAGAACTAGAAAGTCCAATAAAGTGCCACCAAAAGCTGGACCTTATCATAACTCTCATATATCTGATGACTACAAGAAAATTGCCCTTAATAAAGATCAGATAACAATTGATCAGGTTACAGATTTACAACCAAAACCTGAAGAACCCGCCCCATCAATTCCAGAACCAAGAATTCAGGAAGAAAATCCTAACACTTCTGAAAGGCCGGATGGTGGTAGACCCAAGAATGCATTTGATACACAACCCCGTAAACAAAAAGTTGTAAAACCATTAACGGGTCCAAGTACAGCGAATGTATTAATCTGGGCAACATCCGCACAGAAGGAAATAACTGATTTATTGCAACCTGCTTTATTAGCTCATTACGGTAAATCAAATGTAAGAAAGCTAACAAAACAGGAAGCTGAAGAACTAGAGCTATCTAAGTTTGTCGTACTTTCTAACCTAAAACCATTTACTGAGATAAATGAGGATATGATATTCAATATATTAAAAACAAATGCAAAAGTTGACACTCATATCTTAAATCAGGTTGAGCAATTTGTGAAAGATTTTGTGGACAAAAACTCTAAGACACCTTCAGTAGATGAGATGCGTCAAATCTACTGTTTGTCGTACTCATATGTAAAAAGTCCACTTGAGTAGAAAAATGGTGTATAAAAAATATGAGGTGATCATATGAAAATTCATAAGCAAGAAATCTTAGATGGTTTATCAGAAAAAATCGAGGCTAGTGCCAGTGTGTCGCTAGATGCTCAGATTCTGATTGATTCTGATTTGGACCATCCCTCCGAAGAAGAAATACAGAAAACACTAGCTGGTTATGGGCATTCCAACCCTGACCAAGTTGACCTGTATTACTTAAATGCTGTTTTGGTTTCTACTGGGTGGAATAAAAACGACGATGTATTTGCTGCTGAAGAAGCTTGGGCTGCTAGGGATACTCCTGTGGACAAGCAATTTAATTACATGCATGATGAGAGTGATATTATAGGCCACATTACTGGCAGCACTGTTGTTGACGCTAACGGCACTAAAATTGAAGCTGAAGAATTACCACCCGAAAAATTTGACATTATTACCTCAGCCGTTCTATATAAATCCTGGAGCGATCCAGAATTAAGAGAAAGGATGTCTCAGTTAGTTTCTGAGATAGAAGAAGGAAAATGGGCGGTTTCTATGGAATGTTTATTCTCAGATTTTGACTACTCAGTTGTTTCACCTGATGGTGAGATGAAGGTTGTAGCAAGAAATGATGAATCAGCATTCTTGACGAAACATCTCCGTGTTTATGGCGGGAAAGGAGAATACGAAGGATATAAAGTAGGAAGATTGCTCCGCAATATCGCTTTTTCTGGTAAAGGGTTGGTTAATAAACCAGCTAATCCACGAAGCATTATTCTTCAACCAGAAGAAGACCCATTCGATGATAACTTTACCAACTCTGTAAATGTAGAGGAGTTTAAAATGGCTGATGATCAGAAAGTCAAAAGTTCTGACATTGAAGTAGAAGCAGCGGTTGCTTCAGTCAATGATGAACTAGAGACGATCAAAGCTGATCATGAAGCGGTTGTTGACGGTCTTACCGCCACAATCGCTGAACGAGATGCTAAGATCACAGAACTAGAAGAGAGTGCTGCTGCACTAACTTCTGAACTGGAAGAAACCAAAGCTAAACTAGATGAGACTTCAACTCAGCTAGGTGAAACTAAGGCTACTATCCGCACTATGGTTCGTACAGCACAGGCTAAAGATGCTGGTATCGCAGACGATAAAGTCGAAGATACTCTCGCCAAGTTTGATGCTGTAGATGACGAAGCTTTTGCAGCTATGCTTGATCTTGTTAAGACTCAGGCACATGTTAGCTTAGAATCAGTCAACGACAATCCAGCTCCAGCACCTGCACCAGCAGCGGCTCCAGAGCCAGTTGTTGAAGAAATCGAAGCTGAAGAAGAAGTAGCTGAAGAAGAAATCGAAGAAGCAGTCGAAGAATCTGAAGCTGCTCTAATTGATGCTCCTGAACCAGTACAGAACGCTTTTGCTTCTGCCGCTGAGTTTTTCAGAACTTCTGTTCTAAACACCACTAAAAATCTCAAGTAGGAGAAGTTATAATGGCACTTAAAGGTGATCGAGATGTCCTCCAGACCGACATTAGCTACTTTCTAAACGAAACTGCTGAAAAAGGTCAAGTTGTTTCTATTAGTACTCAGGGTTCTGGTGCTGCTATGGATAATAGCTCTGCACTAGCAACTGTAGCCGCTGAAGCTTCTGGTGCAACGCCACTTGGTGTTATTCTAAATGATGTTGTTAACATCGACCAGACTCGTCAACACATTAACTGGCACAAAGACGAAGTACAGCAAGGTGGTAAAATTACTATCCTCACTAAGGGTACAGTCGTTACAGATCAGATCAGTGGTACGCCGACTGCTGGTCAGACAGCCTACTGTGCTGATTCTGGTCTAATTTCTGGTACTCAAGATGGTACAGCACTAGCTATTGGTCGTTTCCTTTCAACGAAGGATGCTGATGGTTACGCTAAAGTTTCCATCAACCTTCCATAAATAATAAAAGATAGGAGAATATAAATGTCTTTTACACAGAAGCCCAGTCCTGAATTTATCGACCTTCTCAAGAAGGCCGGTAGCGCTGATAAAGCAGAAGCTCTAGTAGCACAGCATGAACTCGCTAAAGCTATCGAACTTCCGCTACGCGAAGGCGTTCTCGTTGGCGATATTGCTGGCGGTATCTTTGAACGCATCACAATGGAACCCGGAACTTCTACTGAGTTCCCACTAGATCTCCTGTCACCTGGTCAGGAAGACGAATTCATTGCCTACACTAATCCTGGTAATGGTCGTGTTCCAGAGCGAACAGTTGAAGGCGATTATGTAATGATTCCTACGTATAGCGTCACAAACGCTATCGACATGCTTCTTCGCTATGTCCGAGAAGCTCGTTGGGACGTTGTCTCTCGTGCTGCTCGTGTCCTAGAAGCTGGTTTCGTTAAGAAGATGAACGATGATGGTTGGCACACGATCCTCGCTGCTGGCGTTGACCGTAACATCCTTGTTTTCGATACAGATGCTGCTGCTGGTCAGTTTACTAAGCGACAGATTTCTCTCATGAAGTCCGTCATGCGACGTAATGCTGGTGGTAACAGTACTTCTCTTAATCGTGGACAAATGACTGATCTCTATCTATCACCTGAAGGTCTCGAAGACATTCGAAACTGGGGTGTTGATCAGGCTGATGAAACAACCCGTCGTGAGATTTATCTGTCCGCTGATGATGGTGGTGCTATCACCAGAATCTTTGGTGTTAATCTCCACGCCCTCGATGAACTTGGTCAGAGTCAAGAATACCAGAATTACTTCACAAGTAATCTTTCTGGTTCACTTGGCCCATCAAGTGATGTCGAACTTGTTGTTGGTCTTGACCTTGCTGCTAATGACAGCTTCGTCATGCCCGTCAAGCAGGAAGTTACCGTTTTCGAAGACGAAGCACTGCATCGTCACCAAAAGATGGGCTTCTACGGTTTCGCAGAAATCGGCTTTGGTGTTCTAGATTCACGACGAGTTCTACTCGGCTCCTTCTAAACATCGTGGCTGTATAATATTAGGGAGGTGGCAGAAATGCCGCCTCCCTTTTATTTTGGTGTAATATAAATTGGAGGAACTTTATGAATTACAGTGTTTTATCAAATGAAATAAATAATGACCCACTAGGGGTAGGTTATGCGTCTATGGATGCATATCAGATTCGTGATTCTATCAATGGAAAAACTAGATCTTCCTATAAAGTATTGACATCAAATGACTTGCTGAGATGGTCTGGAATAAACGGTAGATACATAAAAGTAAAAAATGCCGCAGATAATACAAGTTTATCGAATGAAATAAGATCAGCAGCTTTTGCCGCCGTAGTTATGGTAGAAAGAGATAATACGTTATTTGACTATAATGACACCAATTCACAAAATATATTTAATGTTCTAGTCAGTAACGATATAATATCTGAAGAAGATAAAGATGATTTGATTTCTACTTTAACAGAAAATGTGAGTAGAGCACAAGAATTAGGCTTGCCGCAATTGAGGAAAAAACATGTAGAAAGAGTACAAAATGGCAGTTAGTAAATCTGGACAACAGGTTACATTTTCATCAGCGAATTCCGTAGCAGTTTCTGCGGATAGTCAAACTACTAGTGATGCTATAACCTTATCAAGCAATAGTGTCGCTGCCCAAATTACGCTAAAGTCGGACCATTCTGGATCTCCGTCATCAGGTGATACCGTAGATTTTTACATTTTATACTCAACCGGTGATCCAGATGGTGCGACAACTGATGAATTTGATACGTCTGGTCATGGTTTACATCTGGCAATTTTAGATTTAAATGTAGAAGATCCGGCGCAAAAAACTGTAGATATTCCAGTGAGCGCAAAATCTTTCAAAATTTATGTAGATAATAATAGTTCTGGCTCATCAATTACCTGTTCAGCAGAAATATACGAAACAGTAGTTTCTTAGGAGTAATCTTATGTCCGCAATGACTAATTATTTTGAATCTGGTATTCTCAACCAGGTCTTTAGAGGTATTTCTTTAACATTACCATCTACTGGTGTCTATATTGGATTAACATCTGATTCACCATCAGAAGGTACTCCTGCCGCTAATGAGCTTAGTGGGAATGGATACGCTAGAGTACATGTACCAACCGGTAATTTCAATGCGCCTACTGCTGATGGTAATGGTCATAAAGTAGAAAATAATACAGCTATTGATTTTCCAACAGCTACTGGTGGTGACTGGGGTTATGCTAGTGGTGTTATTATCGCAGATGCATTATCTGGTGGAAATGTATTAATGAAGGGTGATTTGACAACACCAAGAAATATTCTTGAAGGTGACACTTTTAGATTTAGTTCTACCGATCTGGATGTCAAATTTGACTAATTCCAGTTTTTTAATATTGGGGTAGCATACTTTGTATCTACCCCTATTTTTTTAGGCTGGTAATATGTTTGGTTTTTACAGCTTTAGTGAAAATCCGTTTTCTTCTCCATCAGTAGTTTCTGCTGGTGAAGTTAAGACTGGTGTAGCTGTATTAAATGCTTCTGGTGCAATAACGGCAAATGGTTCTACTAATCTTCTTGGTTCGTTAAGTATTGAAAATAGCGGCAGTATTGAATGTATTGGCAGCGTAATAATACCGGGACAAAGTCTGCTACAAGGTTCTGGCAATTTAACTTCTAACCTATCTCGTATCCCCGTTGTCTTAGAAGGTGTAGGAAGCTTATCTTCTTCCGGTAATTTTGATTCAAATGGAACAATTATACATGGTGCAATTGCGACACCAAACGTCAGCGGTGAATTAACTTCTGATATACATGTGATTCATCGTGGGTTTGCAACATTAGAAGCTTCTGCATCACTAGGTGTTAGCGAGTCAGTTGAGCTTGATGGAGCTAGTTTATTATTAGATGCTGGAACCGTTACGGCAAACGGCACTCTGTTAACCCCTATTGCTTCTTCACTTGAAGCTTCTGGTGAATTATCATCAGAGGTATCTTTAATACGATCTTCTGAAGCTACTATAATTGGTTCTGGAACTATAAGTTCAAATGGAACAGCTTTAGTTCCTCTTAATTCTTCTATAGAATCCAGCGGTGAATTAACTTCTGATATACATGTGATTCATCGTGGGTTTGCAACATTAGAAGCTTCTGGATCACTAGGTGTTAGCGAGTCAGTTGAGCTTAATGGAACCAGTTTACTGTTAGATGCTGGAACCGTTACTGCAAACGGCACATTATTAGTTCCTATTGATGCTTCACTTGAAGCTTCTGGTGAACTATCTTCTATTGGATCATCAGCTAAATCCAGTGCATCTCTTTTGGTTGATTCTGGTACAGTAAGTGCCAAAGGCACTTTGTATGGTTCTATAAAGTCTTCAATAGAATCCAGCGGTGAATTAACTTCTGATATACATGTCGTTCATGGTGGTATATCTGAACTTGCAGCATCTGGTACTTTAGGCGTTAACGAATCAGTTGAGCTTAATGGAACCAGTTTACTGTTAGATGCTGGTACAGTATCAGCTAAGGGCACACTGTTAAGTGTTTCCACTAGTTCTACAGAAGCTTCTGGTATAATAACTGCTGATCCAAGTCTTATCATACCACATGATAGTTCATTATCTGGATCTGGTATTGTAACTGGAATATCCAGTAGTATAAAAGTATCTGCTACTGATATATCTTCAAGTGGAACCACGACAAATAACGGAACATTAATACTTGGTCCATTACATTCAATTGAATCATCTGGAACTGTTGATCCTAATGGCAGCAACTTAATTGCTGGTAAAACATCGTTGACATCTCCGGGTGTGACGATTGTTGATGGAACATTCAATCCCGGTGAGCTAACTGCATCTTTGTCAGCATCTAGTTCTATAACCGCACAAATAGGATTAGATCTTGAAAGTCAAGCTATTGTCGGAAATACTGCAAAAGAATTCCTTAAGAAAACTAGCAGGCCGAATTATAAACCGGCGTTACCTAAATTATCTAATAAAGATATAGTGGTAGACTTTCCATTCCATGAAGGTGCGGGAAATCTGCGAAGCGTTTCATCTAGGCGACAAACTGGTAACATAGGAAATCTCTCTTGGGGTAGAGTAGACGGAAGACAATCTTTAACTTCTACTGGAACATCCTATTCTAATAACAGGATTTCTTTTGATACTGCTGGAGTTTCTTTAACAAGATCTACTATAGTTATTTCTTTTAAGCCAACATCTATAAGTTCTAATCACTTTTTGTTTAATCTTAGAGGTACTGCCAATAATAATAATGAAATAGATTGTTACATTACATCAAATCAAAAAATTAATATTGATATCTATAATGGAACATCCAAACAAACCATCACCACCGCTGTTGTAAATTTAAATGAGTGGAATACTTTGGTTTTAACTTGGGATAATAATTTAAAAGCTTATTTGAATGGTTCTGATCCAGTAACTTTAGGTAGTTTTGTTGAACCCGCAGTATTGGGTAGCACTTTTTATATTGCTGGTAGAACTGAAGATAATTTTGGCTTTATTGGTTCTATTGATCATTTTAGGCTATACAATAAACAAATTTCTGACATTGAAGCAAAACAATTACATAAAAACATATATAAAGACTACTCTCTAGATTACATAATTCCAAATCACTATGAAATGACCAGAGTGACCAGTGCTGGTAGCCTGATGAAAAATTCCGGAAGCAATATATCTGCATCTGGTCAGGTAATAAGTCGCGGATCGTTTATACTTGCTCAATTAAAAGCAGCATTTGGTGGATTGGCTGAAATTAATGCTAACGGGTCGTCAACACCTTTAGACATTTCATCCGCTTCTTTACAAGCTGCTGCCACAATTGCAGCAAATGGTATTTTACTTGGTGAGTTGGATATAGTACCATTCACCGTGTTTATCAATCAATTAGAGGACTATAATATAGATGTCTACAGAACTTTTGTCAAGGAGTTTAATGTAGCAAAATCCAAGACGATATCAGCATATATAGAGAAAACAAATATTACGGACATTAACATAGATAAAATTCTAGAAGCGAATCTAGAAAAATAAGGTGGAGTTATGGCACTAGTTTTCAAAGATAGGGTAAAACAAAAAACTACTACGGTAGGGTCTGGCGATTTAACCCTAATTGGTCTTGACGCTGATTTCCAATCGTTTTCACAAATAGGCGATGGCAATGACACATACTACACTATAACTTCTCAAAATGAATGGGAAGTTGGTGTTGGAACTTATAATCCTTCTGGAGTTTCATCTTCATGGGTGCAGCTAGGTTCTGATATAGACGGTGAAGCGGCTTATGATTATAGTGGGTATAGCGTGTCGTTGAGTAGTGATGGTACTATCGTGGCGATTGGGGCGTATGGTAATGATGGTACAGGTGCTTCTGCTGGCCATGTTAGAGTTTATGAACTATCTGATCAAGTTTGGGTTCAAAAAGGTAGTGATATAGACGGAGAAGCGGCTGATGATCGCAGTGGGCATAGCGTCTCTCTTAATGGTGACGGTACAATATTAGCAGTTGGCGCAATTTATAATGATGATGCAGGCTCAAATGCTGGTCATGTCAGAATTTATGAGTGGTCTGGAAGTGCTTGGGTTCAAAAAGGTGCTGATATAGACGGGGAAGCTGCTGATGATGAAAGTGGATATAGTGTCTCACTCAATCATGATGGAACAGTAGTTGCAATTGGTGCTCCTTATAACGACGGTACTGGATCTGATGCTGGTCATGTTAGAGTTTATGAATGGAACGGAAGTGCATGGGCACAAAAAGGGGCTGATATAGACGCAGACTCATCTGACGATTTATTCGGTATAAGTGTTGATATAAATGATGATGGAACAGTATTTATAGCTGGTGCCACAGGTGGAGATGGCAATGGTCTTAATTCTGGAGAGATTAAAGTTTATGAATGGAATGGAAGTGCTTGGGCACAAAAAGGTTCTACTCTTAGCGGAGAATCGGTTCTTAATAGTTTTGGATCAAGCGTTTCAATAAATAATGATGGGTCTGTTATAGCTGTTGGTGCTCAAAGAAATGATGGCACAGGTCAATGGGCTGGTCATGTTAGGGTCTTTTATTGGGACGGTAGCGACTGGGACCAAAGGGGTAGCGATATAGATGGAGAAGCCGCATTGGACTATAGCGGAACTCAAACAGCACTAAATGGTGACGGTACAGTAGTTGCAATTGGTGCTCGTGATAACGACGGTACTGGATCTGATGCTGGTCATGTTAGAGTGTATGGTTGGAATGGAAGTGCTTGGGTACAATTAGGTGCTGATATAGACGGGGAAGCTGCTGATGATGAAAGTGGGCTAGCTGTAGCAATTAGTGATGACGGTACTATAGTAGCTATTGGTGCTGCTGAAAATGACGGCGGCGGAACAGCAGCCGGTCATGTTAGAACTTTTGTTAGATCAACCCTATCAAGAAACACCGTCTTAGAAAGTTCAAATTTAGGAAATAAAATCTCAACAACTGGTACGTCAACAGTCTTCTGTACTTATCCGGCAGAAAAATCAGTTTACAGAAATACTAATGATCAAATTGTTGCTACTGCGTCTGGGATTGTATTTAGTGATGATAGTGTACAGACAACATCACCAACATTACAGGCGGTTACAGACCTTGGATCAAATACCACCAATTCTATTGTGACTAGTGGCAATATTACGGCAAGTACTGGAATTTTTGATGGTGGAATACAATTGGTTGGAGCCTTAGCATCTGTAGTGTCCGACCTGAGTGACTTAGGAGATGTTGATGGTGTTTGGTTTAGGGGTGAACATGATAATGCCGCATCAGGCTTGACTCTAGGGTTTAATTTTCCGGCTGGTAACCATTATTATTCTACAATTCGCACCACTGCAAGCAACGACATTGGTTTGACGAGGAATAGGTCGTTATTATTAGATTGCGACACCCGCAAAGACACCTCGCTTAGTTCTCAGACAAATTCTGTGTGTATGGTAAATGCTCATAATAATCAAGCGTCTTTGTCAAACGCTAACTTATTCGGTGTTTACAATGCGGGTGATGAGAAATTTGTAGTAACTAGTGCCGGATCATTAAGGATTGCGTCTGGGATTGTATTTAGTGATTCTACCGTACAAACTACTGCCGCCGCTGTTTCTGGTGACAATATTAGTATCTTCACTAATGATGCTGGATATTTAACAACAGAAAGCGATACTCTACAAACAGTAACAGATCGCGGATCAAACACAACTAACTCTATTTTTACCAGCGGGAATGTAACAGCCACAAGTGGTTATTTTGACACTTTTGACATGACATTATTAGGAGATGGGTCACAACCTCCACATTTAGAAGGTAGATTGTTTTATGATAGTGAAAACCACACTCTCACAATGTATAACGATGAGCCGGATGTATCCATGCAGATTGGGCAGGAATTATATGTAAGAGTTAGAAACAATACACCAGATGATATACCAAATGGCTCTGTGGTTAGAATTAATGGATCGCATGGCGGCGCCGCTCCAACAATTGTTTTAGCTTCAGCAGATTCTGAGGAAAATTCACAGGTCGCCGGTTTTGCAACCCATACAATTGGATCAAATTCTTTTGGATATATTTCTACTTTTGGCTTGGTGAGAGACGTTGATACTGATGGCGGAATGAGTGACGGTGATGAATTATTCTTATCGGTTACATCTGGTGAATATGTAAATGTTGATCCCGGCATTCCTTATTATCGTGTTTCATTAGGACGAGTTGTTGTATCACATGCAAGCAATGGTATTATTTTTGTCAATATTGGTAAAAGAAAATTATCTGGCGGTGACTTAAAATCTGTTACAGCCTTAAATCAAAGTGGTGTTCCATTTGTTACATATATTGCAGATACTAATGCTGGCGGTGTAACAACTGTTTCAGATTTTGTATATGATAGCGGAAATAATCAACTACAATTAGGTAGCGGCGTTCATTTACTAAATGCTGTTCCGGGAAATACAACTAATGTTTTGTATAATGATGGTGGAACTTTAAAATTTAATGGGTCTGCTGTAGATACTAATACCACTTATACTGGTGGAACTAATTTAACACTTGCTGGAACCACTTTTAATGTAGATGATGCATTTTTAGTAAACGATGCAGATGATACCACCACTGGGACAATTACTGCTGGCGGTTTTTCTACAACAGGAAACGTCGGCGTTGGAACAGAAACTCCAGTTTCTGCAATTAATTTGGTCGGCGGGTCTTATGTAAATGAAGCTGTTCCAGCAAGCGATACACCAACAACAGAAGATGCAACTGTTACTTTAGATTTAAGTAATGGAAACTACCATAATATAGTCTTAGGAGCAAATGTCACTAAGTTTGAGTTTACTAATGCCAAACGTGGTCAGAGATTTATTTTAAGAATTACACAACATGCTTCATCAGCGAAAACAGTTTCTTGGTCTGATGTAGATTCAGATACGGGTGGAACAGCCGCAACTGTAAGATGGGCGGGTAATATTACCCCAACAATGTCAACGACCACATCTCATACTGACGTTTACGGATTCTTATGCACAAACAATGCTGGAACTAATTTTGACGGTTTCATTATAGGACAGGATTTACCTGATTAATGGCTAGACAACAAATTACAGTACATACCAATACGCCAACATCCTGTACGGGTTCTGGGCCAAATTATAATGTAACATATCCATTAGGTTGGGTTCAAAAAGGTGCTGATATAGATGGTGAGGCAAATGACGATGATAGTGGCCGCGTTGTTTCTATAAATGATGCCGGAACTATAGTGGCAATCGGCGCGCATAAAAATGATGGTGGTGGTTCAAACGCTGGTCATGTTAGAGTTTATGAATGGAATGGGACCGCTTGGGCGCAAAAGGGTAGCGATATAGATGGTGATAGCGCTAATGATCGTTTTGGTATTAGCGTTTCAATAAATAATGACGGAACTGTATTAGCTGTTGGTGCCGATAGTGATGATGATGGGGGTAATGAATCTGGGCGGGTAAAAGTTTTTTATTGGACGGGTAGTGCATGGTCGTTAAGAGGTTCTCCTATAGATGGAGAAGCTATTGGTGATTTTAGTGGTTGGGATGTTTCGTTAGACGCTGATGGTGACGTTTTAGCGATTGGCGCTTACCTTAACGACGGCGGCGGATCGGATCGCGGTCATGTTAGGGTTTATGCTTGGAATGGTAGTGCCTGGTCACAAAGAGGGTCTGATATAGATGGTGCAGCGGATGGTGATAATAGTGGGATTAGTGTTTCGCTAAATAGCGATGGCAGTGTAGTAGCAATTGGAGCGTGGAAAAATGATGATGGTCCAGGTTCAGATGCTGGACATACCAGAATTTTCTCTTGGAATGGATCTACTTGGTCACAAAAAGGTTCTGATATATATGGAGAAACCTCTGGTGATTTAAGCGGGTATAATGTTTCTATAAATGATCAAGGAACTATAGTAGCAATTGGGGCTTATGCAAACGATGGTACTGGAACCGATGCTGGTCATGTTAGAGTTTATTACTGGACCGGTAGTGCTTGGTCACAAAGAGGTTCTGATATAGACGGAGAAGCCGCTGGAGACCGCAACGGCTGGAATGTGTCTTTAGATCAACATGGTGCTGTTGTGGCTATTGGCGCTTACAGAAACGACGGTACTGGCACGAGTGCGGGTCATGTTAGAGTTCATAGGTGGAATGGAACCACTTGGGCAAAATTAGGCGATGATATAGACGGAGAAGCCGCTTTTGACCGAAGTGGAGTTGGTGTTTCATTAAACCGTGGCGGTAATATAGTAGCGATTGGCGCTGAGGGTAATGATGGTGCTGGGACCGATAGAGGTCATGTTAGGATTTACGAATATCATTCGACAGATAGAATACAGGTTGGTGACTGGGTTTACGCAACTCATAAAGAGGCTGGTACTGGGACTGTGTTGTCTATTTATACATATCAAGTAACAGCAATTGTAGATGCAAATACTTTAACTTTAAAATGGATTTCCGCCACTAATAGTTATGGTGATGATTCGCCATGTGATTTATGTGATGGGACCGGAACATCAGCAACCTGTGGTGGAATTGCTCCACACACTTTTAAAAGAGATTTAGGATCTGATTTTATAACATTCGTAGAGTAAGAATATGAAACACTGTCAATGTAGTAACCCCGGTTACTGTGAATACTTCAAACAGGAAATGACATCTAACCCACCCAACTGGCAGTGGTGCCAAGGTGCCAGCGAAGAAGAACGAAATCAGTATAAAATAGCTTGTGACAAAAAACATAAACGACATAGTTTTGGAAATATTGAATCTGTTTTTTTAACAAACTCAAATTTACTAGACGATTGTATTAAAAGTTTTATACCAAAAATAGCAAATCTTAATCTATCTGGAATTGTGGGCGTTCCACGATCAGGATTTCTACCCGCATCCATTTGCGCAACATCTCTTAATTTGCCTTTCTATACCATTTCAAATAAAGAAATTATTATCTGTAATTCAATATCAGATTTTGGTGGGTACAGAATGAATAGTTTCTCTAAAGGTTGTGGAAAATTATTGTTTCTTGATGATACGGTATTTTCTGGAAACACATTCAATCAAATAAAAGATACTTTTGGTAGTCATCACTACTATTCTGCACTATACTGCAAACCAAGCAATTTAAATATTGTAGATGTTTATGGAAAAGAACTAGATGAACCACATCTATTAGAATGGCATTTCTTTAATAGCCCTCATACTAAAAAAACATTATTTGATTTGGACGGTGTGTTTTCTCCGAATGTTCCATTTTCTGAACTTGACTGTGATGATAAATATGAAAAATATATTTCAAATGTAGAACCCTTTTATAACAGATTGCCCAAAGCTCATAAACTAAGAGGAATAGTTACTGGAAGACTGGACAAGTTTAGAAAACAAACCGAAGATTGGCTTGCAAAATATAATATTCAGTATGATGAATTGATTATGTTCCCAACAGAAAAAAGAAAAGAAAGAGATGCCAACCATGTAGAAGAGGTTGGTAAATATAAAGCAGACGCTTATAAAAGATCAGATGCGATATTTTTTATGGAAAGTGAAAAAGCGGAAGGCAAGGTAATAAGAAAATATTGCCATAAAAGAGTAATACTTCCAAATGATGGCGTACTTTTATAGAGTATTAAGATGGAAATTAAAGAAATTAATACAAGGCAGGAGCTATATTGTGAATTTAAAAAATATGGTATTGGTGCTGAAATAGGTGTTTGTCGCGGACATAATGCTATGTGGTTAAACCAAATAACAAAACCCAAGAAGTTATATCTTTGTGACATTTGGCGCGAAGATGATAACGTTTCAAGAAATAGATGTCCTAGCATTTGGAGAGATAATAATGAGGAAATTGTAAAAAGAGTATTTGAAGATGAAATAAAAGATGGTTATGTTGAATTACATAAAAATTATGGTGGGAATTTTCTCGCACAATTACCAGATGATACTTTAGATTGGGTTTATTTAGATGCCAACCATGATTATGAACCTACTTCTATAGAGATAAATATAGCAATAAATAAAGTAAAATCTGGAGGGTTTATTGCCGGTCATGACTATTGTACTAATCCAGCAGCATGGAGATCTGGAGTAATTAGAGCCGTAAATGAACAAATACAGAATGGGCATATTTTAATGGAAGCAATTACAATTGAAAGTCATCCTTCATTTTTATGCAGGGTAATAAAATGATATATTTACCTAAAAGAGCATTATTTATACATATTCCAAGAACAGGTGGCAATTCAATAACTAATGCTATTGCATCATCTTGTGCCGGAAACGGAATAGATGTTATTATAAACACGGCTTCTTTTGGATTAACCTACTGGGGAAAATTTCAAAGACACTCTAGAGCCTGCATTCTTAGAAAATTTATTGAAGAATGGGATAGTATATTTAAATTTGCTATTTATAGACCAGAAGAAGAAAGACTTCTTAGTGCTAAAAGACTGGTTGATAGAGATGTAGCCAATAAGGTTTACGACGATCCAACCTGTACTCCTGAATGGAAGAAGTTTTTATTGTCGAGTAAAAAAGAAAAAGACATTCATTGGGAAACATTTCAAAATGAGACCTGGGAATATTTCACAAAAGATTTTAATGGGCAGGAAATTGGTGTGTGTAAGTACAATTTTTCTGAACTGAATGAAAAATGGCCGGAAATTTGTGATAAGTGCCAAATACCAAAATCAAATCTACCCCATTTAAATGCTGGCTAAAGACAACAACTAGAAAAA
>Ga0075460_10000242_pt1 | contig 20392 bp, 36 predicted proteins | sample DEB08_DNA_3_FD_77580 | JGI IMG/M metagenome (GOLD analysis project Ga0075460, IMG submission 77580) | Aqueous microbial communities from the Delaware River and Bay under freshwater to marine salinity gradient to study organic matter... | ecosystem: Environmental > Aquatic > Marine > Coastal ...
GGGAACGGGAAGTGACGCCATCTGTACTGCCTTCGCGTTTGGGGGTGGTGACAAGGACGTCACACGCGCCGTAGAGATCGACCGCACACACTGCGTGGTGCCCGCTGGCACGGCTATCCGTGTCCGCAAGAGTGGTGCAGGAAATGCCGGCGACGTGATCATCGTGACCTTCATCCGAGGCTGATTGAAGCCCCCTGGAGGTGACTCATGGCTACGGGCCAGTACAGGAAACAGAACCTTCTCCCGTCTGACTTGGATGTCACGACGGTGAAGGCGGCGGCTGCGCCTACTACCGCGTACGCAGGGTACATCACGGACGGCATCGACTGTCGGGGCTTCCGTGAGGTCGACTTCTTCGTGGATGTGGCCTCTGCGGGCTCCATGACGAAAATCACCGTGCTGCCGCAGGCAGGGCAGGCCCTGGACAGCACGACCGTCGAGTACGCCTCGTACATGACGGAAGAGATTGCCGAAGGCGGCGGTGTTGCCACCACGTACCAGTACGAGGTGGAACTCAACGACCCTGCGCCCTCGGGAACGCCTGTCTACAAGGTCACTGTGCCTGTAGAGGGCCGCTACGTGCGCCTGAAGCTCAAGGTGGACAACGCAGGCAGCAACCCCAGTGTAGCTGTCTACGCCCAGCGGAGGGTCTGATGCCCCTCCAGGGCACACGACTACAGGGCGTGGTACGCGCTGTGCAGAAGGTCGGTGAAACCCAGGAGTCTCTGGGCACCTTCGACTTCACAGGCGTGGCCTCTGCTGACTGGCGCTCTAGCGGCAGCGCGACTGTCAACGGCGTCACGTTCACCGCCATCAATGGCAACAAGTGTGCGAGCACCTTCGGGCCGGACGGCTCGACGGGCATCCGCATCATCCAGACGAACACGGGTACCATCGAGGCGGGCAACGCTCCGGGTATCCAGACAGCCCTGTCGAACTTCGGTACGCTGGAGAACGACGACGAGTTGTGTGTCGACCTACGCCTCACGGGCGCCGGTGCCGGTGACTTCGGCCGCCTGGTCGTAGCCCTGGTGGACACTGACTATGTCGCTGCCGGCGCGATGTACCGGTCAAGCCCTGGTCAGTGGGAAATCGGGTCTATCTCGGCCCCAACACAGTACACCGACCGGTCCATCTCTCTGACAGATGCGACGGACTGCGTCATCCAGGTGTTGTTCACAGCCTCGGGAGCAGTCGTCTTCGACCGGGGCTCGTGGACAGGCAGCTTCCCCAGTGACGTGGGCGGTACGGTCAAGGACGCTGTCGGCACCGAGGCAGGTAGTGGTCGTACGAACTTCAGGCCGCGTCTAGCGTCGGCTACACTGCGCGTTGTGTCCTACCGCACGTCTGGCGGCACCAACGTCACCATTCATGCCATCCGTGTCCGCCGCAGGAAGAAGTGATGCAGGCTTACCTTCGCGTCAACGTCGACTCCATCAAGGGCCTGTTCGGCATCATGTCCGCACGGGCCTCCACCCTGGGCTCTACGACCCGTGCCGCACGAGCTACGCTCTACGGCATGAGCGAGTCCGCCCTCGGTGACTTGGAGCCCGGCAACCGGGTGCCGACTGCCGACGAGATTGCCGAGATTAGCTCGGCCTTCACTGCCTTGGGCATGTCGATGTACCCCGATGACATCGCTGCCCTTCCCGCCACGCAGAGCTGACGATGGCGATTGACCCCAGTTCTGTTGCCGGACTTGTCTCGATGGGAACCTCCCTCATCCCCGAGGATGAGGAGGAAACCGACAAGACGAAGAAGGCTGCGACCGGGGCACTCAAGGGGGCCGCATCCGGTGCCGCAACAGGTGCAGCGGCGGGTACTGCGGTCTTTCCCGGCGTAGGCACACTGGTAGGAGCACTCGGCGGTATGGTGCTCGGGGGGGTCGCGGGCGGTGTCAAGGGAAGCCAGGAAGCACAGGCCGCCAAAGACGTGAAGAAGGCGCAGGCTTCTCAACAGCTTCAAGCTAAGATGGCCGCAAAGCCGCCTCCCGAGGACTTCATGGACGCGGCCACGGCAAAGGCCAAGCAGAGCATCCGTAAGGAACTCGCAGACAAAGAACTGGACGAGCTAGCCGACCAGCAGGTCGGCACAACTGCTTACGCATAGGGGTCTATCATGGCAGTCACCGTTACCAACCAGCGGAATCCCCTGGCGAGCACCATCGTGCAGGACACGGCCGTAACGAGCACGCTCGTTGCGAACGTCACGGGCGCAACGGGCACCGTGTACCTTGTCGAAATCGACAACACGATGAACGCAGGCGTCGCCAGCTACCTCAAGCTCATCGACAACGGGTCCGGTACTCCCGGCTCGATTGCCGCGAACATGGTGCTGGGCTGCCCCGGTGGGCAGACTCGCGCCTACGTCTTCACCCAGGGCATTCCGTTCAGCACGGCCATCTCGTACTGGGCGACCAATGCTGCGGCAGAGAGCACGACGACCGGTCCCGTCTCGGACATCACCATCCGCTTGGTCGTTGGCTGATGAGCGTCTACGCGCTGGCCCAGGAAGAGAACCTGCCGTGCTGTACGTTCGTAGCCCTGGCTGTGCTTGAGGGCGACGGCGCTGCAATCAGCAGCGTGAACGACGGCGTCCGTGCCCGAGGCATGGACTGGTGGACGCGGGCCAACGTGTGGGACGTAGGCTCCCCATGGAGTGCGCTCGATGCCGCCAAGGAAGTCTTTGGCGGGCTCATCCAGCACGTGCCCACGGTCGGGCCGGCACTCGCTCCCGAGTTGACCAGCGGCCGGTGGCATGTCGTCCAGCGGTGGCGCTTCCTCGACCAGGGAGCCCCCGGCCCCGAGGACGACACCGTACTGCCAGGGCACAGCACGGGACACACTTACCTGGCGTACTGTGAGGGTGCCCAGGTGCGCATCGTGCAGTCATCCGTCTCCAAGGGCTACCGGGACACCGAGGGCTCCTGGGAGGGCACTGCGGGCCTCGACGGGTACACCGTCTCCGTACTCACGTTCCCCGAGGGAGTGTCGCTATGCTGAAGTTCAAGCTCATCACGGCTGTCGTCAAGGCTCTCGGGCACGTGGCCGCTGCCACGCGGAAGGACAGCGAGGGCGGCAAGGCTATCACTCCGGGTGAGCGCGACGAAATCATCGGGGCTATTCTCGATGCAGTCATCGAACTCCTTGACCCCATGGTGGATGATGCTGGCGAGCAGGCTTGAGCTAGAGACGCCCACCATTCTCGAAGGCATTGCTGACGAGGCCCGCAAGGGCCACGCAGAAGGCGTGCTCGGTGAGACGGTCACTGCGCTCCGCGACCACGAGGCGCGCCGGCCAGTGGCTGACGCCCTCGATGAAGTTGTGCGCACCATGGAACGCGTCCGCGCCCACCTCGACCAGGCCGAGGAGGCCGGTGGTCTGGCAAGTGTCCTCGGCTCCATTGACGCACGCACCTGGGTTGGTATCATCCTCGGCATAGCCGCCGCGCTTGGTGCTGCGACTGGCCTTGATGTTGCGGATATCTTGGGGGAGCCATGAGGGAAGCGGACAGGGCGGCGATGGCACGCGGTACGTTGACCGCTGGCATCGACCTCGCCCAGGTGGCTGAAGCTCGACGGCAACTCGCAGCGATGCGCGAAGCAATGCCCGAGCCCCTGGTGGTAGAGCCCTGCGTGAACCAGTGGCGTCTGCACACGTACGTCCTCGCAGGGCTCCTCATCGGCTCAGTCGTTTGGCTGGTTCTCGGCTAGGACTTCCTTCAGGTCGGTGACGGCCGCAAGGAGCCAGTCGAAGGAGCCGTGCCCTCGCACCAGGGTAACGGCGTCAGTCGTCATCTCGACGCTGATGTACCGCTTGGCGTCCTTAGCCTTCGAGGCCCAGAGCCAGCGGTCAGAGGGCACCCCCTTCCACTCGACAGACCAGCCCCTCTTCTGAAGCACCAGCTTGATGTTGGTTTCTCGCTTGGTCAGCGGACTCCTCTTCATGACGCAGCCTCCAACGCGACCACCAGGGCCTCGGCTTCGGTGTAGCCGAGCCCAGTAGGGACCCTCGCTGTCTTGTTACCGTCCCGCCGCGTTACCATCGCAGCCCACGGAGGCAGCGAGGGCGGTCCCCAGCGGGTGCGCGTGTACGCTTCGGGGTCGCCCCACGCCTCCCGCACCAGCGCCAGCAGACAGCCCAGCGTGGCGGGGTCGGTGAGGTCGGGGACTCCGTGCTTGTCCATGCGGTCGAGCCTGTACCTTATCCACATGCCGCGCGGATTTTCGGCCTGCTGGCTCTCTGCCCATGCGTGTATGTAAGTACTGTCGATGCCCGCTATCCTATCGGTGGGTCCACCGACCGTTTGAATCAGCATCCCCGGAGCCCATCGCCAGTGTCGGCAGGCAACGGCTCGTTTTGCGAGTTCACTCATGCCTTCTTCTCCTCGACCTGCTTCTCCAGTCGGTCGATGCGGTCGTACAGCTTGTCGATGGCTGCATCGAGGACATCACGAGCCCGCTCTACGTCGTTGAGTGTCCCGTCCTCGGCGGCACGGGCCAACTGGTCAGCCGCATCGTCGGGGCTCAACGACCCGAGGCGCAGGTCGGGGAGCGGACGGCGCTGCCGCTTCTCTGCCCACTTGGCCAGAGCGCGGATGCGGTCGGCCGTCATGGACGCCTTGGCACCGGGCGTGTCGTCCACTTCGGCAGCCAGCTGTTCGAGGAAGACAGCGAGGGTGATGCCCTCACGGCCCACCATCCAGGGCATCAGGTCAATCTCGGCTTCGTACTTCATCGGTTGCTTCCTGTGGTGATGTGGATGTCTACGTCGACCTTGACCCAGAACTTCTCCAGGTCGTAGTCATCAGGGAGGATGGGGCTCTGTGCGATGACGACTGCTGCGGGAATCATCCGCAACAGACGGAGCAAGTGTGCCAGCCGCTGTGGGTCGTACGCCCGGTCAGGCAGGATGTACACGCTCTCCTCGGGCTCTCGTGTCAGGGCCGCCAGGTGGATAGCGCACTCGACCGTCTCGGCCCCAGACGGCACAGGCCCCTTGCCCTTGAGCCCGAGTCGCACCTCCTTCCCCAGGAAGAAGAACTGGATGGCCCCGTGTGGAGCGGCCCGTGTCACTTCCTTCAGCCAGGTCAGCGCGGCCTCGTCGCACGCCTGCTTCAGTGCCTTGGCCTCGTCCTCGGCTACCAGAGCAGATGCCAGCACCTCTCGGATGCCGTCCATCTCCCCGTACTTGAGGATGGTACGGGCGTCTTTCACCTCGGCACGGGCCTTCCGCAATGCGTTGCCAGCAGCCCGCTGGATGCGCAGCAGGGCACGCCGGACGTTGCCCTCGGCGGCGACCCACTTGTCCCAGGACGGGTAGTCCAGGGACACGCTTGTCTCCACGTCGTCGAACCTGGACCCGTGCTCCAGCATGTACTGGATGAGGGCGGTACCCGTCCCCGAGATAGCCGCCATCGCGTCGGCCACGACGTTGTGGTAGCGGGGCTTCTTGCCGTTGTGTGTCATGCCGTCGAGCAGCACTTCGACCTGGGCCTCGGGACCGTTCGCCAGGGTGTGAATGTACGTGCGGGACTTGATGTCCCGGCCCGCTGCGTCCGCCACAAGCCCCGTGAGGGCACACTCGATGGAGTGCACGACGGCGGACTTGCCGCAGCCGTTGGGTCCGTGCAGGAAGATGTAGTTGTCTCCGTCGATGTGGATGTACTCGGGGAGGTTCTTCAGGTTGCTTCTGACAATCATGTCGACTCCTTCAGTCGTTGTAGGTCTGTCTCAAGTAGTTCCACGGTGTACGCCTTCCATCCGCACTTGGGGCACACGCGCTTTCTGGCCACAAAGTCTGGGCCGTCAGCCCACTTGTACCCAAGGGCCACAAGCGTCCTCACCTGGTGAGCGTGGTGGGAATCCGCAGTGCGTGAGTTCTTCACTTTGGTGCGCGCCCTACCACACTTGGGGCACATCATTCATCCGTCTCGTGTAGGCGTAGGGTGTACCGAACCTGCCCGAGCCGTTGCTCTAGGCGCGTCATGGTCAGGAGCAGTGCCCGCTGCTTCGATGGTTCGTAGCGGTTCATGCGGGCTTCGATGTCCTTGATTTGCTCGTCAAGCTGACGCTCACGGGTTTTCAAGCACAGCAGTTCGTGTCTCTTCATGTGTCCATCCATGTCTCGCCGACCTCTGCCTCGGCGGTGAATGTCACCGGTAGCCCTTCAACTCGCGTCGTGAGGGTTTCCGTGACAACTTGTGACGCGTAGTCGGCGCGGCTCTCGGGAACCGCGAACAACACAGCGTCGTGCAACTGGTTGACAAGCCCGGTTCTCTGCCCGAAATCGAAGGGCAGGTGGTTGTGAACCAGGTCTATCATCGCTTTGGCTACTACCGCGAAGCCGCCGGCCTGTACTCGGTAGTTCAAAGCTGCGTTATAGTCCATGTCGACGAAGTACCTGCGGCGCTGCATCACAGGCTCGGCCAGGTACCCCAGGCGGCGTAGCTCGGCGGTCGTCTGTCGCCACCACGCCTTGAACTCGGGCGCACGCTCCAGCCAGGTACGGTGCAGCGTCCTAACCTGGCGTAGGTCTAGCTCTGCGTAGAGCATGTTGCCGTTGTCATCCTCCGCACGGTGGATGATCTCAAGCACCTTGGGAGGAGCAGCCCCGTACAAGGACGCGAAACAGATGGTCTTCGCCAGGTTGCGGAGCTTCTTGAACTGCCCCTTGCCCTTCCCCATCTTCGTGTCCGGGGCTCCCTGCGCTCGCCAGAACTTGTCCCCGAACATGAGGTCAGCGGTCAGGTTGTGCGGGTCAATCTCCTTCTTCTCGAAGGCGTCGAGGTAGCTCTGCGTGCTGGCCAGGGCTGCGGCAAAGCGTAGCTCTAGCTGGTCATAGTCTGCCCCTACGAACACGCAGCCTGGCGGTGGGACAAAGATGTCCCGCAGGAAGTAGGGGATGTTCTGGAAGTTAGGGTTGGAGCTAGACAGTCGCCCAGTCACAGTGCCGTGGCTGTGGTAGTCCGGGTGGACGTAGCCCTCGGGGGTGACCACCCCGGCTCCCGGTGCCAGCTTGTACAGGTACGTGCCGAGGAGCTTGTCGGCTCTCCTGTAGAACTTGATGGCCTTGAGCAGCGCCTTCTGGCTCTCGTCCAACAGCGGGTTCACGAGGAAGCTCCGCACTGCGGCGGCGTTGACCGAGGGCTCCCCCGACATGGTGTACTCGTGCGGTGGCAGGCCCCACTGGTCGAACAACAGGTCCCGCATCTGGGCAGGGCTTCGCGGGTTGAGCCCTGGCTGTGCTGTGTGGATGGCTCGCAGCCACTTGGCGGCCTCGGCTGTCTGCTCGGCCTCGTGCTGGGCTCGGCGCCCCTCGTCCACCCTCATGCCCAGTCTGTGCATCCCAGCGCACAGGTCCTGGATGTGTGCGTCGAAGTGGTACAGGTGTGTCTGCTTACGCTTCCGCGCCATCTCCAGCAGGGGCTGGGCGACGCGTGCCGTTACGGCCACGTCCGTTGCACAGTATTCGTGCAGGTCCTGGTCAGTCTGCGCAGTGACGCCCGTGTGGTCTGCCTTCCATGCGGGCACGTCGAGGAGCATGGACGCCACAAAGCCCAGGCGATGCCGGTGCTCGCTGGCTCCCAGCTTGTGCATGAGCAGCGTGTCGATCAGCGGCTCGGGAGTGACGCCGAGGTGCTGTTCGATGACCGTGCGGTCGAAGTACCCTGCGTTGTGTCCGACCTTGCGCCACCGGGTGTCGGCGAAGACCTTACGGAGCAGCCGCTTGTGTAGCTCCTCGTCCTCCGCAGAGTACAGCCGCGTCTCCCCGTCGACAGACAGGAAGCCCAGCATCAGCACCTCGCTCTCTGTGCCGATGCCGATGCACCGCAGCCCTGCTGTCAAGCTCTCCACGGCGTCTGTCTCAACGTCGTAGGCCAGAGGAAGGTGCTGGTTCTTCAGGTACCACTCGGCCGCGAACTGCGGCGTGGGCTGGTAGTACACCACAGGGTCAGTCCAGCGCAGCATGTCCCGGTGCCAGCGCAGCATCTTCGCCACGTCGACAGTGAAGACTTCCCGTAGCTCGGGCTTCACTTGGAACAGGCGAGGGTGGTAGGTGGGGAGGATCTTCATCTCGCCCACTCGGGTCGGGCCACCTCGCACAGCATCCAGCGAAGGGTTGCCCTCTAGCAGCGCCTTGGCCGCGTGTGGCCCCAGGGTGAGCACGGTCGAGTATCGACCCAGCTGCTGCTGTACGTGGCCCCAGCACGCCTTCAGCGGGCTCTGAAGAGGTTCCTTGCCAGCCCGTACCCGCTTGCGGTTCTGGCTCTTCAGCTTGGCGAGGTAGGCCTTCGGGTTGTCGTCCGGCCACCGACAGCCCAGGAGGTTGCCCCAGTCCAGGGCTAGCCGCTGGATGCCGTGCTTCTTCAGTTCGTCCATCACCGCGATGCCGTTGGCGTCCGTAAAGGGACGGCTCGATGCCGTGTCCTGCTTACTCGGGGCGTCGCCGAGGACCAGCACATCGCTGCCGTTGTCCTCAAAGCTGATGGGGTTCCAGTGCCCCTTCGCCTGCCAGTAGGGTCGCAGTGGACAGTTGGCGCAATCAGCGCAGTCCATGTCTGTGTCCTGTGTCGAGGAGCAGGGGGCTGGGCGCCGCCCAAAACCAACACGGAGTCAGCCCAGCCCCCTCCTCAAAGTCAGCCGTTCAGCATCTTCGCCAGGGGGTCATCGTCGTCGGAGGACGAGGCCGCTGCCACGCTCTCCTGCGCCGAGCACGCCGCTGCCCACTGCTTCGCAGAGAGCCAGTTGGTCTTGGCGTAGCGGCTCCCGTTCTCCGGGTCGGCGGGCACGAACTTGACGTAGCCGGTACGGCCAATCAGGTTCTCGAACGCCTTGCCGTCGTTGACCTTCTCGAAGTCGAAGCCCTTGGTGCGGATGTCTTCCTGGTCGTAGCCGACCGAGATGAAGAAGCTCATCCACATGCGAGCCATCATGGAGTCCATGTTGGCGTCACCGCTGTTGGGCAGGTTGAACCCGTCCCGGATGGTGCAGTTCTCCTGCTCCATGCCAGTGCGAGCGCCCTCGATGATGCGTGCCTGGAACCGCAGGCGGTCGCTGCCCTTCTGCGTCTGCGTCTGCTCGGTGGTGACAATCTCCACCTTGTAGATGTCGGAAGCACCAGGTGCCACCGCGACGAACGTGTTGCTGAAGTCGAACGTACTCATGCTCTTTCCTTGTCAGTAGTTACCGATGAAGTCGGTGATCATGTTGGATTGATGCTGACGTAGAACCATACGGTCCATCGCGTCAGCGAGAACCCACCGCACGTGGCGGGGGGACTTGTGCTCCAGTGCGCCGGCGGTTGCCGTGAGAACGCGATGGTAATCGGGCTTCTTCTCTGTGCCCTCGGTGAGTAGGTCCTGGGCGGTAGCCTCGACGTACTCGTCCATCCACGCCAGGGACTCTGGACGAGGCACGTCGAGGCCGGCGCCTAGCATCGCTTCCCGCAGGTTCAAGGGGAACCTCTCGGGCAGGATGGCGAGCCGGTCACCTTGGATGTAGTTCTGGTCTGGTCCCGTGGCGTACATGAAGGGCCAGCCCGCAGCGTGGTCGTCGTGCACCACTCGGGCACAGAAGTCCACCATAGCCGGCAGCTTCTCTGGTGCCTGCCATCCAGGGATGAGCGGAGCACCAGGGATGTACCTGTTGTGCTGGTCCTTCTTCACCTCGCGTGGTGCCTGCTCGTGGCAGGTGAACACCACGTGGCACTTCGCCTCACGGGCTGCATCACGCAGGTCGTACAGTCGCTTGTTGAACAGGTCGAAGGCAGCGAACCCAGGCGCCACGTTCTTACACGTCTCAAGCTCTGCGTCTGCCAGGATGGACAGGTCGTCCACCACCACCGCAGGGAACCTGCCCGACGCTTTCTTCAGTGCATCGGTGATGTACTTGAACCCCTGACGCCGGTTGACCTCAAGCACCTGGGGCTCCCAGTCGAGCCACTTGGCACAGGTCAACGAGCCCGGTGGGGCGATGAACAGTGCGTCAGGAAACGCCCTGACTAGCGCCAAGGTCTTGCCGACCTTGGAGCGTCCGTAGGTAAGTCCGAACATTGTTTATTCTGTTCCCCATTCACATCGTGCGTGGTTGTCGCATGGCCCGTAGGGTGTCCAACAGGCCGTCTCGTGGTGTACCCCAGGCCAGGCCATAGGGTCGTCGTACTTGGGTGTCATGTCACGGATCAAACGCTCGGCGTGAATCACCGTGTCTCTGAACGTCTTGTCTGCATGTGGTGCCGGTTCCAGGTCCGACCGCTGGAACATAGCATCACCGTCGCCTCTTGGCCACTGAATCATATTGAGAACCACACCACCGAACTTGTTCCCCAACAATCCGCGACCAAAGAAGTTGTAGCCACGGAACTGTCCGGACAGGGTGTAGCGGCGCAGTGTCTTCGCGGAGAGGCGTCCTGTGGTCTTGTGGTCTACGATGTAGATCAGTCCGGTCTGCGGGTGACGGACGATGAGGTCAGCCCGCTGGGTGTAGAGGTAGGCTTCGTTACGGTCGTCGTCGTGGATGGTGGCAACTAGCTCTCGCTCTACGTTGACCACCTCCCACTGCTCGGCTGCCCAGCGTAGCTCGTACTGGAGGTACGTCTGGCTGACCAGCTGTGCGTGCTTGTCCCACTCGGCTGCGTTGGGCTGGCGCCTGACCTGCTCCTCGATGGCACCGAGCGGAGAGAACAGCCCTGCCCCAGGGTTACGCTTGAGAGCGTAGTGGTGTGCCAGGGCTGTGTGCAACAGCGTCCCCTTGATGAGGGCGGGGCTCGACACCGGACCCGGCGTAGCCTTGGAGGCTACGTACAGGGCGTACTTGCGTGGGCACTGCAGCACTGTCTGAAGACGGTGCCAGCCCTTGCGGCTAGGTCCGGGGTCGAGCAAACGCATCAGGCTTCGCCAATCACGCTGTTGTTCATCCAGATGATGTCCTCGTCACCGGACGTGTCGTGGACGGCGTGCATCGCCAGCACTGCGTTGTACGCAACGATGGCGGAGGACAGCACCTCCCGCATGATGTTCATGGCGACCTCGGGGTCCTCGCGAACCACCTCCATCATGGCGGCGGTGGCACCGCACGCCGTGAACAGGTCACGCAGCAGGTCTAGGTTGTCGTCTGGGCCATGTGTCTTTACGCAGTCGTAGAGCGCCTGCAGGAAGGGTGTCATGTGTGCGTCGTCGTTGTGCTCGTCAGGCATCGTTGTCATTCCTCTAGGGTAGTGAGCCACTTCTCAAGTCGGGCTCGGTTGAACCGCACGGTCTTAGGACCGATGCGGAGGTGTGGAATCTCCTTCTGCTGGACCTTCCGGTAGACAGCGTGGATGGACAAGCCCAGCCACTCCGCCACTTCCTTCGTAGTCAGCAGTCTCTCGTCACTCATCGCTACCTCCGAACAAGTCAAACACACTCTGGATGATGGCGTCTGCATCTTCCGCAGCACCGAGTGTGTCCGCGATACCAGCTGCCGTAGGGTCATCCACGGTGCTGACAACTTGTTCTAGCTTGCCCAGTAGCTTGTCGGCAACTGTCTCGTCCACTGTCCCCTCGGCCACAGTGTACATGATGTGCACTGACCGTTGCGAACCATGGCGCGAGAAGCGCCCTTCTGCCTGGGTAACCATGCCAGGTGTCCACGGAAGCAAACCAAACACAGCTATGTCTGTGTTCTGCAACCCGTCGACTGCCTCGCCGAACGCCTCGGTGGTGCCCACGAACGCACAGCCCTCCTCGGTCTGCGCATAGGCTGCCACCATGTCGGCGCGTTCATTGGTCGAGACACCACCGTGCCCCCACCACATCGGTGCGTTGCCCTTGAGGCGTGTCTTGATGAGGTTCGCCAGGGCCTCACAGTCCTTGCGTCTGCCCGTCAGAACCACCACCTTCTGGTTGTCCTCCAGCACCGCGTCCTTTACCGTGTTGGCAATCCACATCCGCTTACGGGACGCAGCTTCCAACAGCTTCATCTCGAACAGAGCACCCTCGCCCTGCTTCGCTGCACGCTTCATCTCTGCCTTGAACCCGGTGGGCCTACTCTGCTCCTCCTTGCCCAAGTAGATGAGGCTGCGCTTGAGGGGAGGCAGATGCCGACTAGCCTCCTCCTTGGTTACCACCGACATGACGCTACCCAACCGCTGGCGTAGCTCGTCGGTGTTGCTCTCCCCGGTGGCGTCGATCCCACCGTGGCGTCCTGGTCGTGCGTCGCAGTAGCGGTGGATGAACTCCCAGTTGGAGCCCCACTGCTTAGGCTGCACCAGGTCTAGCTGCGCCCACAGGTCGGAGCGTCTGTCCCTAACTGGCGTCGCCGTAAGGCCGAGGCGTCGGGTCGCTGCCTGCGCTAGCTGCGCACAGGCTGCTGCTCGGTTGTCCTTCCAGCTGTAGTACACGTCGCCGTTACGGGCGACCAACCTCTCCTTCCGCTTCCACGACTTGCCCTTGTGAATCTCGTCCCACACTACGGCAAGGGAGCAGCCCCGTGCCCACTGGATGAGGTGCGGTGTCCAGTCCCGGACGACGGCCCAGGACAGCACCACGACGTGTGACCGAGGGGCGTAGGGCGTCTGACCCTTGAGCACTTCCGGTCGCAGGGTGGTGTACTTCTGCGCCTCCCTAGCCCACTGCGCTGTGGTCGGGGCTCGGGTGACAACGATGACCTTCTCGTCTGGCGCACCCTTGGTCATCCAGGCCAAGGCAGCCAGGGTCTTACCGGACCCACAGGCCCAGTGCAGGAAGAGGTCTGGCCGCTTGTCGACCAGCACCTCTTCCTGGTAGGGCGTGAGGAATCCGTCGGTGACGAACTCCCGCAGCACGTCAGGCCCACGCCAGCTGCTTGATGAGGTCATCCGTCAGCCGCCAGCCGAACAGCTTGCGGTCACGCCAAGCGTGGCGCTGCGTGACGACGGCGATGGACACGGGAGCCCGCACACAGTCGGTGTCCGACCACACCCACCACTGTCCGTTGTCGACGACAAGCAACAGGGGCAGCTTGCCGCCGTTGTGGTCACACGCCTCCTTGGCGAGGTTCCACGGACCAGCGAGGATGCTGCCGTCGATGAGCACGTCGGCGATGCGCATCTCGATGGCGATCACGTCGAAGGACCACTCGTCGTCGTCGGCGTCCGGTCGGATGACCACGAGCCCCGGCTGGACTTGCCAGCCGTCTTCGGTGGGGAGGGCCTCCCGGAAGAGGGTGAGAAGGGGGGTTGCGATGCCAGGGGTGGTGGTTGCCACGTCAGTCTCTCTGTGTGTTGGTGTTGTTGTTAAGCTCGTCGGCCCACATGCAGGCCAGTTCTAGTGCGATGTCGGAGTAGCAGGTGGTGTCGTCGAACCCACTACCCTCCAGCAGTTCGATGTCCACAGCATCGAACAGCAAGTCCTCGATGCTGTCTGCGATGTCTACGATGAGGGCAGTGAAGTCCACCCCCTTCGCAACACAGTCCGCCTTGGTCAGAGCCACCCGAAAGGTGGCGTCAGTGAAGGGCTCGGTCACTGTCGTCCAGCCCATGTCAGTACCCCCGAGCGAAGCGAGCGTCGGCCAACTCACGGGCCTTGTCGTAGGTCAGGTCGTAGTCACCGTGGCTCAGCCCAGAGGCTGTGCCGTCCTTGAACGTGTGCAGGATGTGCACCACGTAGGGCTTCAGAGGGTTGGGGGCGTCGGGGCGGAGGCAGACCACCGCGTGAGACTTGGCCCGAGTGTACTTGGGGTCAACGTCGCGGAGGAACACGACGACCTCCCAGCCTAGCTTCTGGGCGGCGGCGGTGGCGTACTCGATGGGGGTGGGGGTAGGGTTGCTCATTGTGTCTCCGTCGGTGTCGGTGTCAGTGTAGTGTGCCACGTTTCGTGGCGCGAGGTTGTCACGAATTGTAAAGCGCATCAATGGCTGCACGAACGTCGCTGCCGTTGAGAACCCATCCGTTCCCCGCAACATACAGGATGTCTGCGTGGTCGATGGTGGCGGTTCCCACAGACAGGGTGACCTCTGCGAAGCGCAAGGGGCAGTCAGGGAGGAATCCTTCGAGGTCCTGTGCCGCCTTGCGGATGGTCCGCAGGTCGTCCTCGGTAAGGTCGTCCACCGTTGGGGGCACATGGTGCTCGGCGTCGTCCCAGCCAGGAGGGGGCTCCTCACTCGTGAAGTGGAGCCCCGAGCCGTAGCGGGGAACCTGGTAGCCGTTGAACCGGTTGAGGTCCTGCACCTCAATCTTCCGCCAGGTCTTACCCTTGGCAAAGGGAGCGCGGGGCTTCAGCGTCCGCATCTCCAGGGTACGGACGTACCAGTAGTCGTATGCCTCGGGAGCGTCAGTGTAGCGGATGTGTACGGTGTCCATGTCTCAGTCCTCCAGTGCGGCAAGGATGCCGTCGATGATGCGTGTCCAAGCGTGAGCCACAAAGCCCACGGCGAAGTTACGGTCTGCCCTGGCACAGAGCGGACCCTTGCTGCCGCCACAGTTGGCGCAGGTGATGCGGGCTGACTCGTTGAGCCTGCCTGCCTGGATGAGGCGAGCCGTACTCGCAGCAGGACACTCGACGATGCGAGTGCCAGCCTCGGTCGGTCCTGGCTTGCGGGTCTTACTCGGCAGCACAATGACTGCCGGGAGCCCCAAGCTCATGGCGTAGTCGACCTGCTTACGAGTCTCGCAGGACACCGACAGCCCTGCTCGGGGCATGGCGTTGAGCCGCTGCAGAACTCGAATGTTGTGGTCGTTCAGCGGGTAGTGGGTGTAGGTGAAGAACTCCTTACGCCGGCTGGTCGCAGCCTGGACGTAGGCGACACACGCTGCCTCGTCGAGGTGCACCCCGTCGCCTGGCATGTCGCCAGCCTGCTGACCACGGACACGCTGCCGAGGAGGCAGGGCCCGCAGCTTACCGAGGAACACCGGGAACGTGTCACCACGCTCGCCCTTGGACACCTTGGTCCAGTGGATGTTGAGCTTACCGGCGTTCGGGTAGCACTTGCCCACGAACGGGCAGGTCGGTGGACAGGTTTCCCGGCCTGACGTGGTGACCGCAATCGGCCCCGTCTTACCGTTGCTGCTGTTAGGTGTGAGATGGTACGGCATGTGTCCTCTGTGTCGTGTGTCGTGTGTCCAGCGAGGCTGGCGGCTAGCCCCGAGGGTCGGGGCTACTCGGCAGCCTCCCCAGAGGGGAGGGGCTAGGGTTAGAAGGGAAGGTCGAAGTCGGGAGGTAGGTGCGGCCCGTACTTGAGCGGCGGAGCGTTGTGGTGCCAGTCCTGGTCGCCGTAGTAGGCAACCATGTCCGAGTCGAGCACGGAGAAGTACTCGTGCTGCATGTGCCCTGCTCGGGCACAGTCGACACAGGCTGCAAACAACACGCTACCCAACTGGCAGCGCCATGCCTGCTCTACCTCCTCCAGCGTCTCCGCCAGGGAGTGCAGGAACGACTGCTCCTGCCACTCCTCTGCTTCCTCTAGCGTCTCGGGCTGCCAAGGTTCCCCGCGCATGTATGCCATGTGTCCTCCGTCGTGTGTCGGTGTGGTCGGGTCGACCGGCAGCAACGTGCTCTGTTGCCGGTCGGTCGGCCCGTCAAAGTTTGTCATCCGCCGGTTGGACGGTGCAAACGGAGGAGGTCGCGGCGCGTCTCCCGCTGCCTCCACGCCGCCTCGTCGGCGTCTGTCCAGCCCTCGACCCTCTGGCCGAGACGAACATAGGGCAGCCCCGCTGTAGGCTGCCCGTCGAAGGTAAAGCTGCTCCCCTTGTACGGGTTGTAGCTGACCTTACGGCCATCGAAGTTGAGCCAGTGGGGGACGAGGCCCCACTTGACGTTCCCAATGGCGTAGGCATGGACGTTCTTACGTCCCTCCGCAATCACCTTGAGGCGCTTTGCCTCGTCGACCTTGAAGGTCACGTCCCGCAGGGTGATGCGGGTAGCGTATGCCACAACGAGCCAACGCTTGCGGCCGTCCTTGCGGCCCTGGTTGGTGTACTGCTGGACCGAGTACACAGGCCGCTCGGTCGTCCCTCGGTTGAGGTTCCTGTACACTCGGCACAGGGCGTGTGAGTCGAGGTGCCGGCCCTTGTAGGTCACCATGCCAGCGATACCGCTGGCGAAGAAGTCCTTGAACGAGACGAAAGCCATCACTCACCTCCATAGGGGATGCGCTCCCAGATGGTTCCCTTGCTTCGTGAATACCCAACGGGACGGAAGCGGTGCTTGTCCAGACGGCGCTCGCCGTCAGCGTTGAGGACGTAAACCAGGATGGTGTCGTCCTCGACGTTGACCTCCACGATGCGGGCTTCCCGGCTGTACAGAAACATCACGTCGCGGAAGCAAGCGAGAGGCAAGGAGTCGACCCCGATGCCCCCTACTACCTCGGGGTACGCGCTCCTCGTCATGTAGTAGCTTCCGTCGGGCTTCTCGCCCCACGTGAAGACTGTCTCGGCGACCCTCGGGCCGTTCAGCTGCACTGCCTGGCGTACTGCTACGCCTGGCCTGGGAGGCTCCATTGTCGCCCCCCTCGTCGGCAGGAGGGACTTGATGGGGTTGGGTTCTGCTCCTCCGCAGGATTCGACGATGTCGTCGAGTGCGTCGAGGATGAAGTGCGATGACATCATTGTCTGTGTCCTGTGTCTAGTTGTTGAAGTAGAGGTAGAGGAAGGCAGCGAAGGGGGCAGCGTTAGCCACCATCTCCACCACCGGTCCCCAGCAAGCGAGGAGGTCGTACATCAGGCCTCCACGCGGCGGTAGTCGTTCTCGGTCACGACGACGTGATCCAACAGCATTAGCCCCACCGTCTCGGCTGCCTGGCGTAGCCGCCGAGTGACTTCCCGGTCTTGACGGGACGGCGTGGGGTCGCCGCTTGGGTGGTTGTGTGCCAGGGCAAAGGCATAGCAGGGCTTCTGCCGCGTCAGGACCCAGCGCAACACAGCACGTGGGCAGACGATGGTCTGGCAGTCGTTGCCGATGCTGACTACCGCCGCATCGACGACAGCATGACGCCGGTTCAGGGCGACAACGGCTAGACGCTCCGTGTCGCCGAGTACCAGAGGCCGCACGACCTCCGCTACGCACTCTGGTGTGGTCACCCTCCCAGTCTCGGCAGGGGCTTCCATCACTCGGAGCAGCCTCTCTGCTGCCTCTGGGTCAGCCGCTAGCAGCTGACGGAAACGGGTTGTCGGTGTTGGCATGTCTGTGTCCTGTGTCTGGTTGTGGGTGATGAGGTCGTACATCAGAAGCACTTGATGAAGCCACGGACCCCATCTGCCGTGGTGAAGTAGAAGTTCTCCTCACCGCACTCACCATCAGCGAGCCAGCCAAGGGTTGGCAGGTCAGCCAACTCGTACTGAACAATGGTTCGCTTTGGCTTGATGTACTTCGGCTTGGTGCGCTTGGTACGCTTGGTGCGCATGTTGTGTCCTTTGTGTTGTGTCGTGTGTCCAGCGGGATGCTGGCTACCAGAGCGAGTGTGTCGCCCTGTTAGTCAGAGCCCCGATGGAGCCCGGGGTAGCTAGCGGAGGAGCGAGAGTAGAACTCCACTAGCAACCCCGGAACTCGGTCGACTAGGCCGGGGAGAGAGCCAGTGCCGGCAGCAGTTCCCTGCCGACGTACTCCTCCGTCTCGAACTGCTCAAGCTGGTTGAGGAAGCGGGACTCGTGAGCAGCCCGAGTGATGGCATTGATGCCATCGTAGACAGAGTCACCGGGCTGCTTGTTGTAGGCGTCGAGCAGCACCTGGGGCAGGGCTGCTGCACTAAGGGCCTTCTCCATCGGAGAGCCCTTAGCCAGGGCAGCCAGAGCCTCACCCGGCGTCTTGCCGTACAGCGCCAGGGGCTTCTGCTTGAGGATGCCCCAGTACTCGCCGATGGTACGAGCCCCGGACTCCAGGTGGTCCATGTCGGACCTGACCGCCGCAATCACCTTGCGGTACGCCTTGATGTCAGCGGCCCTCTTGGTGGTGCTGTAGGAGCTTGAGTGGCGCATGGCCTTCTGCTTGTCCCCGGCAGGGTGCGCCGTCATCGTGCAATTGATGCAGATGATCTGCACAATGAAACCACCGTGACGGTACGAACGCCAGCCAGCATCGTTGGTGCTGACCTTGGTACCGAACTCAATCGGGTCACCGACGGCGAAGTCGAAGTCAGGGGGAGCAGCGTACCGCAGGGCGATGGTGGCGTCCCCCGTCTCCTGGTTGTAGGACCAGTCGACATGAACATCCTTGATGCCCCGACGCTTCAACTCCTCGATGTGAGCGTGCGCCACAATGTGGGCGTCCATCGGCAGGTACTTACGGCTGTTCGCACGGTACAGCTGAGGGATACCGTCGATGATGCGAGTCCCGAACTGGAACTGCCGAGCCTCCTTCCCCTTGCCCGACGTGGGGAACCGACGGTAGCGGGCCAGCGCATCGTTGACGTAGGTGGCGATGGTGTCCGGGGAGCAGGCCCGGATGCAGGGCTCGCTGAAGGGAACCACCTTGTGATGCCGGGACAGGAACTGCCAGAGGCAACGGGGCTCCACTGCGTAGTGCTTGCCGTTGACCTTCATGATGCCAGGCTCGTAGCTGATGTTGGCGACATCAGCGTTGACCAGGTTCCGCTGCTCCCCGGACACCATGCGAATCAGAGCAGGAAGCCCGTCCTTCTCGGCCAGTGCCATAGGCAGCTTGGACACTTCTAGGCTACGGTTCCGGGCGACCTGCTTGCCGCTTTCCAGCATCTCGGTACCCGGTGGGTACCACGTCTTGTCGGTGAGGTTGACTGCCCAGCCGTCGTTGTTCAGGTTGGCCTGGAGTTGTGCGATACCCTCGGCCTTGTGACGGTGGATGGTCTTACCTGCCACGGGGGCAGGCTCGTCGAAGCCAGGGCCGGTGATGTTCTTCACGTCCAGCTTGTCTTCCAGGGCTTCCGTAGCCGCCTCCAGGCGGTCCAGCACCTCGTCCTCCTCCTCCTCGTCCTGCGGCTCGGGGCGGTACCACCCCTCGGGCAGACGCCCCAGGGCAGAGATGGTGTACTTGTCCGCGTCGGGGCGACGGGACACAGCGGCAGTGGCCTGGTTCCAGACGTTGCGCTCCGTGTAGGCCCTGACGAGCCCGTCGGGGAACAAGATCGTGCAGAGGAACGGGACGTAGATCTCCCGTGGATAATCCAGGCGCCTGGGAGGGGCGTCGACCTCCCGCCAGGTGCTGCTCTCGGTAGTGCCCATGTTGGGCGTCACGACGTACTTCTTCATGGTTGCTCCGGTGTCAGTGTCAGTGTCAGTGTCAGTAGTGTCCACGGTGCCTCCTGTCGCCGAGGGCTGCTCCCGGCACCCCCATCCTGAACTAGCCCGGGGGGCGGTTCAAGTCGTTCGATGTCACGATCGCCGATTCCGGGCGAAACTGCGTTTTCGGCGAGCCGAGGCCGCGATTGTGACGAAATTTGACACAAATCGGGCCGAGCCTCGCGCGACTATTTAGTCCCCCAGCAACTAGGTAGGTACCACATAAGTTTGGTAGGGGGGCTGTAGAGGGGGAAAGCTAACGGGGGGAGGGGGGATATCAGCGATTCTGTCGCGCTGTGTAACGCGGCGTACGTACCCATGCTACAACTTAGCCTAAGCGATTACCCAGTTAGCTCCTCCCTAACCGGGCGCACCGCTACGTTAAGTAGCACCGGGGCTACCACCCCCCACCCTAACTCCCCTACGACTTACCCCCCCCCTACGTACCCCCACCCGACCGCCCCCCGGTGCAGCACGGGCCGGGCTATCATGTGTGCCGGTGATAGTCTGCCTCCCCCCTGCCCTCTCGCTCTTTCTATCATGCGCTAGCTAGTGATATAGTGATAGGGCGCACCCCTGCGCCTGCCTGGCAGTGCAGGCCACGTAGCGGCCCCAAGACGCAGCAAAGCCCCGCCAGCGGGTGCCAGCGGGGCGTCGGCTACGCGCCGCTCCGAGAGTAGTACTCGTGCGGCGCAGGTCCGAACCGCGCAATCCAAGTGACCCAAGGCCACTCGGGGCTCGCAAGTAGGATGTACACATCCACCTGCTTACCTCGGTACTCCTGGCGGCCAAAGAACAAACAGTCCTCGTCGTCAGGGTGCTGCCAACGTGGTTTCATTCTCTCTCTCCTCTGTCGTGTGTGGCGGCCCCCCGAGGGAGGCCGCCGGTGTGTCAGTTGTTGCCGTAGTCGGCCTCATGGCCAAGCCGAGCCACGAAAGTCTGCTGCATAGCGAAACTGACGGTCCAGCAGATGATGATGCCGTTAGACAGGCCGTTCACCGCAATTTCGTTGAGGGCCATGAAAGACACGAGTGCGTGCCCCCCGGTGACCATCATCCCCCTGGCCCACCACGATGTGGCGACCTCCCTCACGTCGTTCAAGGTTTCTCTGTCCATGTCATCTTTCCTCTGTCAATACCGCAACAGCGCGGTTCTACATAAATCATAGGGTGAAAGGGAGAGCGAG
>Ga0075460_10000246_pt1 | contig 20309 bp, 29 predicted proteins | sample DEB08_DNA_3_FD_77580 | JGI IMG/M metagenome (GOLD analysis project Ga0075460, IMG submission 77580) | Aqueous microbial communities from the Delaware River and Bay under freshwater to marine salinity gradient to study organic matter... | ecosystem: Environmental > Aquatic > Marine > Coastal ...
ACAATGCAGAAACTTGCATTGAGCGAAGAAGAAATAGAAGATATTTTTGATTTGCTGGAAAAGCAGGGCTCAGGCATCTAGTGCTTTTCTGAAATTTGAATACTATTTATTACAGTCTGCTATAGGAGAAATATTCAATGAGCAAGAAGACACTACTTAACGAAGCCTCAGTTCGTAAGTTTATGAAGTTTGCGAAGATCGATCGCTACACTGACAACTTCATCAACGAAATGTACGCCCCGATGGAAGAGGAAGAGGCGATGATGGAGCAGGAAGACGAAGCTCCTGAAATGGGCGAAGAAGCTCCAGAAATGGAGGATGATATGCCAGCCGAAGAAGCTCCAGAAATGGAGGACGAGGGCGAAGGTGAGGCTATGGAAGGCACAGTTGATCTAGAGGCTTTCATGGACGCTTTTGAGACTGCGCTTGAGGCTGCCACCGGTGAGGACGTTGAGGTCGATATGGGTGCCGAAGCCGAAATGGGCGAAGAGGCTCCTGAGATGGACGACGAGGTTGCTGGTGAGATGGAGATGGTCGATGACGAGGAGGTTCTTGAGGAAACCGTCCGTCGTGTCACCGCTCGTCTTAGCAAGATGGTTGAGTCCAAGAAGAAAGCCGCAAACAAGGCTCGTATGGTCGAGTCCATTACCGACCGCATCGTAGCTCGTATTCTAAAGGGCGAGTAAAGCCTACTTTAGCAGACTGAGGCCATGGCAGGTTTTTCTTGCCATGGCCTTTCTGTTTGTGCTTGACTTCGCCACCGCAAGGCGTTAAGATATATGTGTGACATAGGAGAACAAATGTCCGAGACTACTGAGACAAACAACAAGACCAGTGCCGAGGGAGCGATGCTTACAAGCCTCCTTCTCGCAGGTGCACCAGAAGAACCGGAACTTAGAAAGTTTACACTTATCGGTGATGTTACTGAAGAATCCAGTGAAAAGATCATTTCTACAATGCTCTATCTTCACGGAAACGCTAAGGTCGATGAACTTGTTGATCCGAACGATCCAGAGAACGAAGAGACAAAGGAAGTTGTTCGCCCGTTTGAGTTTATTATTTCTACAAACGGCGGAAACGCAGACGATATGTTTGCTATTTATGACATTATGCGCTATGTCCGTGAAGAGGTTGAGATCGAAACATATGGCATTGGAAAGGTTATGTCAGCCGGAACTCTGCTTCTCGCCGCCGGAACAAAGGGCAAGCGAAAGATCGGAAAGCATTGCCGTGTAATGATCCACTCCGTTATCGGAGGTTCAGTCGGGCCAATGCACCAGTTGGACAACGAAATGCGTGAGATCCGTTGTATGCAAGAGTCTTACATCAAGGCTATTTGCGAGGAAACGAATCTCACTGAAAAGAAGCTTCGCTCTATTTTGAAGCGAAAGGTAAATGTTTATTTGACAGCAGAAGAAGCCGTTGAGCACGGTTTCGCAGACATTATTGTCTAGGAGGTAAATTGCTATGAATATAACAAAGAAGGGTTTTGATGTTTTAGACAAGGGAACGAGCATTTATGCTATTTCCCGCTCTGAAAACCTCCCATGTTGCACGCTTGTCGCAATGTGGATTCTAAATGTAGTCCACGATGTTGACGCAAACCACGTTGCCGGTTATGCTTCTTATGATCATAAGTGGTGGGAAAGGGCAAATGTCTATGACGGCGAGAAGCCCTGGTCGGCCATTGACGCAGCCCAAGAGAAGCTTGGTGGCGATTACACTTATGTGCCTATGGTTGGAAAGGAGGCAGATGCTCCACTTTTGACCCCAGGTCGCTGGCATATCGTCCAGCGCTGGCGTCGTTTGAGCATGGGCCAAGATGGTCTTGAGGACGATCGCTTCCAAAACGGCGCTACGGGGCACACTTATCTTGCTTTCGCTCACGACTACACAAATGTAACAATAGTTCAGAGCAGCATTTCCAAGGGCTACCGTAAGAACGATGGTGTTTGGGAAGGCACAGCAGGACTTGACGGTTATTCCGTTTCTGTGCTTACTTTACCAGAGTAAAAACTATTTATTAGACAGGAGCCTTTAACTATGAGTGTTGATTGGGATTTATTGATTGAGAACCACCTTGACAAAGGTGAAAAGAAGATGTCGCTTGACCTCTTGATGGAGTCTATTGGTGAGGTTTTAGCTGAAGCCGAAGCGCTAAAGGGGTCTAGGTTTGATCTTCGAAATCCCTTGAACGAAGAAAAGAAAGGAAAAAATAGAACCTACACAATTAGGCAGATCCCTCTTATCCCGATTTCTGAGCTTGGCTGGGCCAATAACGATGATGATGGTGTTAAGGGAACTCAAAGAAATCTTTTGGAAGATTGGCTTCGCAACATCAAGGGTGGAACGGTTCAAGAAAAGCTAAACAATGTCCAGGCCAGAATGGAGCAAGGTTTTGGCGAGATTCCAAAGACAGAAAACATGAAAGAGTATATTCAAGAAGTTATGTCTTATCTTGTTTTTATAAAAACCCTTACCATGGCGATTACAAACTTCAATGCATCGGCTGCCGGCTTTAACTTCGAAGCCTTTTTGTCCGCTTTGCTAAATGGTAAACAGATCCCTGCTTCCGGTGCAGACACCATTGCAGACATCACAGCAGAATTCGACGGAAAGCGAGTCCCCGTCAGCTTGAAGCTTTATCGCGAAGGAGGGCTTGAGGTTGGCGGCTCGTTCATAGATCTCGTTAATGACCTTGTTGATGCAGACCAGCGAGAATGGGCCGCTTGGGCCACAAGTCCAGAATTTGGCGGCGGTGCAATGAGATATATCGCAGCTACGAAGAACTTTGAGGAACAAGCCCCCGGCCAGTCTCCGCTTGAAAGGTCAGGCACGATTTCTTGTTATCAATTCGACTTTACAAGAAACAATATTTTCAGGCTTTTGGCCGGCGCGAGTAATCATGGCCGCTTGGTTATTGGTTCCTCTGAAGATTTTATGTTGGAGCTAAAAAATTGGGATAAGACCAAACAGGGTGATCCGCCAGATTTGGCAAGCAAACTCCCGGCAAGAACTGAAAAGGGTGAACCAGAGGCCATTGCTAGGGGCCTTGTTGATTATCTGATTAAAAACTACTCTGATGAGATAGAACAGGTAAGTGGCCTTGAAGAAGACCAAGTTCATGCTATGTTTAATAAGATAGGCCAAATTTATCTAGCTAGAATAGAGTCCGTAGGGCTCGGTAGCTCACCAACCAAGCTTGGCACACCCACGAATATCAAGAAAAGCATTGCGAACGCTCTTGGAGTTGATGTTAAAGACGGGATTGTTACTGAAGCATATAATAAAATTGTTTCTTATTTTAAGACATATTATGTTCAAGAAGTAAATACTTCTGATAAGAGGGGCGAAGCAATAAAGCAAATCAACTTTATTTACGGAGAAAACTCAAAACTTGTTGAATGGTACGAGGGACTATCGCCAGAAGCAAAAGCAATCGCATTGAAAAATTCTTATGGTTACATTAACAGTAAGCAGTTTTCAGTTCCAAACGGGAAGGCCATCGAATATTCGGGCGGTAAGCCTTTCGCGCAAATCAAGATCGGCGCCCCTGCCGTTCAGGATTTCTTAGAGAAAGTACAAAATGAAGTTATGGATAGAGTGTTTGAAATTTTTGACAACATGGCAGAAATGACTGAAAAGTTAAACTCATTCTTTGCAAATGGTTTGAAGGAAACATCTGAAGCAGAACAAGGTGCTGAAGCCGGCGAAGAGGCAGCCGCAACTGTTCGTCAAGTTGCTGGTGTCAAAAAGGGAGGTTCAACGCCAACTCCTCCTATGGGCGCAGGTGGAACGCGCCCGCAGCCAGGCGGTCGTCTCAGTGAAGAACAGATAATAGAAATCACTTGACGCCAGCCGCCCAAGTGATTACAATAGAATAGCAAGCAAGAGGTGCTGATTGACTAAGAGATACGACGCAGGATCTTCGCTGCAAGCGAAGGTTCTTGCTGGTGTTGATAAGTTGGCCGATAATGTTGCTTCCACCCTTGGTCCTCGTGGTCGCACTTTTTCTTGGGTGTCGGCTCCATTTACAAACTAATAGTTTCTACCGGAACATTTGTTCAGTAGCAAACTTATTTTTGTTTTACCGTTGCCTATTTTTGGTCTTACCGTTGCCTTTTTCCCAACTGGGAACTATTTATTACAGGAGGGAACGGCAATGAAGCAAATAGGCATTTACCAAATAAGAAACACAACAAACAACAAGATCTATGTTGGTAGTTCGTGCGACATCGCACAGCGCTGGCGTTCGCACAAAAGCAACCTAAATAATAACAAGCACCCAAATAAGCACCTACAAAGCGCGTGGGACACCTATGGCGAAGAGAGTTTTGATTTTTCTATTTTGATCTTATGCGATGAAGACGAACTGCTGGATCAAGAGAGGCAAATGATAGAAGAAACAGGTTGCCTTTCGCGCCAAAGTGGTTACAATAAGAGTAGTGAGCCTGCTGCTCCTATGTTTGGCCTACGGCACAACCAAACCTCAATAGAGAAAATGAGAAAAAGCAAACTCGGCAAAAATAATAACTTTTACGGCAAAGCGCACACCGAAGAGACAAAGAGAAAGATAAGCGAAACAAAGACAGGCAAAGCGCTTTCCACGGAGCATAAAGAAAAGGTCTTACGAACAGCATTTACAGCGGGCGAACAAAATGCAAACGCCAAACTTACAGATCAACAGGTTCAGTCTATCAGGGAAAAAGCGGAAGCCTACTACGAAGAAAGAGGCTCTTACTGGGGCTTCTATTCCAAGGCAGGAAAAGAGTTCGGTGTGAATAGTTCCACAATAAGAAGAATAGTCAAAAAAGAAATAAGATAACAGGAGTTTCTATGAAGGTTTATCAGGACGGAGCGGAACTACAACGCTCCATTATGAAAGCAGTAGATCAGTTGGCCGATAACGTCGCTTCCACTTTGGGACCGAGGGGAAGAAATGTTATTATCCAAAAGAAGGGCAAGCGCCCCATTATTACCAAGGATGGCGTCCAGGTCGCCGAAGCGGTAGAGTTCCCAGATCCATTTGAGAATGCCGCAGCGCAGATTATCAAGCAGGCAAGCCGTCAAACGAATAGCGTAGCAGGAGACGGCACAACAACCGCAACTGTCCTTTCTCGCGCTATTCTCCAAGGCGCAGTTAGGCACATTGTTGCCGGCGCTTCGCCTATTGATGTAAAGCGCGACATTGACGCTGGGGTTGAGGTTCTTGTTGAAAACCTCCGTTCTATGTCTCGTCCCATCCAAAGCGAAGAGGACATTGCGCACATCGCAACTATTTCAGCAAACAACGACCCCACCATCGGCAAGTTGGTTGCGAAGGCAGTTGATTCGGTAGGAAAGGACGGCTCTATTTCTGTTGAAGAAGCCCGTTCCCTTGACACCACACTTGATCTCACCGAGGGTTTCCGCTTTGACTCTGGTTATGCAGCTTCTGCCTTCATTACCGACGAGCGACGTGGAGCAGTTGTCTATGAAGACCCTCTTATTCTTGTTGCCGACTGCAAGATCGACAAGGTGGATGACATTCTCCCAGTCCTCGAAACAGTCGCAAGGGAAGGAAGACCGCTTGTTATTGTCGCCTCCGAGATCGAAGGCCAGGCTCTTGCGGCCCTCATTATGAACACGATGCGTGGGACGATGAAGGTTGCAGCAGTCAAGGCTCCTCGCTATGGTGAAGAGCGCAGGAACATCCTCAAGGATCTTTGCCTTTCAGTTGGTGCCTCTTACGGAACAAAGTCGGCAGGGCTCAAGTTGCGTGAAATGCAGTTGAAGCACCTTGGAACCTGCAAGAAGATCGAGGTTCTAAAGAACGGAACGACTTTTGTTGGTGGAAGCGGAGACTATGAAGCCATCGACCAGCAGATCGAAAACTTGAAGGTTGAACTTTCACAAACCGACAACTTGAAGGAGTGCGAACGCATCCAAGAGCGCATTACCCGCCTTGCTTCTGGTGTTGCCGTCATCCGTGTTGGTGCAGCAACCGAGGTCGAAATGATCGAAAAGAAGCATCGCATCGAAGACGCCCTGGAAGCCGTTCGAGCCGCACAGTTGGAAGGCATTGTCCCAGGCGGCGGTGTTGCCCTGATCCGTGCCCTCCCAACTGCCTCCAAGGCTTACAAGGACTCTTTCGCCACGGTGGTCTACGAGGCCGCAGAAGCCCCGCTGAGGCAGATGGCGTCCAACGCAGGTGTGAGCCCAGATGTTATTTTGGAGCGCGTCAGAAAGGCTTCTGGGAGCCGTGGATGGGACTTCAAGGCTGGCGTTATGGCTGACCTGATCGACACCGGGGTTATCGACCCTGTGAAGGTTACGATCACCGCTCTACAAAACGCCGCATCAGCAGCAGGAACACTTATTACAACTGGCCATGCCATTATTGAGGAGGAGTGATGAGGGTTAAGATTCAATATTCAGTAGATTTGGAAGATGTGCCAGATCAGGTTGAGAGGCTTTTGCCTAGCAGTTGGGAAATTGACGAGATCAAGGGACTTATTGAGGACATTGAGCCAGGAGCATCCCCAACAGCAGCGATGAAGTCTATTGACTACATCAGAAAGGAATTGTTTTCACTTGACACTCGCCTTGATGACTGTTATTCTATACTAAAAGGGTATGTTGGTGTCCTCTCTCGCGGCGAAGAGCAGCCACCCGAGCAGCCACCCGAGCAGCCAAGTTTGGAAGACCAGTTGAAGGCGCTTGAAGGTTTGAAAGGACTTGCCGCTTTTGAGAATATGACACACACAGGAGGAAGTGATGATTCAGTTGGTTGAGGTTGTTCAGACGAATGTTTCAGCGTCTCGTCTTTCTTTGCGAGAGGTATGGATCAACCCAGAATATGTTGTGACTATTCAGCCTGATCCATCTATGCAGCGAAAGCTACAAGAGGGCTTGCTACCTGATGAAATGGACAGTCGCCAGACTTTCACACGCATCCACCTTGACAGAGGGCAGGTTGGTTCTTCTATTACCGTTGTTGGGGATCCAAACACAATAAGTGAAAAGCTTGGAGTTAGCCGAAGACAACTATTGAGAGGGTGAGATGTCAGAAGAAGACTACGATGGTTATTTGGCATCCGTAGAACATTTCGCCGTCGATCATTACAATGCGTCAGTGTTCTTTGAACCTGACGTTTCCAACGCTATTTGGGAAACTGACGATGATCCACACATCACAATAAACTCAAAACAAAGCAAGAGGATCCAACTTTACACCCTACTCCACGAGGTAGGGCACGCAAGTTTGAGAGCAGAGGCCAACTACCAAAACAACTACCCTTACGGCAAGAAGCGGAAAAACAAGAGCGTAAGCCGAAGGGTTGATGTTTTGAGGGAAGAGGTTGCTGCTTGGGACGAAGGCAGGAAGATCGCAGAGTTTCTCAAGATCCCAATCGACGATCATCTGTGGCATAACTTTCACAAGAAACACTTATTTGAATATGTAAAATGGTGCTATGACCCTACTAGTTATGGGCGAGAAATTGAAGAACCATAATGGAGGGTGGAATGATGAATTTGATTTACTGGAAGGCGTTCGTTCTTTTTATGATCGGGCACACTTTCACTTGGTTTCAGTTGAATGCACACCATATTAATGACTGGTGGAAGGGCAAAGAGTTTCTTGCGATCTTTGTGTTCGGCATTCCAGCATCTTTTATGTTTTTAAAGGGTTGGGACTTGGCTGTTGCCGAGGGGGGAGAACTTTGGTTGCCTCGTTTCCTTGGCTTTTGTGCCTCTTGGGTGCCTTTCCCGCTTTTGACTTGGTATTTTATGAGCGAGTCTCCTTTCACTTGGAGAACAATAGTTTGTTTCATTTTGGCATGCGGCATTATTGCCGTTCAACTTTGGAGGTAAATTGTCAGACACGAGACTAGAAACAGGAAAGATTTCTTTTCCAGCAGAAGTAATCATTAAGCCTTGGGGCTGGGAGAAGATCTGGGCTCATACAGACAAGTATGTAGGGAAGATCCTACACATCAACCCAGGGCATCGCCTCTCCCTACAATACCACGAGGTCAAGGACGAAACGATTCATGTTCTTTCTGGCGTTTTGAAGGTTTATTCTACCAAGCTTCAGATCGAGCACACAATGTCCGAGGGAATGTCTTGGCACATCATCCCAGGACAAATCCACAGGTTTGAGGCCCCAGAGGGAGGACAGCCCGTTGTCTTGCTTGAAGTCAGCACACCAGAACTTGACGATGTTGTGCGATTAAAAGATGACTACAATAGGGTTGACGACTAAAATAGCGTGTTTAACTTATTCTAGCAAGGGCGGAAAGCCCACACAGGAGGTAAATAATGTTTTATACACTACGCGCTCCCCGTCGTGATTTCTGGGACGGGTTTCTAGGCTACGAAAGCACAAAGGACAGTTCTTCATTTGTAGAACAAACGAAGCAAGGCCAGGTTATTCGTCTTGCCACCCCAGGAGTAAGGAAGGAAGATCTAGAAACCTACATTATTGGAGAAAGGCTTTTTGTTTCCTACGCAGGGGATAAGACTCATTTCCGAGATCCTTTCAAGCAGACTTGGCTGCTCCCAAAGGGTTTTGATGCTTCTACTATGACGGCTTCTTATGAAAATGGAGTTTTGAGCATCAACCTTCCAAACTCGCCAAAGCCAGAGACTAAACGACACAACATCCCGATCCAGTGAACTGACTGGCTCCAAACTGAAAGGCATCCTACGGGGTGCCTTTCTTTGTTTCAAAACTATTTACTGAGGAGCCAGAAAATGAACTATCACGAACTTGTTTCAAAATTTCAAAGAACCCTACTCTATGAAGAGATCGACGACACCCGTCTTTTCAGAATAGAAATGAAGATCCGTCTAAATGATGATGTTGGCGGCGGCATTGAACAGAAATTAAACCGCATCCGTGCTATTGAAGGCGTCACGGTTGTCGGCCACGAACCCCTCCCAGGCACCGGTGCTAACATTATTCAGGCAAAGATTAAGTTTCACCCTCCGTCAAACTCTATTCGCCCAATGACTTATGTGCGAGAGAAACTTGTCCCCGAGATCAACAGTGAACTTCCAAAGCACGTCCCAGGTGCAAAGGTTATTGAGGTTGTTGCTGGCTCTTTGAAGCGTTTGGATCGATGAAACTATTATTGGAGAGATTTGCTATGTCAATGAGAGAAGGCAAAGACACACGAAGCGTTGTAAAAGTTGTCTTCATTGACGGAGACGGCAAAGTTCTTATTCTAAAACGCTCTGGCAAAGTTGTAAGTGAAGCCTCGCCTTGGGAGTGGGATCTTCCAGGAGGGCACGTTGAATACAAAGAAAGAAAGATGGATGCTTTGGAGCGCGAAGTCTTTGAAGAGACAAAGATGCGTTTTGAAGGGGCAAAAAGGATCTACTCCGAAGATGGAACAACTTTCTTTGTTTGTGAAGAATTTGCAGGAAAACCAAAGTTAAGTGATGAACACGAGGAATTTATTTGGGTAAAGCCTGAAAATGTTTCTAATTATAACATTGGGTCTAAATACGAAACAGCAATAAAAAGGGCACTGGCGAAATGAAAGAACTACTTGAAAACTGGCAACTTCTTATGGAAGAGGAAGGAAAGAAGGACGCTTGCTACCATAAAGTAAAGTCCCGCTACAAGAAGTGGCCTTCCGCCTATGCTTCCGGTGCTCTCGTCAAATGCCGTAAGGTCGGTGCTGCAAATTGGGGCGAAAGCGACAAGAAAAACGAAGAAATGGAGTTGGAGGAGGAGTGGTCCGAATCCGAGCGTGAAAAGCGTCGTTCAAAGTGCGACAACCCCAAGGGCTTCACAATGAAGCAGTTCTGCAAGAATCAGCGCACCCGCAGCGGTGAAGGCGAAAAGAAGAACGAGGCAAAGAAAGCAGGCACAGAGTCTTCAAAAGAAAGCAACCTTGGCGACTGGTTTAAACGCAAGGGCGAGTCAGGCTCAAAGGGCGGCTGGGTTGATTGCAACACTTGCCGCAAAGACAAAAAGACAGGACGAACCAAGTGTAAAGCGTGTGGCAGAAGCAAAGGTGAAAAGCGAGCAAAGTATCCAGCGTGCCGTCCAACACCCGGTGCCTGCAAAGAACGCGGCAGAGGCAAGTCTTGGGGCAAGACATCAGCTAAAAAGGAAGGTTTAGAAATGAATAACGACTTACGACAGATCGTCAAAGAAGAACTGCAAAAAGCACTTTTCAAGCCAGGTCTTCTCCATCACGTTGAAAACAAGATCCCGGTGTCTGAGAACATCTACCGTCCAGGATCTCCCTGCTTTTTCAACGTCATCCGACAAGCCCGTGCTCACTACAAGTCCGGTCTTTACGAGGCTTTAAACGACGAAGAGCGCGATCTACTTGAAAACTCTAACCTCGGTGAGTGGGCGGTTGTTGAGGGAAAGCGTGTTCCCCTTGACTTCCCGTTATTCATTGACGAGGATCTAAACGAAGAAAAGAAGAAAGATCCTCCTCTCAACAAGCCGATGCGAAACAGCGGCAGCGGCAAAAAGTACAAAGTTTATGTTCGCGATCCAAGCACAGGAAACGTCAAGACCGTTACTTACGGTGATGCAAAGGGCGGACTCAAAGGCGGCTGGAACAGCGCCGAAGCACGCAAGTCTTTCGCTGCACGCCACGACTGCGAAAACAAGAAAGACAAGACAAAGGCAGGCTATTGGGCTTGCCGTGCTCACAAGGACTTTGGCCCCGGCGTAGGTAGGTTCTGGTAATGTCAAGTGACTTCAAATACACATATGGTCTTGGGCACGTCCCTTCTTATCAAGTTTCAAGCAGACCATTCCTTACCTCTTCTCTGACGGTTCCAGCATCCGGTTCCGAGCCGCTTGAGATCTCTTTCGACTCCGTTTCCCGTTTTATCGTGGTAACTAACACTTTGGATTTGTCCGCAACCTCAACGCCTATTCGCTTTGGTATGTCGGCAAACGGTGTCAAAGGAATAGAAAATAACAACTATGGTATTCTGAGTAACGGACAGTCTTTTGAAGCAGACTTCAAGGTTACAAAAGTTTATTTGATGTCAGACACGCTTAATGAAGCATCAGCATCAGTCATAGCAGGATTAACAGGCATTCATTCTAATCATTTAGCGACCAACTGGTCAGGTTCATCGGGGGTAGGATAATGGGTTTTACTAAAATAACAGGACCGGAAACACAAAGAGGAGCAGATAAGGTTTATGTTGACGGTCCTTCTTCCACTTTTGGAGAATTGAAAACAGTTAGCAATTTTCCACAGGCACAAGGAGACTTTGTTTATGGCATAGATGCCCAATCCTTTGTCACATCGTCTTTCCAAGGCGCTTCTGTTACCGCTGCGGACGGATTCTGTTCTATGACAAGCGGCACAGACGCATCCGGCTCAGCTACGGTCCAATTGAGAAGAAATTTAAAGTACCGCCCAGGACAGGGAAGTTTGATCCGCTCTACGGCATTGTTTGATACGCCCGACGCTGGCAACGCACAGTTTGTTGGCGCTGGATCCGCAGAATCGGGCTATTTTATCGGATATTTTGGGACTAATTTTGGTATCCTACACTCTGAAAAAGGGCAAAGAGAAATAAGAAAACTAACCATAACAAATGGCGCTGGAACAGGAAATGTTACTGTTACGCTGAACGGAAACTCGATAGCTGTTCCCGTCACCGGCGGGTCAGACACAACCCAGACTGCATATCAGTTGTCTCTTGCGGATTACTCACAAGTTGGTGATGGCGGGTGGCTAGTAGATGTTGTCAGTAGTTCCGTTTATTTCATATCTGCTCGCTCTGTTGCCGGCTTAAATGGCAGTTATTCTGTTGCAGGCTCAGGGATTGTTGGCTCGTTTACTCAAACCAAAGAAGGGGAAGCACAAACTACTACATTTATTCCATCCGGCTCTTTTAACATTGATCGGCTTGATGGTTTGGGTCCAAGTGGGATGACTTTGGATACATCAAAGGGAAATGTTTTTGGTATTCAGTTTCAATATCTTGGTTTTGGTGATGCAAACTTTGAAATCGAAAACCCAAACACAGGAAAGTTTTTCGATTTTCACATCATAAAAAACGCAAACAACAGAACCACTCCTGTCCTAAAAAACCCGAATGTTTCTTGTCTTGCAACTTCTGCAAACATTGGTGGAACAACTACAAAAACATTAAAAGTTGCCTCTATGTCTTCGTTCGTTGAAGGCGAACCTGTGGCTTTGGATCCAAAGTTCTCGCACTCTTTTGCAATTAGTTCAGTTGCAACAACAGGAACCTATAAACCACTTGGAATCATAAAAACCAATAGAGTATTCAACGGACAGAGTTGTTACGGTGAACTTGACCTTTTACAAATTTCTTTATCAAATGTTGTCAACAACAAGTATTATACAATTGGATTTTTTAGAGATTTTATTATCGGAGGAGATGTTAACTACGAATACGTTAGTGAAACACAAAGTGTCGCCTCGATAGCAACACTAGCACCTGCAACAAACACAATTACAAACCTAGCTAGTATCAAGCCATTTTATGAAATTACGATTGGCGGCGATCAATCTAAAACAGAAGATTTGTCTAAGCTTAAGTTTGTGTTCGGACTTGGACGAGGCGCAGTTTTATTCGCCATTAAGGGTAATGGTTCCGTGACGGGCGATTTCATCATTAATTGGTTTGAGCAGCAATAATGGACTTTCCCTTCTCCGAAAAGAAGGTCGGAGGCAAACTATTCCTCAGAGAGTTCAAGGAGGATGTTGCCTCCGAAGAGTTGGTTTGGCATCAGGATCGAGAAGACCGAAGGGTCAAAGTCATTGAATCTGATGGCTGGATGCTCCAGATGGACAACGAACTTCCTGTTTTGCTAAAAGAAGGAACTATTTACAACATACCCGCCTATGAGTTTCATAGGGTCATCAAAGGCAAGGGCACACTAAAAGTATTGGTGGAGAAAAATGAAGTTATTACTTGAAAAATGGAACCGTTTTATAACCGAGGCAAAAGAGATGGTTTGCCCAAAACCAACCCAAGACCTCAAACTAAACACAAAGAACCGCAACTCTGCGATCAAAGCCGAACACATCCAGTATGGTCCTCTAAACCTTTCAGATGAAGACTATTGGGTCAAGGCAGCCGAGCACTGGAATACAAAGCCAGAGGTCGCAAAGAAATCAAAGTGTTCTAACTGCGTGGCTTTTGACATTTCACCAAGAATGAAAGACTGTATGCCAGGCCCAACCTCCGAGCCTATTGAGGACGAGGAGGGCTACTTGGGCTATTGCTGGATGCATCACTTCAAGTGTCATAGCGCAAGAACCTGCCTAACTTGGGCTGCTGGCGGCCCCATAACAAAGGACGAGGTGTCAAAGGAGTGGCAAGGAAAAGATGAAGCATCTTGAAGAGCAGGGTGAAACTTATTTTCAGCATATGAAGCACGCGATGGGAATAGCATTTCTACTTGTTTCCACAGGTGCAAAGTGTTTTATTCACGCTCTCGTCCCTCCTCTTTTTGTCTGCTGCGTCTCCTCTCGTCTAACTGAGATCAATGCAAAGGTGAATAGAAATGAAACTCCTGCTTGAAAACTGGCGTCAATTCCTAACAGAACAACAGGGCAAGATGCTTTCCATCTTTGACTTTGACGACACCATAGCCGCTTCAAAGTCTAGGACAATAGCCAGAGATCAGAGAACAGGCAAAGTCATCCGAGTCCCAAACCAAGCAACGCAAGACGCGATGATGGCAAAGGGAGGTTATGACTTTGATTTCAGCGAGTTTGATTTTGTCATTGGCCCAGAAGAGATCACGCCGATCGTGAATAAGATGCGCCAACGCCTAAAAGAACCAAACACGCAAGTCATCGTTCTAACTGCCAGAGCACCGGCAGCAGAAGACGACATTCAAAACTACCTCAACACGCTTGAACCCCCAATAGACACTGAAAACATCGTCATCTTTGGCACCGATGGAGGAAACAAAGGCCAGTTCCTCCTTGGTTATTTGGGAAGAAACCCAGGCTTCACCGACATTGAGTTCCACGACGACTCTATGAAAAACGTGAAAGACATGAAGAAAGCAAGGGACTTTCTCGGAAATAACATAAGAAGTTTTAGGATCTATCATGTTGATGACGGCTCACCAAACCTCGTGGAAGCACAGGACTAAACCTATCCGGCGCTCTATTTACTACATGGGGGGTGTCAGATGAAAAATATCCTATTACTTGCTTCCTTACTGGCATCCTGTGTCACGCCAGCAGACAATCCGTTTTGTCCGACTGGCGAAGTTGATGCTTTCTTTGTCAAAACACACGAAAAGAAGCATGCCCTACAAGCAAGAATGGCGACTCACCGTGTCTTTTCTATTGACATGAACAACATGGTTGGTGTCGGAACTGGCACGGTCTTTGACTTTGAAGGAACAACGGTTGTTCTTACTGCTGCCCACGTTGTTGCTGCTGAAAACGCCCGTGTTAGCATAGAGGTCAATGGCGGCTTTTATTCCTGTGAGATCGTCTATTTTGACGAAATCAGCGACCTTGCTGTTCTCTTGCCAGAGTCCAAAAATGGGCTTCATCCTCTTCCTTGGAAGACCGCAGCACCTCGTCAAATGAGCACTTATGACAAGATCACTTACACTGGCTTCCCAAATAACGACGCCAAACTTAGCGTCAAAGGCTACATTTCGGCGGTGTCAGAAAATGGAAACTATTATGTTCACTCTTATGCTTGGTCCGGTGCTTCTGGATCGAGCGTTTATGACAAAAGCGGCAAACTTCTTGGTGTCCTTATTGCAATAGCCCTTGGGTCTGGTCCGATGGGTGTTCCCGTTGCGATCGAGGATGTTGTTGTGGTTGTTCCGATTTGGAAGTTACAAGAAGAACTTTTACGCTTTAATCTTGAATCGCTTGACAAGTGATGCCCAATAGACTATGTTATTAGAGTCGGGAGTTTCCCAATGAGGGAAGAAGAGTTATTAGCCAAAATTGAAGAACTCAAGCAGTTAATCGAAGAACTTGAAGAAGAAAACGCTATTCTTTGGGAAATGCTTGACGAAATAGAGAGATCCGACAAAGCCGCCTGGGAACTGTTTCAAACCCAAGAGGCGGACATTTTTGTTAATCTCGCAACAAAGCTTGGAAACACCGGCGAAGCATAGAGGAAGCAATGAATCAGATCTTTATTTTTGACATTGATGGGACACTTACACCCGCACGCCAGGCTATGACTGACGAAATGATCGAGGTCTTTCGTGAGTTTTGCCAAAGAGAGCGTGTTGTCCTGGCAACAGGCAGCGATATGATCAAGGTGAAGGAGCAGGTTCCAGAAGAGCTTTTGTCTCTTGTGGAGGGCATTTTCACTTGCTCTGGCAACGTTCTTTACACCGGAGGAGAAGAGTGGGGAGATCTGATCTACAAGAGAGAGTTCGTTCCTACACCAGAACTTATCGGCTTTTTGGAGCGATGCATCGAGTTTTCCAGTTGCCCCGTCAAGACCGGCTCGCACCTTGAATTCCGCCCAGGAATGCTGAATTTCAGCACGATCGGAAGGAACTGCACTCAAGCCCAGCGCGAAGAATATTACCATTGGGACGAAGAAACCGGTGAGAGAAAGGCGATCCAAGAGAAGCTTGGACACATGTATCCAGCCCTTGACTGTGCCATCGGCGGACAGATCTCGGTTGACATCTACCCACGAGGAATGGATAAGTCTCAGGCTTACAACTATTTAAAGAGCACAGAACCAAAAACACCAATAGTTTTTCTTGGAGATCGTTTAAGACCAGGAGGGAATGACTACCCCTTCTTTCGCGCAATGAGCAAAAGCCATTCTTCTTGTCGTCCGCTTGACATTTGCGTCCCGGTCCACGATTGGCTTGACACAAAGCGCTTTATTAGAAACGTGATGGAGGCGAAAAAGTGAACGAAGAAGAAGAAATAGTACAAACCGATGCAGAAGAATTGAAGCCAAAGCCCCCGACGAAGTTCGCTCCGAGGGGCATTGAGACATTTACGATCTGCCGCCAGAGCGACGAAAGTGGTGTTTCTGGCACCGGTGTTGTTATTGAGGGAGTTCAGTATGCCACAGGCCAAGTTGTCCTCCACTGGCTTACCCCGGCTCCGAGGGGCTCTATTGCTATTTTTGAAAGCCTCGAAGACTTCAAGCGAGTCCATGTGAATCCGCATCCAGGCAACAAAACCATTATTACTTGGTCCGATGGACGACAAGAAGAGTTTTAAACTATTTATTTAGAGGAGAAAGACAAATGAGAACACTTATTACGATCCTACTCGCCGGTTGTGCCGAGTCTTACTTGCCAATTGTTGAAGAAAGCGAAACACTACTTATCGGAGGCCCACAGGACTTCGTAGAGGTTGCCGAGGAGGCACCTTCTCTTTCGTTTGACCCACCGGGCACCACCGCACAGCCAGAGGAAGCAGACGAGGAGCCACCAACCCCAGGCGTCTTTTTCCCAGATAAGATCGACGTTTCTCCTCCCGTTGAGGAGCCAGAGCCAGAGCCGCTTCCGGGTCTTTACATGGAGCAGACAGGCGTTTCTTATTACTCCATCAACGGCCTCGCCATTTCCCGCGACGGAACAACTGGAATGCTAGGAATGAGCGGTGGAAACTCCTGTGAGTACAACCCTGACATTGCCGCCCTTTCCGGTGCCGACTTCACAAACCAGATTTGCCCTGACATTCCTGAGGAGTACGACAACTTCGGTCGTGTGATGTTCCTCTGTGGCGAGGTTGTCGGCTTTTGGAGCCCAACTTGGGGCAGCCAAAACTATGTTGTCCCCGGTCTACTCGACGCCCAGACCCGCGACGACGGTTTCGTGACCCTTGAGAACGATGGTTCTTGCACGGTTTCTCGTCGAGGGCACGATGGTTCAGTTTCCTCCGTTGTTCTCCCAGATGAACTTTGCGAGACGAGCCCGCACATCGAGATCAACGAAATTGACGACATTGTTTATTTCGCAAACGGCGACCTTTATGCCGTGACCGATGCTGACTACCGCGTGCTCGCTTTTGGCGTGGGTGACCTTGTTGCCTATGACACGCTCCACGATGCCCTTCTCGTCGCTTGGGAAGCCGAGCCGACCCTAGCGGCCCTTGACCATAGCGGAGCGCTCAGGTGGCGCGTGGAAGCCTCTGGCGGCATTTATGATCTTGCCCCCGTCGGCGACCAGGGCGCTGTCTTCGCACTCGTCTATGACGACCTTTCCCTTCCTGGTTCATTCGTGGCTTACGACGCCGAGCGAGGCGAGGTCTGGGGTGAAGGCATCGCTTGGAACGGCCTTGTTGATTTCTCTATTGACGCCGCAGGTTCCAAGATGCTTGTCCAGGCAGGCGGCTCCGTCTACACTTACGAGATCGTTGTCGAGGAATAAGCAATGAAAAAGGAAAAGTCCCACCTAACACAACCCGCCCAGCGTCGTTACAAGAAGCAGCGTCGGAAGAACGATATTTACACGACGATGGGCGGACACAAGAACCCAAAGAGCGGTCATCCATTTTCAGGGAGCATGAAGAGGTTTGGGACGGATCCCCTACGCTTTGAAGGCATCGAGTTCACAAAGGAAGAACTCAAACAGATCGTCAAAGAGGAGCTAACAGCCGTTCTTTCAGAGCGTCAACAGTTGGAAGAAGGCTGGTTTGAGAAGATCACAAGCGCAGCCGTCCTCGCTGCGATGTTGGGGCTTGGAGGCTTGCAAGCAAAGTCTCAGAGTGACTATGATCAACTCCGTGCACAGGCAGAGCAGAGGGTCGAGGACTCAAAGGCTATTTCTGTCAAAGTTGATGAAATGATAAAACAACTTACGAATGCCCCAGCCTGGTCTTGGACGGACAATGAGAAGAGCAGAAAGCCGTTTCCAACCGTAGAGTTCAGTGGCAAGAAATACTACGTTCTTCCCCCAGAATGGACGGTCTATTACCAGGCGATGAAAGACAAGAAGAACATCCTCGAAGACAGACCAAGCACGATCGAAGATCTAAAAACTTATTACAACTTTCTCCCAAGTGCTAATAACATGCCCGAAGGCGCATCAACAGTCGATGCAATGATCAAGAACTTCAACAAACGTGCAGTCTCAACAAACGCAAAGGCTTTTGTTCCGAGGGACAGTTCTTTCTACGACGAAACTGGACTTGTGGCGACAGATGGCACTCCGCTCCTAATGGTAAAATGGAGCGAGATCAAGAATTTTGATGGAAACTTGCCTGTTCTCGGTCTAACCCCGGAGGAGGCTTACATCGACTTTGTTTTCGGATCGATGTTAAGCAAGCAAGAAAGTGATATTCTACTTGGAGCGCTTTCCCCGCCAGGGGGTTCGTAAAGAAAATGTCTAACCCCTTGACCTCCGGCCCGTCTTGCACTACATTAAAGAGACACGGGGGGCTTGTCCCGTGAGCACCAAGGGGAAGAAAAAGATGTTGGTTACGAAAGACGATCTGAAATTTGCAACAGAAGTCAAGGAACTTATTGAGGATGCGCTTCTCGATCAGTATCCTTATGTGATGTTCGAGCACGTCCTTCTTTGGTGGCTTACCTGCCCACCAGCAGAAGCATAAACTTTTTACTTGACACGACACAACACACGCATTACATTGGGAATCCTTAGGAGGGAAGACCATGGATAGCTTCATTATTGGTGCGATTTTTCTGCCCGTAGTTACTGGAATGACCATCGGCGGTGTCTTTGCGACCGTCGCAAACATGTGGGACAAGCATGTGGGCTTTGTGAAAAGCCATTGTGAACGCCGAGAAAAGACTATTGATGAAATGCGCGCCCGATGTGCTCGCACTATTTCTAACAAATGAGGAACAAATGACAACCCAGAGAAAACAAATCAACAACGAGCAATTCTTCACCAACTTTGAGACAGCCGAGAGGCTTGCAAAGATAATTGAGGGCCAACCTTGGTTTAGCAAGGTTACTAAAGTGGTAGAACCATCAGCAGGCGACGGTGCATGGCTCAAGGCTATGGAAGTTCACGAAGCCTATGATATCGATCCAAAGCATCAAGACGTGAAGTTGCAAGACTTTTTGGATCCGTCTTTCTCGGTGGAGAACAATGGATCCGTCTTGTATGTTGGTAATCCACCTTTCGGCAGAATGGGCAAACTGGCAAAACAGTTTATCAAAAAGTGTGCAGAAGACGGAGATTACATAGCCTTCATTCTTCCTGCATCTTTTGCCAAGGTGACACAAATTCGCCAACTCCCCAAGAGTTTGCACTTGGTTTACCAAGAGGATTTGCTAACGGAAACCTTCAGATTTGAAAGAGAGGGAAAGGTCGTGTCCACGATCTTCCAGATTTGGGAAAAGAGAGACGTGAACAGGGTAGATCCGCCTAAGCTGCGTGAATGTGACGACTTCAGTTTTGTGAAGTTTACATCACCAATAAAAGGCCCAGCGGCTCCTGTCCCCGCCGGCTCGAACATCGCAATCTGTACTCACGGATCCGGCGCCGGGAAGGTTTTTGAGGATTCGTTTCAAAGCAAAAACACTCGAACTCACAGATTTATTAAGATCAAGAGCAACATCACAAAAGAAGAGCTTGCCGACCGGTTGAGAAGTCTTGACTTTCAAAGTGTGTTTAAATACACTGTCGGCGCAACTTGCATCTCAACCGAGGAGATTATCCGTCTTTATCTAAAAACTTTTCCTTGACTTCATCTACCACATAGACTATATTATCTATGTAGCCCAGCCACCTTAGCTCAGTTGGCCAGAATTCATAGCTCGTTTTGTAGAGTGCCTACTATTTACTTAGGAGGATAAAAATGAGCTATGAACTTTTACAACAATATGTAGAGCGTGGTCTTTCTATTCGAGAAATAGCAAAATTAGAAAACAAAGGGTTCTCTACCATAAGGTATTGGCTGTCAAGACACGGACTGAAAACCAAGAAAAGAAAGAAGATAGAGACACCGCCTTGCAAACATTGTGGAAACCCAATAGAGAACTATTGTTCTCCAAAGAAATTCTGCAATACTAAATGTTCGCAAGAGTTCCAAAGGAAAAGGCATGCTAAAAGAGTTGAAGAGGGGAGAGCAAGTCGTGGAGCAATAAGAACCTACCTTTTAGCAAAAAGTGATGAATGTTCTTGTTGTGGCTTGACAGATTGGATGGGGCAAGCTATAATGCTAGAAGTAGATCATGTAGATGGCAACTCTGAAAACAATAGCTTGGACAACTTGAGGCTCCTATGTCCGAACTGCCATTCTCAAACAGAAACCTACAAAGCCAAGAATAAAGGTAATGGCAGACATTATCGAAGAGTAAGATATAGAGAAGGAAAAAGCTTTTAATTTTTGCTTGCGTCGCCTAGTGGTCGATGGCACCAGCCTTG
>Ga0075460_10000248_pt1 | contig 20267 bp, 31 predicted proteins | sample DEB08_DNA_3_FD_77580 | JGI IMG/M metagenome (GOLD analysis project Ga0075460, IMG submission 77580) | Aqueous microbial communities from the Delaware River and Bay under freshwater to marine salinity gradient to study organic matter... | ecosystem: Environmental > Aquatic > Marine > Coastal ...
GGGGGTTCTGTTTTAGGTGGTGGAGGAGTTGCTAGTGGAAGCACAGGGGGTTCTGCTGGTGGAGTTGATGCAAGCGCAGGAGCGGAAGGTGAATCCTCGTCAACAAATGCAATAGGAGGTGCTGGTGGTGGAAGTGGTGGTAATTCAGGACCAGGTAGGGCTGGTGGCTCTTCAATTTCTGGTGGTGGAGGAGGAGGAGGCGCTTATGAAGGTGGCGGAGGTTCGGGTGGTGCTGGTGGAAGTAGTGTGAATGGTGGAGCGGGAGGTGCTGGCTCAGGGACAGGTTCTGCAACAGCTGGTTCACAGCCTGGAGGGGGTGGAGGTGGAAAAGCATTTGCAACTGGTTCATCGGGAGCAGGTGGAGACGGTCAAGTAATCGTCACTGTATTTTAGAGTGGGGTGTTATAATTTAAGGAAATGGCTACAACATACTATACAAAAAACGGCAACTACTATAAGAAATCAGGTGGCGGAGTTTCCTTGGTGAGCAAATCTGAATACGAAGCAAACGCTGGTTCCTCTAGTACAACCTCCTCTGGCGGTTCTACCTCTTCTGCTACGGGTTCTAATCTGTCTACACCTACTTACAGTAGTACGGGTTTTTCGAATACAAGTAGCTCTACTTCCTCATCTCCTCAGTATGTGACCTTTCAGACAGCAAACGGACCTGCATACTTCCAGAAAACCTCAAGTGGGCTATCTGCAATAAATGACCCAAATGTACTCAGAGAACTGCAAGCGGGGGCTTTAGCTGCCCAGCCAGTGAATACTCCGAGTGGGCAAACCTTTTCAACATCTGTGGCCTCACCAAATCTTGTACCTAAAACCTCGGTCCCAACACGAACAGATGCTATTTCATCACCGACCCAACCCTTCACCCTCCCATCACTCACCCCAGACTCAGGTAATATTGCGGGTGCTATAGCAGGTACAGCTGGAGCGGGTACATACCAAGACTCGATAAACAACTTCTACCAACAGCAAGCAGACAGAACTCAGCAGATGTTTAACGAACAGAAGTCTTCTTTCCAGGAACTCATGTCGAGTATGCTCAGCCCTGGTGAGGCACGCTCACAAGCTGAAGACCGTATTGACCTTGATGCAGCTGAACACTTTGCAGAACAGAAATCTCGGATTAAGGAGGTAGAAACGCTCACTAAGGAATACAACAATGTAGTAGCCCAGAGAGACGCTCAGATTGCACAGGCGCATGACAAACTTGCTTCCAACAATTTCATAAACAACCAGATTGCTCAGATCAACAGGAATGCAGCACCAGAACTCAACCGTATCTCAGCTGATATAAACGCCAAGGCAGCCATCATTCAAGCGATGGATGGTAACTTTGCAGAAGCACAAAGGTACATTAACCAAGCAGTTGCAGATGCTACCGCAGACGCTAAGTTCAAGGCAGATATGTGGAACGCTACATGGGAAATGAACTTTGATGCTTTCAACGCAATGGAGGGTATTTACTCAAGCGCATTTGAAACACAGATGTCACTAGTGAAAATGGAATACGATAGACAGTACGCAGAGAAGCAACAGATAGGTGAACTCCTCCTTGCATATCCGTCAGCTGGGATCGACATCTACAATGACACATGGGAAGACGCAATGCGAAAGGCAGGACTTGCAATACCTGCTGGGGGCTTTTCTTCTAGCGGTAGTCTCTCAGGGATCTCTAGTCGCACCAACCAACTCCTTGATGGATTTATTACACTTTCACAGTTGACCCCATCTGAACAGGCTAAAGTGCGGGATCAGTTGTACGAACTTGGTTTCGGTTCAGACACACCACCACAGTGGTATGTGGACTTCCTAGAGAACTCAAGGCAACAGTCACTCCTACCGAACGTAGTACAGGATGAGTGGAATACGTACAAAGAAAAGATCTTGTCTGAGGGGGGTTCCGTTACTAGTTCAAGTATCAGTTTTGATGAATTATAATGGCAGTATCAGACTTCATAAAAACAAGTCAGTCAACACCAGCGACCACGGATGTTAGTCCGGTTCGTAATCTCTTTAAAGCAGGCACATCTTTTGCGCAAGCGACACGAAGGTTTTTCTTACCAAATCGTCAAGAGGAATTTGACCGTAGACAAAAAGAAGCTCAGCAATCTCTCCTACTAACTCCAGAGTTAGGGAGGTCAATTGACCAATCAATTGGTGGAGTTGGACCTGGGGTAAAGGCTGGTGCCCCAGCAAGTGAATTTTTTAATGCTGTAGTTATTGATCAGGCGTTAGGATTTGGTGCTGCAACTGCGGTTACACGTAAAATAACAAAGACATTAATATCTAAACTCACAAAAATAAGTGAGCGTACTGGTGTTGAGGAGGTCTTGAAAAAGTCAGGGCTTGAGCTGTCAGAAGATGTTATAAAAAGGTTTGCTCCTGTAATTTCCAGAACAGGGGATGAACAAGTTGTCAGACGTATCCTCAGCAAAGCAATCTCTGAATCACCGGTTGCCACTAAAGCTGCTTCTACAGCTGCGGGCTTAACCCGCGAAAGGGGATTTGTCACAAGTGCGAGGAAAGTTGTCCCTACAGCTGAAAAGTTGGGTGGTCAGTATGTCCCTAGAGGTACTACTAACCTTGCTATAAAAGCACGGAACCTTGTGTTGAGTGATGCAGCTGAGGCTGAAAGGATTGTACGGGAGTTTCCACTAAGTGATGAATCTGTAGCTATAGGATCTGAACTCCTCAAGAAACTCGCTGACGATATTGCAAAACAAACAGATGCTATCCAGAAGACAGCTCTGGAAGATAAAGCAGCCCAGATAGCTAATGAACTTGCAGCTAAACTTACAGAGGTTGGACGAACCATACAGGCCGCTTCTATACTTGGTCGTCTAACCCCAGAAGGACAGGTACGCTTTGCAGCTAGGGAAATTCAGAAGTTTAATATACAAAACCCAAACAGGAGAATCCCTGAACTATCTGGTGAACAGGCATCGTACATTTTGAAAGAAGCGAAGGAGATCCAACTCATGCCAAGTAGTAGGGAGCAGGCAGAACGGTATCAACGTCTTCAGGATTACATTGGTAGTCTTGTCCCAACACCCCTTTACAAGAAACTCGTTGCTATTTGGAAGGCTGGACTCCTCACAGGAATCAAGACATCAGGACTTAACCTCTTCTCCAACATTACTCATTCACTTAGTGAGGTTGCGAAAGATGTACCTGCTGCAATTGTAGATAGCGCTGCTGCGTTGTTTACAGGTGAGAGAACTAAAACATTGACACTCAGAACCGCGTTTGATGGGATGAAAGAGGGTTCCATTAAAGGTGTCCGGTACTTTTCTACTGGGTTTGACGAGCGAAATGTTGGAGCGAAGATCGACTACAAGAGAGTCAACTTCGGACAAGGAAAAGTTGCTAAGGCGTTCCAGGTTTATACCGACACAGTTTTCAGGGCGCTTGCTGTAGGTGACCAACCGTTCTACTACGCAGCACTTTCACGATCTATGATGGATCAGGCACTCGCTGCTGGTAAGACACAGGGGCTTAGAGGAAAAGAGTTGGTTGAGTATGCCTACACTATTGTGGAATCACCAACAGAACAAATGCTGCAGACCGCAGTATCGGATGCAGCTACAGCGGTGTTCATCAACGAGACGTTAGCCGGTAAGGCTGCTGCTAAAATCCAATCGTTGCCAGGTGGTGAGTTCATTATCCCATTCGGTAGAACCCCTTCTGCGGTAGGTATGCAGGCTATTGCGTATTCCCCTGTCGGTGTTGCAGCAACTCTCTTCAGAAACATTGGTAAAGGCAGGTTTAACCAAAGAGACTTTGCTCAGGGTATGGGTAGAGGTTTAACCGGAACAGCAGTATTGGCTCTGGGTATGGAGTTGGCCAAAAACAAGATGGTGGCTACACCGTACCCTGTGGGTGATGAAAAAGAACAGAAATTACAGGAAGCTGAAGGGGTTAAGAACGGCTACATTCTCATTGGTGGGAAGTGGAGGAGTCCTCTAGTTCTTGGTCCCGCTGGAGTTGTACTTCAAGCTGGTGCGTTCTTCCAGCTAGCCCTAGATTCTGAAGGTAGCCCAACAGATGCCGCGGTGAAAGGCTTTGCGCAGGCAGGTAATGCATTTCTTGAACTTCCGTTCCTTACTGGTCTGCAAGATGCAATAAACGCAGTCACCAACCCAGAAAGGTATGCAAAGGGGTATCTTCCAGGACTTATAGCTTCTTTTGTACCAACGCTTGTTGCAGATATAGCAAGGTCAACTGATCCTCTTGAACGGGTACCTTCAGCACGAACATTAGTTGAATCAATAGGTACACGGGTGAAAAGCAGGATACCAGGGTTACGTGAGACACTGGAACCACGTGTCAACATACTTGGGTACCCCGTTGAACGTGCCGGTAACACAGTCGAGGTTATGTTCGACCCAACTCGACCATCTAAAGCAATGGAGACGCCAGTAACTATGGAGTTCAGAAGGCTCCACAACGAGGGCTACAGGGTATCTCCTACCGCTCTAGGAGACAAATACGGTTACAAGTCGTTGACGCCAGCACAGAACACACGATTGTGGCAGATTACAGGAACATTGATTGACCAGAAAGTAACTGCTCTTATTGCACATCCTGCGTATGCAAACATGAGTGATGAAGAACGTGCAGCAAAGATTGAGGAATTTGTTAAAAGAAGTAAGGAAATAGCTCGCGCTACAATGCTTATTGAACTCACCACCGATATGGAGGGGGACAAACTTAAGTCTGAACTATCAAAGCAGAAAGAGGGCGGACTCATGACACGTGATATATTCAATAAGTACCTTGAGCTTCGCTAGTGATATAATTAAGAAATGACTACCGCGCAACTTAAAAAAATAATGCGGGCTCTTAAAGTGCTATACAGGGAGCTGGAAACACGGGCTTTAAGTGAGGGTATTGATATAAACTCTAAAGACTACCAAACGTTGTTGGATAACACCCGTGAGTTGTATCTCACTAAACACGGCTTCACCTTGGAAGAGTACCGAGAGGCTAAGATACAGTTGCGGAAGATGTCTGAAACTATCTTTAAAGGTGATAAGGGGGATAAAGGAGATAAAGGAGACAAAGGTGATCCTGGAAAAGATGGAAAGGATGGTAAGCCCGGGAAAGATGGTAAACCTGGTAAGGATGGAAAACCTGGTAAGGATGGAAAACCTGGTAGAGACGGTAAAGATGGACGTGATGGACAGGACATACCAGAGACTACCGTTGCCTATCTGGAGGAACGTATTGATAGTATTCCAAAGCCTGAGCCTGTGGATATGCAGGATCTCGAAGACCGTACTCGTAACCTCTTTGCTGAACTCTTTGAACAAAACATCAACACGCTCGGCATGCCAGACTTCCGCAAACTCGGAATGGGGTTGCAGGATCAAATTGACCAACGTATTGTTGGTGTTGGTGTCAACCGTATCTTCTATTCCGCAACTGAACCTACCAACCTGAAAGCAGGAGATATTTGGATTAGTCCAGCCTAACCTATGCTTAGTGTACTTATACCAGCTAAGAACGAGATCTACCTCGAACGAACAATTCGTAATGTCTTAGAGAACGCACGTGGGGATATAGAGGTGCTGGTGATGCTAGACGGGTACATACCAGATCCACAGATTGTGATTGACGATAACAGAGTCATCTTCCACCACAACGAGAAGGGTATGGGGCAACGTCCCGCAATTAACTTCCTTGCGAAACACGCCAAGGGAGATTTTTTAATGAAACTAGATGCACACTGTGCAGTTGATGAAGGCTTTGACGTTAAACTAGCGGAAGACTATGAAGAAGGATGGGTAGTTATCCCCAGGATGTATAACCTAGACATTGAGACGTGGCTTCCTAAGCGCCACAAGGTCACTGACTACATGTACATTGGGTGGAAGGATGGGGAGCTTCGTTCTCTCTACTACGGTGGGGAACTCTACAAAGAGATGCACAAGCGACCTGAACTTATTGATGACACGATGGGGTGTATGGGGCCGTGTAGGTTCATGTCCACAAAGACGTTCTGGGACTTAGGTGGTTGCGATGAAGGACACGGTGGTTGGGGTTCTGAGGGTATAGAATGGGCATGTAAGGCATGGCTCTCAGGTGGTAGACTTGTGGTGAACAAGAAGACGTGGTTCGCACACTGGTTCAGAGGTGGTTCTGGTCCTGGTTTCCCATACAAGATTAGTCAGAGTGACATTGAGAAGGCACGGCTACACGCTGAGAACCTTTGGCTAGATAACAAGTGGCCAAAGCAGAAGCGTAAGTTCCAGTGGTTATTAGATAAATTTGCCCCACCAGGTTGGGATAGTTATATGCAAATACCAGAATACGACGAGACGTTTGAGAAGCTTTATAAGCACTACCACAGACGTATGCACTACCCGAAGTACAAGGGTGTGCTCATTCAGAAGTTCCCCTCTGACCTTCAGATGTACCACCAAGTTATTTGGGAGAAACAACCAGACGTTATTGTGGAGATAGGATCACGGTTTGGTGGTTCCGCACTCTACTTCCAAGATCAGTTAGATATGCTGGGCAAGGGTGGCAAGGTGATTACTATAGACATTAAAGACCAAGTAGAGAAGAAGGACCCCCGCATTACCTACCTCCTTGGTGACTCAAAGAGTGAGGAGGTCGTTGAGGAGGTACGTAAGCTCACCGAGGGTAAGACCACCATGGTTGTGGTAGATGGAAACCACTCACGGGTACAGGTGAAGTGGGAGCTTCATCACTACGTTCCACTCACTACCCCGGGGCAGTACATTGTCGTAGAAGACTGTTATGTTGACCGAGGACCATACCACCCACGTGATGCACGTGACTGGTACCTAGCTCACCACAAGAAAGTAAAGAAGATAAACCTTCACTACGAAACCCTTTGCGGTGTAACGAATGGTGGTTGGCTCCTACGCGTATGATCGACCTTTCAATAGTTATCCCCGTCTACAAAGACCCCTACGTCTACCCGACCATGCGGGGAATACTAGAGAAGTTCGAAACAAACATAGAGATCATTCCCGTCTTTGACGGATGTGAACCTACGCTCCCTGTCCCAGACACAAGAGTGAAGCCCATCTTCTTAGAGAAGCAGGTGGGTATGCGTGGAGCTATTAACGCAGGTGTAGCTAAAGCTAAAGGGAAGTACCTCATGCGCACCGATGCACACTGTGTGTTCGGACAAGGCTTTGACCGCATTATCCTAGAAACCATTGAGGACAACTGGATCGTGGATGCTAAACGGTACTTCCTTGACCCTATTAAATGGGAGGTCATGGATAAGGAACCTATTGAAATGGAGCGTCTCATCATCTCAGAACGCCACAATAAGTTCGCTGCGGTACCATGGAGAGAAAGGGATAGTGCGACCCCTATTAAACCTAAGATGGCAATGCAGGGGAGTGTGTGGGTTATGCCTCACAATTGGTGGGACGATGTGATAGGGGAGTTACAGGTTGAGGGATACGGAACGCTCTATCAGGACTCAACTGAAATGACTATGAAGACGTGGAAGGCGGGAGGTAAGCTCATGCTTAACAGTAACACCTGGTACGCCCATAAGGAACGTAACTTCAGTCGAACCCATGACTACCCAAACAAACTCTCACGGGCATCGTGGGACTATGCATTAGATCAATGGAAAGATTACTATGAAGAATACCTCTGTCCTCTATTTGGCATCACCAGGCCTTGACCCGAAGATTAAAGAGATGTGTCTTAGGCAACTCAAGGAAGCTGCTCAAGACCTTCCCATCATTTACATGGAACAAGATCCATCCTGGCCTATTTGTGGTATGTCCATGTACAAACAAATACAGGCGGGATTGGATCAGGTAGAGACTAAGTTTGTAGCGATAGCTGAACACGATTGTCTCTACAGTTCGGAACACTTTGCCTTTGTGCCTCCGGACGATCACTTCTGGTATAACCAGAACAACTGGCTCCTCCAATATCACAACCCCAACCACCCAGAGATGGATGGGACTTTTTCATACTGGCCGAAACGGAGGGTACAATCCCAACTCATTTGTAACCGTGATCTCTTTAAAGAAGCCACCTCACTTGCTATGACAATCTGTGAGGACCCACTCTGGAATGAGGTACGTCACAACATGGGAGTGGGGGAACCAGGAGCAGTAGACTACGATAAGGCAATGCGGTTAACGCGGGGTTCACGTAAGCAACAACTCCGTAATCGAGTGAAGGATTACATTGTGGGCTACAACGCGAGGGACTTCTGGACTGAGGTACCAAATGTGGACATACGCCACACTTCTAACTTTACTGGTCCACGAAGAGGAAGGAAGAAACGAATGGAGCTAGAGCCGTGGGGAACTATTGACAACCTAGTGGTAAAATAGGTACATGAAGATACAAATCCAGTGGGCCCAACGTAATCCGCAGGCATGGCAACAAATAGATTCATCTGAATGGGCGTCACTCCCAAAACTACCTATTCCTAAGACCGTAGGAGGTCAAAATAATACAAAGGGATGGATACGAAACATCAACATCCAAGGTGTGACAGTGGAGGGTGCTGACCATATTGCTGTTGAAGAGGTGACTATCGGTGGGGAAGTTGGGGTGAAACTCACAACTTGGAATGACGACATGGAAGACTATGTTGTTGGAGAGCGATTTGCAATTGTTCGTACAATAATGCCTCTTGCCCCAGATCCAGCACATGGGATGGCGATTAACACTAGGCAGTCTGTTATTTTCTATGCAGAAGGGGAGCTCTATCAGAGCCTTCTTTCACGAAATATTAAAAATGCAACTATTCGTCCTTGGGTTGATTTTGTCGAACCAGACGAAGCCATAACACGACACGGTGTATGGTTGACGGACGCAAAGCTACAAGAACATATAGATATGGCACCTCCAGCAGAGTGGGGATGGAGGCATTGGTGCGATCATCTGCCAGCAAGTGAATTGGAAGATGAAACATCTATAAATATAAATGGACAGACTCGGGCTGTTCCACTGAGGAAGAAACTTAAAATTCAGCGTTCACAGGGAAGATATAAACAGGCAGAACATACAATAACCTGGTATCAAAGGAGCACAGCTCGCGCAGTTGGGTTTGACGTTTATCAATATGAAGACGCTCTTGAGAGCTCCACAGCAACTTCATCTTCTCAAACAGCAACTCTCAACAACTCATCAAACATCAGGTGTTATATATTCACAACGCCCGCAAGTGAACCAAATAGTTCCGATTGGCCAAATGGTAATTATAATATTCAACTTGACTGCTCGGCCCTCTCGACAGGTTGTTCTTTTGGTCTACATGGTACATCAGGTAACTCGCAGTATGCAAAATTCAACAGGGTAAGTTCCGATTTGTCCTCAGTTTCTGAATCCCAAGCAGATGATACCTCCTTCAGTGCAACTGGACTTTCATTAGCAACCGTGTCGTGGGATCCAGCTTCTGGAAGTACCGGAGATAGATACTCTCTTGGTGTTAAGGGTGATGGAGTTTCTCATGGGGACACTATGACTTTAGACGTCAACACTTCAGATTCCTATGTAGATGGTCCATGGACTACAGGTGGGTCGTCCCCATCTTCCTCTCCCTCAGCGTCACCATCAACAAGTCCGTCTTCGTCGCCTTCAGCTACCCCAAGTCCAAGTGCATCACCAAGTACAAGCCCCTCTACTTCACCGTCTAGTTCACCCTCAGCAACCCCCTCTCCTTCAGCGTCACCATCGGCGTCCCCAAGTTCTAGTCCTTCTGCATCTCCATCAGCAACCCCTTCTCCATCAGCATCTCCAAGTGCCTCACCAAGCAGTTCTCCAAGTGCCTCACCAAGTGCTACACCGTCACCAAGTGCGAGCCCTTCAGCCTCTCCTTCAAGTTCACCAAGTGAATCTCCATCTACTTCTCCAAGTAGCTCACCATCTGCAACCCCAAGCCCAAGTGCATCACCAAGTGCAAGCCCCTCCACCTCGCCCTCTGCTTCACCAAGTGCTACCCCAAGTCCAAGTGCCTCACCCTCCGCTTCACCGTCTACATCACCAAGCTCAAGTCCTAGTGCCACCCCTTCCCCAAGCGCTTCACCGTCAGCAAGTCCTAGTACGTCACCATCGTCTTCTCCTTCTGCTACCCCCTCCCCTTCTGCATCCCCGAGTGCCTCTCCCTCAACGTCACCTTCTGCTTCCCCCAGTGCCACACCATCACCATCGGCAAGCCCTAGCGCATCGCCGTCCACATCTCCAAGTGCCTCCCCCTCAGCTACCCCAAGTCCCTCAGCTTCACCTTCTGCTAGTCCATCAACAAGCCCATCAGCATCGCCAAGTGCTACACCGTCACCAAGCGCCTCTCCGTCTACATCACCATCATCATCACCATCAAGTTCACCAAGCGAAGGTGGTTCTTCCCCGTCTAGTTCACCTAGTTCAAGCCCATCTAGCTCTCCCTCAGCAACACCTAGTCCTTCGGCGTCACCTTCAACAAGCCCCTCAACAAGCCCTTCTTCATCTCCAAGTGCTACTCCGTCACCTTCAGCATCTCCGTCTACATCGCCCTCTTCCTCACCATCGGCCTCTCCTTCTGCAACACCTAGTCCTTCAGCTAGTCCATCCACAAGTCCCTCTGCATCACCATCTAGTTCACCTTCAAGCTCACCGAGTGCAGGTTCAGCTCAGAACGTAAAGAGATGGGACGGTACACAATTCGTCACCCAAAAGGTACAGAGATGGGATGGTTCATCATGGGTTGACCAAACCGTAGCGTAATGTCTGAGTGGTATAATTGTCTAATATGACACTTCAAGAACTACAAACAAAAGCAAATACTAAGTTGCAGGAGTTTTGGGACGCTCTTGTCATTAAGCAGGAAGCCTATTTCCAGAAGCATGGGAAGTACTTTCAGCTTATAGTTACTGACCCCGTAGTTGACGGAGTAGACACAGCGTTTGAAGTCAGACATCCATCAGACGAACTACATCAGGTAGATGTAGATTTTACATTTGGTAGCCCAATCCCGTTTCAGATAGCAGTTCACACGTTTGAGAAAGAGAATGAACGAGGCTATACGGCAGAAGTTGTAGTTGAACTACCAGATGGTAGAAAGTTCACACGCTCACGAACACTGACTGACCCAAGGGTTGATGAAAACTTTGACCCTGACAGCACTGACCCTAGGGGGACACCTAGTTGGGTAGGAAATACCAGTATAGAAACTACTTCTTGGAGTGAGATAATCGAGGAATAATATGGCAGATATAGCAAATAGTTCACTAGCAACAAGTCTTCAGTGCTACTACCCAATGCAGGAAGCCACAGGAACCCGCTATGATGCAGTAGGCTCTAACAACCTTGCTGATAACAACTCAGTACTTGCTACTACTGGAGTAGTGGGCCAGTGTGCTACGTTTGTTGATACAAACAGTGGGTGGTTGGAGTTGACCTCGTTTGCAGCAATCGAGGGGCTTTCTTCTTGGTCTTTCAATATGTGGGTTAAGACTGACACAAAGGGTGACTACTGTATAAGTAATAACAGAGCAGGAAGTGTTAATGGAGATTTCTGGATAAATACCGATGCAACCACAGGCGTTCCTGGGTTCGCACTTGATAATGGGTCCAGCACGATAACCCTTGATGCCACAACAAATGTATGTGATGACGGATGGCACATGATAACAGTAACTTCAGATGGAACCACAGGGAAAATATACATAGATGGTAACTCAACCCCAGAAGACTCTGATGACTTCTCTTCACACAACTTCAACAGCACTTCTGCAGGCATCTCTATAGGAAGGAACCACCCAGGGAATGGTTACTGGAATGGCGAAATAGATGGATTTGGTATATGGAGTAAGGCACTTTCTACTTCAGAAATCTCGACCTTATACAATAGCGGAAATGGAATCCCATACTCAGAATGGACACTAGAAGAAAGTTTTAACTCAGACACCAAAAGCACTGGCGACCTCAACGGACAAGATGGATGGAGTGGTGACACAGACTTTGATGTAGTAACGACTGATCCATACGAAGGGGACCAACACATTACGGTGACCAACGGTAACGGTGTTATTACACAAACAATGGATGATGTTGAATTAGGTACTTTCTATATAGCTATGTGGAAGAACAATACCGTATCTGATGGTGGAATCCGTGTACAGGGGACAAGTGGTAGAGCTTTCTATTCTAACTTCCAAGGGGCAGACTTTGTTACGGCAAACGGTGGAGGTTCTGCAACGGTGATTACCACTTTCAGTACTAGCACATGGTATGTATTTGAATATACTCTCAATGGAAATGACACATACAGTATCCGCTACACCACCGACGGAACGTGGAGTAGCAGTTTTGGGCCATATAGTTATGAAAATACTGGAAGCATTATCTCTTTCCAGCTTTCGTCAGGAGGGCCAGGTGGTAGTTCGCACACTGAATACTTTGATTTGATTACCGCAACTTCCCCTTTCGGTTCTTCCCCTTCCTCATCACCTTCTTCATCTCCTAGTTCTTCACCTTCTTCATCTCCTAGTTCTTCTCCTTCAGCTACACCATCTCCTTCTGCATCTCCAAGTGCTTCTCCTTCTGCTAGCCCTTCAGCTAGTCCAAGTTCATCACCATCATCTTCACCATCCGCAACGCCTTCACCATCTTCCTCACCGTCACCATCACCTTCCGCTTCACCAAGCTCTTCACCTTCGGCTACACCAAGCACTTCACCGTCTCCTTCACCAAGTGCTTCACCTTCAGCTAGCCCGTCTGCTACGCCATCTCCAAGTGCCTCCCCTTCTCCTTCACCGTCTGCATCACCATCTGCAAGCCCTTCGACGTCACCGAGTTCTTCGCCATCAAGTAGCCCTTCCCCAGCTACGTGGACGAATGCATCTAAAAACTCAGCTACGTGGACGAATGCATCTAAAAACTCAGCTACGTGGACGAATGCATCTAAAAACACCACCAGTTGGACTAACATTCCTTTAAACTAGCGTATGGATACACAACACACAGAACAAACAAAGAGGCTAGAGGACGATATTCGTTCACTTGCCCAAAGGTTTGACAGGCATCTGGAGATTTATGCACAAAACGGTAAGGAACTCAGGTCAGTACAAACCGAATTGGAATCAGTGAAGACTAACCAAGCATGGCTCATGCGTTTCTTTTGGGTCACCATGACACCTCTCATGGGTGGTATGATATACCTAATTACTAACATAAACTAACTACTATGTTTGATATAGCACTTCTCATTATTGCATTAACAGGAGTCATTGAAATGATGAAGATGGCAGGTCTTCCTTCAAAAGTTGCGCCACTTACCGCATTGTTTGTCGGTGTGACTTGGATGATCTTCATTGGGGACCAGAGCACTGTGGAGAATATTTTCACTGGTGTCATGATTGCCCTCTCAGCTTCAGGACTCTACTCTGGAGTTAAGACAAACCTCCGCAAATGATTGCACCCATTGCAAACTTCAAGTGTGCTAAGTACCCGAATGGTTCGGTGACTCAGTGGTTTGGAGGGAACCCAGAACTCTATAACAACCCACGGAATACAGTACGTACTGAGGGTCACAATGGTATCGATATTGTGGCTCCTCACGGTACCCCTATGCGTGCTGTATGCACGGGAACTATCGTTGACGTAAAGCGTGACGATACAGGATACGGACGACATGTGCGTATCCTCGCAGATAAGAAGGAAGGGATCTACCAACCACTCTGGGTGTATGGACATTGTAATGACATCTTCGTAGAAGTCGGTGACAAGGTAGAGGAAGGACAGATCATTGCAACCATGGGTAACACAGGGTTCGTTATCTCAGGTGCAACACCATACTGGGAGCACAACCCATTTGCAGGTACCCATCTTCACTTAGGAAAGCGCCTGGTACAAGTTGTACAAAATGGTTTTTCGTATGAGGGGAGTGATATAAGTTTTAAGGTGAAAGGGTACAACAACGGTTACTTAGGGTACGTTGACTTTAAGGACGAGTTGTGTGCTAGTGAAGACGGGGTGTCATACAGAAGTATGCAATTAAGCGCTATTTCAATACTGAATTATTTGAAGCGCATGTTATCCACAGGTCAGTCCCACAAGAATTAAAAAAGGTGTACCATTAAGTAACCCCTATTCGTAGGGTGTTATTAGTTAGGCCAACCGGCTTATCAAACGTATGAAAACAGTAATTGCAGGTATGGGGATACTAGCAGTTATTGGAGGTATTATATTCTTCAGAGAGCTATTTGCTCCACAAGAATATCTCGCTCCTGAAAAGGAGATTGTTACTGAGACTAAGGAAGTGTCTCAGCTTGAAAATAGAATAAAAAGCGCTCAGAACGCAAAAATGAGCGAATTAGAGGCTACTGCGCAGGCAGCCTACCAAGACACAATGACTAAGGGACTCAAAGAAATTGAGCTTGAAGTCATTCGAACGTACAACGCGGAACTAAAAGTACGCGAAGCACAGCTCGAAGAAGAGGTGTCTTTTTAGCTAGCCCTTCGGTGGTGAAACTTGTCAACGCTATTATAGAGGTGGAGACAGGTGGTAACTGTACAGCGAGGGGCAAGTCTGGGGAGTATGGGTGTATGCAATTCCTATCCTCAACCTGGAGACTCTTCTCAAAAGAGGTCTACGGTGAGGTCAGGGAGCAGACACCAGAACGTGAACGGTACGTCGCTACACAGATCATAGAGATGTGGATGGAGGACGGCCACTCAGCATTTGAGGTTGCGCTCAAGTGGAATGGAGGCACTCCAACCGTCAAGAAAGGTGTCAACAAATACGGAGTGGAGTATGACACTGGTGCGTATGCACGCAGAGTTGTAGCGTTAGCTAGCCAATAGAAAAAAGCACCGTGCTCTTGCGGTGCTTTTTCTCTTTGGAAACTCTCTCTTTCGCGATGAGAGTCGGCTGTGATTATATCACCGACGTGTCTCAATGATCCACATCCAGATAACTGTGCCTATCATGCCGAAGCCTAATATTGCATATGCATCGTCTGATAGACCCCAACCGAACATTCCTGAGCAGAATGAAATCCCAAACGTGAATGTTAATAGTGCTAGTGGTGTTTTCATATTTAGAATGGTATATCTTCAGCTTTTAATTCTCCGCTCTTCGCTTCCCCATGGAATGGGTCATCACCAGTGAGTAGTCGCTCAATGTCGAACCCTTCCTCAACTGCTTTTTTGTATGCAGCTTGTGCCTCAGCTTTGATCTTCTCCGTGCGTTCGTTTACTGGGTTCGGGGTTACCTTGTACTCGGTATCAAGTCCCTCACCCTTACGGAGAATTGAAATAGTGAATCCCATAACTGGGTCAGGCCACTTATCGGTCTGGTCAAGCCACTCCAACTCCGTCTGAATGGTACTCTGGGTGATCTGCATAATCTGGAATGTCTCTTCTCCCACATTCCACACTGGCATTGCCCAAAAGAATTTAATACGTGTTGGGTTTCCATCCATATCCAACTTAATGTCCGGTGTTGACTTTGGATGTGACTTGCTACGAACTGGTTTGTTGTCTGAGGTCCAGTATTCGTATCCGTACATTGCCTGGTCACAGATCAGTATCTCAGTTTCTCCTTCTTCAAACTTGGTGTAGAGGCCTCCGCTTTTCTTAGGTGCCTCATAACCTTCAGGTAGTAGACTCATGTTCTTGTGTGTTATCTTTTTTTAATTGTGCTCTCCTTTGCTTCTCTAATGAGAAGATTCTGTGTACCGTACCATGAATGGTCTTAGTGCCAAACATGCGTCCCGCTACAGGTGTAGAGATCTCCCCATCGAGTGCCTTCTGTGCTATTTCTTGTTCATTCATAGTAGATCTCCAAACATTGTTTGTGCGATGTCTCGTTGTGTACGAAGACGTTCACACATTCTTGAATACTCGCGAGCGGTTTGCCATTGTCGGGGGGAACCTACCCAACCTAATTTCCCCCGATCATCAGCAGCCATGGTCATCCCCGCAAGTAGCTTACCCTTGATCTGATGTGCTTTCATAACGATAGTTCTTACGGGCTTCGTACGCCTCAAGTTGCATGAGGGCGTACTCACCCCTACTAATATCTTCACCAAAGTGTTCAAAAATGTTCATCTTTAATCCTGTTGGTGACTACGCGAAGACCCATGTTACGTACACGGTATGCCTCTGGCATATCATCTACCTCCGCGAGTAAATCTGCTAATTGAAAGAGGGCTCGATCATCACCTCTCTCGTATGCACGCTGGACTTCTGTATTGAACTCCATACGTATATCCCCTTCGTTTGGTATACTCATGACTCCTTTTTGTTACTTGTATACATACATACTAGTATACATATATAGTATTGCAAGGCAAGGGTGGGGATAACTTTTGGGGGAGTATATGGGGAACCTTGGTATGCTTATTGGCATGAAACAAATAAGTTTTGAGGGAGTGGAAGAACGAGACTCAACACTCCTTGTCCGCAATCAGCGGGAAGATCTCATTGCACAGATCATTGACCAAACCAATTTATTAGATACAGACCGGAAGCGAGTTGCTGAACGTCTAGCAATTGAAGCGAACATGTGTGGGTGGAGTAACTTTGACCTCCATGCTTTACTCCAAAAGAAACACGATCCCAACGTGAAGAACTACACTGGACTCGTTATTAGTTACGCGTATCCAAAAAAGAAATGGAAATAGTTTTGGTCGGTGAACCAAAGTCAACACAACACTGTTACAAGTACACGTGCCGGGGAAGCTTCGCAAGTTTGTACATGGACAAGAAGTGCAAGGACTTGAAGGAAGACTACATGCACCAAGCAATGGGGCAGGTGAAAGGAAAAAAGTTTCACGGTCCTATTCACGTCAGGTTAGATATTTTCTTTGGCACCAAACGGAAAGCAGACCTCGACAACTACAACAAGTTGGTTCTCGATTCACTTAGTGGAGTTGCATGGGATGATGACTCACAAATAGTTGACCTCCACATTACAAAAAACTACGATAATAAAAACCCTCGGGTAAAAGTAACCATATATGAAAATGATATGTGATGGATGTTTAGAGGAGTTCAAGGCGAAGTCAGAGTACCAGTTCTTTTGTTCAGCAAAGTGTCTCAAAGTGTTTCTTAAAAGTGAACAGGGGAAGGTGAGTCAATCAAAACAGAAACGGTAATCCACAGAAACACCTTGACTGTATACAGAGTGACTGATATATAGAGAGTATGTTATTCAAATATAAAGAACAACCAATAGGTGGAAAGGGGGACCGAGCTAACTGGGAGAGTAAGCTACTTGACCAGTATGAACGGATTGACCACGTGTAACCCTACTGCTAGAGTAGTTGGGTGGTGTTCGATCAAGCCTGATCGGGGGAAACACCACACAACGTAGAGTTAGTTCTTTGCAGAGGCACTACTTTTCCACAGGTAGTGCTTTTGCATTTTCTGAGAATGGTGTATAATTTCTGTGATGATACGAACAAGTGGAATTGAATATTATGTAGAGGGCGTGAGCGTTCGTATCATTACTTACGCTCTCCACAAAATATTCAATTTAAGCATCGCTTAACAGGCGGTGTTTTTCGTATCTAGCTCTTTACAATCGACCATCTGAAGACCGTTCCGAATGGGAGCATACACGAGGTTATATAGGAACCGAGGCCGTTTGAGTGTATGAACATGCTGGGGTGTGGCACCTCTAAACCGCCACCATGAACAAGCACACGGGGAAACCCGTCCAATCATCTAACTCGACGATAGCTCTGCTCGATTGTAAATCTAAATACTACATAATGTTCCCTACCTAGCCCACCATGGCCTGGGAGAAAACTGCTACAACATGAAAAGCACAACAGTTAAATTTAATAAAGGCAAAAGACGTAAGTCAAAAGCCTACATCATAGTTAACGGTAACAAACTCTACTTAGAACCATCTAGGAAGATACCGGCTATGTCATACTACGACTACATCACCTCTGCTTACTGGAAAGCGAGGAGGATACGATACTTTTATTTTAATGAAAAAGAGTGTGCAATATGCTCAGAAACCAAGAACATTCAACTCCATCATTTATGCTATAAACCAAAACTATACGGAATGGAGCCGGACGAAGATTTCGCTCCGCTTTGCCGTGAACATCACCACCAATTTCACAAAGTACACAAGGGAGTGCCACCTGAGATGAAAAAAGAAACTCAACACTTTATTGAAACAATGAAGCAACTACACGAATCAAACTTAGACGATCTCAGTTGGGTTCGGTAAGGGGGGACTATGGGAATTAGAAACAACAGACTGTGGATAACTCTGATTGACACACCATACGTACGGTATATACTAGGGTTATGATTGATTACGATTTAGCAAAGGAGTTAAAGGACGCGGGTTTTCCTCAGAAGTACGTTAGAGGTCAGATGGAGTACGACCCAAATGTAGAGGCCGACGAGGACGGAATACTCCCAGAGGGGACAGAGGAGGTGTTTCACCCAACTCTCTCAGAACTCATTGAGGCGTGTGGTGATGCAATTGATGCAATTTTTAGCCCATTTTCCTCGATGAGCGAACATGAAGGGCATCAGTTGTATGAGGGTTGGAGAGTGGATAGCACCAATGATAGTTTAGGTATTGCAGTGACAGGTAAAACTCCCGAAGAAGCAGTAGCCTATTTGTATTTGGCATTGAATAAAAAATGAAATTAAAAGTAACTTGCCTCTGTCACAACGAGGAACATCAGCTAGATATTAATCCAGCCTCTTTACTGAGAAGCCAGAGAAAGACTAAACCCACACAGGGGAAGGATGGTCGGTTTGTTGGTAACAAGAAAGATGTATGAAAATCCACCTAGATGTTAAACCAAACCCCTGCTCTCGAAACCACCTTGCCGCTATGATCGAGAACAAGAACAACCACATCACTGTGGTACTACCAGATGAGACTATAGATTTATGAAAAAAGAGTTTAAAAACATCCTAGAGGACATCAAGCCACCAGTGGGAACACCGTTTAGGCTGTTTATGATTAAAGACCATGAGCAAAATAGAACTAAAGAGTGGATTCTAAACAAAGCGTTTAAGAAGTGGCAACAGGAGAATCCTGAAGTGGTAGATAGAATCTTGGAAGAGGCTTTGGATAATTATATTAACCCCCAATAACTAGTATGAAAACAGACCAAGAATATGTAGAGGAGTATAGAAAAAAGTTTCTTGAGGCAACAGGAACAATGGAAGAAGAAGGATTGCAACTATATTGTTCTCGTTGTTCAGAAGATGATAGTTTCTATGACTGGCTACTCACCACCCTCAAAGAAGTACGAGAGGCTGAGAGAAAAAGAATTAGAAACAATGTGAAGTACAAATCTATAGTAGCTCTAAGCAACCAGGGTTATCAATTTGCTATAGCAGGAGATGATTTAGAACAAACCCTAACCTCCAACTAGTATGAAAATAGAACGCAAATGGGCCATGCCAAATAAGTGGACATTCACTATCAAACCGATAGCGGAACTGCTTAAGGAAGAAGTGACAGACGGTTTGTGGTGTGACCCCTTTGCAGGAGAAAACAGCCCCGCACAAGTTACAAATGATATACGACCAACCATGCCGACCACACACCACTTACCAGCCTTAGACTTTTTAAAATCATTAGAAAGTAACAGCTTCGATGGGGTGCTTTACGACCCGCCATATTCACCACGCCAAGTGAAGGAGTGTTACGAGTCCGCAGAGCTGGCTGAATGGGGTTTGAAATGGGATGGGCGCACAACCTTTTGGAGCGGAACTATGGACGAGGTGGCACGAATACTGAAGTCGGGTGGTAAGTTGATTGCCTTTGGGTGGACTTCTATGGGGGGTGGAAAATCAAGGGGTTTTGAAATGCAAAGAATCTTACTTGTTCCACACGGCGGTAGGAAAAACGATACTATCGTAACTGTGGAGATTAAAAAATAATTTGTGTCAGATGTAGAAGGGGTATAATAAACACACCAACGGTGCCTACGGGCCTTTGCAGGTAATGCTGGCCGTTGGACTCAGTTCTTTGAAAAAGGTGGAAGGCTCTTTCGAGGGGGAGGAGGTATGTGGTGGAGATGGTGTCCTATCCACATACACACAACTCCTCTTGCGGTTAAATGCGCTATAGCATCAAAATATCGGAAGTGACACCGGACCGACGCTAACACCGTCCCTTCGACAGAGCCAACCATCACATAGGAGGACCAGATGCAGAAGTATCAGGTTGAGAACTTCGCAGAGAGTCTGAATATCTCTGTGACAAGACTGTTCGAGGATGCCCACAACCATATGTACGGTGAGAAGCACCTCAACGTGGCGCAGAT